>Ga0214543_1000118_pt1 | contig 104984 bp, 110 predicted proteins | sample CNSS2metaG_FD_160094 | JGI IMG/M metagenome (GOLD analysis project Ga0214543, IMG submission 160094) | Root nodule microbial communities from cowpea collected in UCLA plant growth center, Los Angeles, California, USA - CNSS2 | ecosystem: Host-associated > Plants > Roots > Nodule | place: USA...
AAATTTGAAGTTGCTTACGCCTCAATCAACAATTCGGTGGCGCTTCAGTGGGAAATGTATCAAAGGGCGGCCTTTCGGCCGCCCTTCTGGTTGTCCAGGACGAGCCCGGGTATGGATTGCTGCTCTTGTGAAATTCACCCCAAGTTGGCCATTGCGATGAACGCAGACCCTGCAATTCAAGGTGTTTGCGATTCAGCGTGCTAATCGGGATGTCCACGCTGTGCGCTCTAGCTTGGCCACGGTGAGCAGACCAATTTGTCTGGCCGTCGCGGGCGGAGAGTCGGTTTTCATCGATGACTAGCGCCTCAGACTTCCGCGCCGGCGCATCAGGGCGCGCAGATTGGGGCTGCTACTGACCGGAATGGAGGGGGACACTGCTCCAAGCGATCGCACGGTAAGATGCCGCGCGATCGGCCGTCGCCGCTTCAGTCGATGGTGACGGGGAGCTGCCAGAGCCCTCTCAAGACTGTTGACTGCCCGGTGATTGGCCGATCCGGAACCGATTCATTCGGTGAAATGAGCGCCTTCTAGATGGCAGCTTGAGACCGTCAATGGCCTTCGCTGGGCACGCCGAGCGGGTCCGCGAGATCCTCGAACGCAGCGGCTTACGCAACGCGGGATCGAGCCACACGTTACAGCGTTCGACTAGTCGGCCCCGCGCAGATGGGATCTTCTCGCGCGAGGACTTCACCTGCGAACACGACGAACTCTTCGAGGACGTAGCCGCCGCGTCGCGCAGTTACGTCATCACGACTTTGTCGCTCGTGATCCGTACGTAACCCCAGATCATACGATCAACGGGGAGTGTGGTCGCCTCTTACGACTTGGAGACGCGGCCGAGGCTTTACCTCGAGCGTATCGTAGATCTCGTTCAGCATCATCGAGGTTGCCAACGACGGGAGGGGAATAGCTATGTCAAATTCTTCGAATGTCTCCTCGGTCCAAGTTCCGTCCTGCTGCCGTCTGTGAACTTTAACGAGGGCAATTTCCGAGTCGATCTGCACCACCGTGTCGATACTTTCTACGCCTTGATATTCGCGTAATTTGGCGCCGTAGTCGAAGACAGCAGTGCCCGGTGAGGAAACCTCTACGATAATCGTAGGTATAGACGCCGTTATCGCCGCCGCATTGGGCGGGCCGCGATCCACCACGACGTCCGGATATCGAATCGTACCTGGACCGGTCTGTACGGCCGTGGCGCTCGACGTAGTGCGACACCCCTTCTGCTTTCCGGCGGGGACAAAGGCCGTCAGAACGTTGCTGCAGATGACATTGTGCCCTTCTTTGGCACCGGCCATGGCGTAGGCTACGCCGCCTACGAGCTCGTAGCGCCCCTCGGTACCGGAGATGGCTTCGAAAAACTCGTCGACTGTGAGCTTGCCGTGCTCTGGAATACCCATGGCATCACCCGATGACGTACTTTATCCAGGGTACCCCGTGGGGACGCACGGAGCAAATCACCCGGCCCGTCGTGACCGGTCGGCCTTGAGGTCGGTTCGGGGAAATGTGCAACCCGCTCGTGGTCCACACGAAAATCCGGATAGCTGCGGGCGAGCGTGGTTTGAGGTTAGAGAGCGTCTCACGGCTAAGTTGGCAACTCGCTTCGCCGGAAAAATGTTGCCCCGACATCTTCGAATGCCGGCCTTATTCCGAGACCTTTTAACTCGCGAAGCAGCACCGGCATGTGCTTTCCCTGCGCGCGGGCGAGCATGAAGAGGGACACGTACTCCTCCTTGAACCTGGTAATTTCTTCGCGGGGAATGACGGTCGTCGGATTGCGCTTGATGGGGTGGCGTTCAGTGATCGTCTTGAGGACGCCTCTATCTAGGAGACCCCGTATAACTTTGCCGTTGACCCGCAACTCCCTAATAGCATCGGCCGGAACGAGGCCTGAGAGTGCGGGCAGCCGTATGAGAGGGCGGGCTTCCTCCAGGTTGACGAGCAGGGAAAGGACGCCGTCGATTCCTGCCTTCCGGCCGACCCAGGACAGGCGATCTTCGAGCACCAGTCGGACGAAATCAGCCGTGGAGCCGTTCGTACGCTTTGCGGCGGTTGAGACATCGCAGATCCCCGGACTAACGTTCACGACTATGTCGGCCTTCCGGAAGAGGTTCGCCAGGAATTCATCGAGCTCCGACTTGAAGTAGACTGCGTTCATCTCTCCCACGCCGACGGCGTGGCGGCGGATAAGGCCGGCCTGAAAGAGGATCTGGGCCATCGGGCGGGGTGCGTTGATGTATACCTCCACCTGCTTCATGGTCAGCGAATCGGCCTCTCGTTTGAATAGGCGGTCCGCCACTTCGGCATCGAACAGGATATCCCTGTCCTTGAGCGCGGGGTCAGAAATCAGACCTTCCGCCTCGATGAGCTTCCGCAAGCGCTTCGGGTGCATGTCGTAAGCGATCGATGCCGTCCGGATCGAGTGGAAGCGGCGCATCTCGACCGGTTTTCCGAACAGTTCGTCGCCGGGTCCCAGCGGAAAGTGTACGAGGATGTGCTGAGCCATGGCCTGGCGTACCGGGTCATATGCTGGATCCGGGAGTCCTTGCGCGAAGTTCATGAACAGTTTGCCGTAGATCGCCTGCGGTCCGTCGGCGGAGCCTTTGGTTGTTTTTGGCGTGTGCTCTCTCTTGAGCTTCGACATGAAACTCTCGAGGCCATCAACGCCGGCCTTCGTGATCCCAAAACCGGCAGCGCCGGCCTCGTATTTGTCCTCCTCGGTCATGCTATCCAAGTTGACGCGCTTGCCAAATTTCGCGACTGCGCCGACGATCTCAGTCGTCCAGGCTGCGGCGAAGAAGGGAAGGGCGTCAAGCCACGGATAATCATTGCGTCCCTCGATTCGGCCGAGCAGGTAGGTTTCAAGACCTGACGTTGGGCGACGCGATGCTTCGTCGGCCAAGCGGTCGATATTCGGGATCGCCGCGGCGATGTTGCGGGTGAAATCGTGCAATTCGCCCGGCTTGAGGTCGTTCCTGACTTCCACTAGTGCGACGGAGTGCCGGCTGCAGGTGCGGATCGGTGCGATTACCCACTGCGGACGTCCGTATGCGGCAAGACCCGGAGGCAGGTCCGAGGAGCTAATGTCGTCTTGAATGCACAACGGGCAAACGTGAACGCGCGCGCGCCTGATGCCGGGTTTGGTGATCTGCTGCCCGCGGAGCTCGAACATGGTCGCGTTTTTAGTGATCGCGTTGCGCATCAGATCGCCGGAGCTAGCGCCGGCGAGCTCCGCGAGCCGCTGGATCTCGGAACGGTCGCCATCGACGATCTTCTGAAACGACAGCCCGAAGTCCCGCGAGAGATCGCGCGCGCTGACGAAATTGCGCGCGGCCACGCGCGAGGCGAAACTGGCCGGCGTCTCTCCGAGGCCCAGTTTGACGGTCAATGCGAGCTTCAGCATGGAGGGTGTCCCGATTTTGAAGAGGAGAAAAATGCCGCCGAAGCCGTCGCGCGGCTCCGGCGGAAGTTGCGGCCTACCTGCGATCCTTGTCGCGTTCGGTCGCGAGCGGTGGCCCGGCGGGATCGGCCTCATGCACCGCGGTCTTGCACACGATCTCGTGCCAGCGATCCGCGAGAAACGGGTTCTCTGGAGCGGACTTTCCCGATTTCGTGGCATAGACGGACGCGAAATGCTCCTTGGTGAGCGTCGCGTCGCCCTGCTGCTTGCACAGGGCGATGGCGGCGATCGTGTTCTCGATCGATAGACCCCAGGCGTGTAGGGAGGCGTGGACTAGCCGCGGGAATAGCGCGTCGTTGTCGGAGTAGGCGATCTCGAGACCGGCTTCCTCCACGTAAGCGTGGACCATATCGGCCACCTTATCGAGATCGGCCGGCGTGAGGCGGTGGAAGTACACCTTCGAAATGCGGCGATCGAGCTGCGGATCCAGAGCCAGGAATGGCAGCAAGGTCTCGATTCCGGACAAGATTACAGTGATCCGTTCGACCTCCATCAGGTGCTTGAGGATGTCGGCGACAGCCTGCTGGTCTTTCACCGGCACATTGTGGACGACGTGCTGGAACTCCTCGATCGCGAGCACGATCTTGCCCATTGCATTGAGCCGCTGGCCCACGATTTCAAAGAGACGATGAGCCGGCAGCTCCCGTTCGAGCGGGTACCCGCTCGCAATGAGGATCTTGCGACCCAACTGGATGATCGTGCACGGGGAGGGGGCGCTCAGCCAGAGCAGGGGGGACACCGAGGCGGGATCGCGGTAGCCGGCAAACACCGCGTGGTTCCTGAAGAAGTCCCGCAGCGAGGTGGTCTTGCCGGCGCCGGTCGATCCGATCAGGGCCAGACCCTTCCCCTCGATCCGGTTATCCAGCGAGGGGGGCAGATTGGGATCGCGACACTGAACGGCGTTGTTGATAAGCAGGTTCATCTGCTCGGCCAACTGACCATCGCGCTCCGTGCGCACGAACTTCGTGCGCAAGGCTTCGATGGTCGCGTACTGCTCGCCGAACTCCTCGGGGAGAGAGGCGCGCAGGCGGGCGATGGGGTCGTTGTGGTTAATGGGCTTGTTCATAATGAATCAGTCCTCCAGCTTCAGGTTGGGTTTACGGGTGCGGACGGTCGGCTTGTTGGCCGAACCATTCGCGTCGTCCTCTACGGGGGGACGGGTCTCGGTGCCGAGTGGTGTATCGGCCACAGGAATCGCGTTCGCGAAGCGGTCGCGGCTTCCGTTCGTGTCGCGGGCACTTGCGGCGTCGGAAGCGTCACCGTCATTGGGGTCGACGATGTCGAATCCGTAGAGGAGCTCGCGCTCGGCGCGTTCGAGGTCGTCCGCCGTTAGGGTCGGCGCAGAGACGTCGGCGAAGGACAACGCCAGGCGTCCCATCGATGCGAGATCGCGGATGGCCGTGTCGACGTAGTGCCGGGACAGCGACGACTGGATCAGGTTTCGGCGGCGCAGGTCCTTGATTGCCTCGCTCCAGTGATCGAGGTGGACGCCGTCAAGGGATCCGACGATCGCGGGGACCGTTAACCACGCGTCGTCAATCCAGACCGAGACCCGACCGAGATCCTCCGGATCGAACTTCACCGCCACCCTGGCGTCGCCCACCTTGCGCCGGTACTCCTGCAGCCTTGCCGACTGATAGTGGACGCCCGCGACCCTCACGCCGCGATGATCGAGCGCACGCTCGATACGCGGTCCGAAGATGTTTCGGACCTCGTCGCGTCCGGGCGGGGGCAGCACGCCGTAGCGCTCGATGAGCTCGAGCCACTTGTCGTACGGCGTCATGCCGCAAAGGGCCGCATGCGGCGTGTGGTGGTAGCGATCCACGACATATCTGACGAAAGCGGACCCGATGCTTTCGGAAAAGATGCTTGCCTCTGCAGCCGGATCGTCGTCGCCCTTCTCCTCGATGCTGCCGAACGTCCTTCCCGTGAAGTTCGGCAGGAGGCTACGATCGATCGTGCCGAAGACGCGCTCGGCGTGACCTCTCATCTGGGGGAGGCCGACCGGTGCCGTCTCGAGCGTACAGCGCAGGTCGGCGACGCAGCCGCGGAATTCGGTCGAAATCCACGCGCTGCCCGTGTCGGTATGGATCGAAGCGGGACGGGCGGTCATCGGCCAGTCGCTCTTGCACTTGGCGGCGGCCGCGTAGCGGCGCTTGTCTGTCACGCTCATGCGCAACAGCGCCTTCGCCGTCTCCTTGTTCTCGGTCTTGGCGAAGCGGATGCCAGTGATGCAGCGGCTGGCGGCGCAGAGCGACAAGTGCAGGATCAGCCGTTCGCGTTCGGCCTTCCTCTTCTCCTCGGGCGAGAGCGCGCCCCACTTGCTGATCCGGACCGCGATCGTGGAGATTTGGGTCTTGTGACCGTCCATCACCAAGCGCTGGAAGGCGCGGACCGAGTCCATGCCCTGGCCAACGACGGCGAACTTCCGCTTGGCCGCGTCCAGTCCGTGCCGCCCCGCGTAGGCGTCGAAGACCGGGATCGCCTTGATCGCCTTCCGGAAGGTCCCCTTTGCCGGGATGGAGAGCTTCTCGCTGTCGGGGCGCCCCTCGTTGATCCGACGGATCTCGGCCCCGAGCGCGTCGTACTGCGCTGCCATCGTCGGGCGACGCCGGTCACAATAGCCTGCGGCGTACTTGTCAATGAGTTGCAGGACGTCGGGATGGAGGCTGGAGTAGGGATTGCCGCTGCGGTGGTGGCCGTCGCGCAGCGACATGATGTCGAATCCCGACCTTTCGTAGGTCTTCCACCAGCGGCGGATGGTGCGTGTGGAGGGGATTTTCGATATCTCGAAACGCTGGTCGCAGCGCTGGGTCTTGTCTTCGGCCGCTCGTGCCTGGTTGCGCTCGACCAGCGTCGCCGTGATCCTGGGCAGCACCTTCTTGAGATGAGCGTCGGTCCGGACGAACGAGGGGTCTGTGACCTCTTCCTGGCGGATGAGCTCAAGGATTTCCTGCCGCTGGAGCAACTGCTTCTGCTCTGAGGGCGACAGATCGAACAGGGAGATGGCGCCGCCGTTCCTCAGGCGCGTCAGTGCGCGGGCTTCATCGTAGTAGTGGAGATCGTGCTGGAGCCCGCCCTTGCCGGCGAGCGCATCGAGCTCTTCGTGGGAGAAGCCTTCGGAGATCGGCTCTCCCGGCCCGAGCACTGGGGTGAGGGCGTGACCGAAGTCGTCGGTGGAGACCCAGCGGTACTCACGGTTGCGGATAACGATACGATCGAGCGCGCCGAAGACAAAGCGTCGCGGCTGCTTCTTGAGGGGATACATTGAAGATTTCCGTGATTTGGCTGCGCCTCGGCGGCGGCGTCGACCCGGTCAAATGGGCCGGCCAACCGTCGAGGAGGAGCGGTAGGCGAAATGAGATGTGCTCTGCGAGCACGGCGATGGTGTCGGCGACACTGGCGTTCCGTGACGCGTCAAACGTGAAGTGCATGGTTCTGATTTCCCTTCTCTGGATCAGCGCAGGTTGAGCTTTGCCGGTTTGCCGCTCGAACCGCCCAGACCGGCGGAGCCGAACCGGCCGCCGGCGAAGCCGGGCCAGGCGTCGGCCTTAAACCGGCCGGGGGCTCGGTTGCTGGAGCGCTGCACGGGGGTGGCGGGATGGCGGCGGAGGTCCTTGAAGGCAGTCATCGGTCGTTCTCCTGTTTTGTTGGGTGGGATCAGTAGCGCCGGATGCGGCTGTGGTAGTCGATCCGGTCGTCGACATCCGCGAGACGGAAGTAGCGGTCGGCGATGAGACGGACCGTCGCGCGGAATCCTTCGGCGGCCAGGCCGCTCAACTTGACGACGTCCGCGATGGTCACGACGCCGATGATCTCGGCGGTGATCCGGCGGACGTGATTGTCGTGCTCCGGCACGGGGTGCCTGCGGATCTCGTGGACGAGCTCGGCATTGAACCGCTCATTTCGCGTGAAATCGGCCTCCGTCATCAGGACGACCTCGTCGGCGATCTTTCTCCCAGCCTGCTCGGCGATGAGTTTCAGGACCTCCCTTATGCCGCTCTTTTCCACCCGCGAGCTATGCTTGATAGCCACGCAGGCGCGGATGCCTGGCTCACGCACTGTGTAGTAGTCGAACGTGTGGTGCCTGATTGTCTTTCCGTCGTGATAGGACACGCGCGGATACTGCTCGACGAAATGCGTTACGTCGAAGTCGAGAGCGAAAGCCTCTCCCGCGAACTTCTCGGGTCGCGAGGCGAAGCCGACGATCCGGCCATCCTCAATCATGAATCCGGTCGAGGCGGAGCGCGACCGTAGCGGCGCGTCGAGCAGACCGTTGCTGGGCCGTGTCGGCTTCCAGATCTCGGGATCGCCGGCTGGAATGGGGTGTTGCGTGCGCAACTGCATGAAGACCTCCGGACATAGGAGAGCGCTCGCCGGCGATAGGACCGACGGGTTTCGCTCCGGGGAATTTCTTCGGTGGAGGAGGTCGACGGAAAGACGAGACGGCACGCTTGCGCTATGCAGCGCGAGGTGCGATCGTCTTTCTTGTCCCGCTCAGGACAGGTTGGCCTTGCGTCGACCTCTGGACGCGTGCCTCGCTGAAGGATGGGCACATTTGACCTGTGCTCGGCCACCCGACGGCGAGGCGCGCGTCCGAAGTTTTACTTGCTGGTGCAGATCGACATCAGAAACTCCATTTGGAATGGACGCCGGATGGGCGCGTTAGGCCGATCCTCGAATCCGAAGTCGCAAGTGTCGAGGGCGGATCAAGAAAAAATCTCAAGTCCCGTGAATCGGTTGGCGCAGGAAGTTCGGGTTTTGATTCGACTTTTTCGGCTCGGCTGATTCAGTCAACCGGGCGAGGTTGATCTCGGAGGGGTCAGAAGGCGTGAATCGATCGATGGCTCTTGGTGATTCAGCTACTCGGTGTCTGCTACGCGAAGCCCGAGAAATGGGTTCGAAGGGACAGCGCTTTCGACACATTGGCTGCACGAGAGGAGCCCTCAATCCCGCGTTTCCACAAGAAAAAGCCGCTTGTCACAATATCGTGATGCGACGAATGCGGCTGTTATGGAGGCGATCTAAAAGCCCGCCTTCGATGCTTCAGCGATCCCGGCCCTATCAGGGACCTCACACTCTGAGCACGATCATAATTACGGACGTGGACCGTATCGGCGTCAGCTTTCGCTCCGGTCAGAGGACGGTCTGTAGTCACTGTGCGGTGCAAGGTCCGAGATGTTGGCAATGAACATGCGCCCGATCGTGCGGCGGCCGTCAGCGTATCCGCCCAGGAGGATTTCGACGGTCACTCGGATCACGCCAGACCTCCACTGCTTTCGTTAGACGATGCGAGGTCCTGCAACGGATATGCCTTCAGGAGCTCGTCGATACCTGCGCGATCGAGATAGCCAATTTCTTCCAGACGGCCGCCGATGACTTCGACGGCCTCCTTGTTGGCGGCGATGAGGTCGCATGCTCGGGCTAGGCAGCGGTCGAGCCGGGCCTTGACCCGACCAACTACAGCCGGCTCATGATAGAGGATCTCGGTGGCCTTCTCCGGGAAATGCGTGACCCCGAGTGCGCCGAAGCCGAAGCGCAATTCGAGGTCCATGGCTGCGCGAGTTGCGCGGGCGAAATCGCTGGTCTCGCCGATGCCGGCGCCTGCCGTGGCCTTCGCCGCTCCGAGAATGACAACCTCGGCGGCGCGGCCGCCGAGGAGGGACGTGATGAAGTTTTCGATGCCCTGTTCCGACTGGCCGTTCTCTCGCGATAACTCGACCTGAGTGGCGCCTCCAGCATCGAGGATCGAAAGGGCCTGTGGCTGGAAGACGTTCAGAGCGACGCCGACAACCATGTGCCCAGCCTCGTGAAGCGCAACGACCCGACGAAGCTGCTCGGGAAGACCTGGACGACCTGACCGGATTTCGTTCATGACGTCATCGAGCGTCATTTCGCGCTTTTCGCGGCGCGCGTGGGACCTCGCCCGCCTGACCCAGGCCTCGACGTCTGCACCGGTTCGGCCGACGGCCGCGAGCGCGGCGGGCGTCAATTCAACGCCCTTTAATGCCGTTTCGCCGAGATGGAATCGAAAGATCTGCGCCAAGCTGTTGGTGTCTGGCAGTTCGATCTCGATCGTGCGGTCGAGCCTCCCAGCGCGCCTTACGGCAGCATCGATGTGCTCAGCATGGTTGGTCGCGCCGATAACGACGACGCCGGGGCGATCCTCTACGCCAGCCAGCTGTTCAAGGAGAAGGTTTACGATTTGTGTCCAATACTCCTTATATTCATTGGTCAGTGTTGCGCGATCGCTGATGCCATCGAGCTCATCGATAAAGAGCACGCAGGGAGCGAGTTGGCGCGCCTGTGCGAAGCAATTCTTGATTGCCGACAGAGTGCCTGACAAATACGCCGACGCATTCCAGTCTGCGACGGAAGTTGCGACCAACGGTACGTTGGCAGATTTGGCAACCGCCCGGGCAAATTGGGTTTTTCCTACTCCGGGCGGTCCGACGAGCAGAAGGCCCTTTTCGATGGCCTCCCAATCGAGGCGGCCGGCGCGATACTCCTGCAAATCGGCGACAAGATTCATACCCCATTCGCGCGCGGCGCCGTATCCGGATAGTTCCTCAAGGCTTGGCCCGCGATGGTCGAAAACCGATTTATTCGAGACGATCTTCTCAAGACGCGCCACACACTCGTCAGCGCTGCGGTCGGGACGCACTGCAAGCGCAAGATCAGAAACGTCGACTGCCCGGACGAGTAGCTCGTCAATCGTCACCCCTGGGGTCTTGCCTGTCACGGCTTCGATGACCAGCGCAATGGCCGAAGCATCGAGCTGTCCGATCGAAAGGTGATGCTCGGCGGCACGGAGCAGATCGCGGGGAAGATGACGTCGAGGATCGGGTGCCATGCCGACAATGGGGGCGCGCGCGTGTAAGGCCTCGGCGATGGCATCGTTGCCGCGGTCGGACTTGTGATCGCTCGCCGTGCCGTCTCGGGCAATGAGCAGTACCGGACGCGTGTATCGGTCAGTAAAGTGCTTTTCGTCCAATGACTGTGCGTTGCTCCCGAAGCTGCAGATTTTCATCACATCGCGGACAAGCGCTACGATTTCGGGCGCGTGTGTAGCAACGGAGACCACCGGCGTGCCGCGGCGCAGATCGCGCGTGAGTCCATCGACACCTTCGATTGTCCGTGCAACCAGAATAGCGGCGGCAGCGAGGTCGGCGCGGATTGACGTCCGTCCTACCGTGTCAGGAGCGGTCGACAGATCGTCGAGGAGGCGCTCGATCGGGTCGTTCGGGTCGCCGCTACGAAGGAGTGGGCCACTGTTTGTTCCAGAATCGGTGCCTAACATGTCGAGGTAGGCGCGTGCGAGAAGATCGCGCGGACTCGCGAGGTGCAGGTTCATTTCTCAATCTCACTACATAAGGGAAGTCTGAGGGCGGAATTCACAGAAAGGGGGGGCCGCAAGGACGGCAGACAGTCGGGTTCGCGGAGGTCTCGGGTCGATTGGGGCCGTTCACCAAGGACGAATAGGTTTGCCTGGGGGGCTTCGAAGCTCAGTGACGTCGAGACACAGCAATGGCGAGGCCACACACGTTTGCGTGCGACCGTTCTACAAGCGTGTTGGTGTTGCAGCAGCGGGGCGGTTCCGGTGCAGAGGGCCGTCGCGGCAACTCAGGCGCTTACCGGCAAGGGGTCGTGCCTCTCGGTCCCCAAACGGTAGAACATGGACCGCGTGCGTACCCAGCGCCTGTCCGGATCGATGAAGACCATCTCGGAAGTGTACAGTGAGGGCCGACTACCAAGCAGGGGATGCTGGTAGACGGCACCAACCAGACAGGTGGCTGGAAGGAAGCCGAAAGACCATTGGTCGAGGAGGGGACACCCCTCCAGGACGCTGGGAGAGGGCGCATTTCCTGCTTGGATGCGCCTTAGGTCGGCCCTCAATTTATCAAGGTCACGCAAAAGTACGTCCAGGGAAGTGCTACGAACAGTCATGCCCATCCTCAAATGGCTGATGTGGAATGAAATGCCGGCGAGTGGCCCGCGATCTTTGGGGCTATCCGGCGCCCGATTTTCGCCAAATGCGACTGAGCTCCGAGCACCTTGGGTCGAAGCGGCTGCGCCGGTTCAGGGCCGAGCGGATGACAGCCGGTGTGGCTGGATCTCCTTCGAGCGCGCAGCAGAGAACCGCAGAAAGCGCCACGTCGACAGAAGGATTTGTCATGCCGGTGGCGTGCATTGTTCTCATAGCTACACCGATCGCCGCGGCGGCATCTCCTGTCGCTGCCCTAAACCAGTCCGGATCGTTCATGGCTTCCGTACAAAGAAGGTGCCCTCGAAGGATTCTTACGTCGCTGCGGCGAAGACTCCTTGGTCCCCTCATCCTCCACCAGTGAAGCGGTGATGCCTCACAAGGGAGTGCCCGAATTGAGCCGATATGCCTACGGTGATGGTGGAGATGCATGCGTGTTTCCAACTGAAATTTGCAAGCGGCATTTAGCCATTGCTGGTCCACAAGGATTTGAAAGTCCGGAAAGCAAGCTTGATCTGAGTCCTTGGGCCTCCTCTTAGGGGGCGGGCAGGCACGGCTCATCGACTTGCCGCGGGTAAATTTCCCGGCAAGGATTCGAAACTAGGGTTCTGATGAAGGAATCTTTGCCCGGCGCGTCGGGCTCGGCACGTTAAGAAGTGCTTAATAATACCTCGTCGGCCGGCTTTTGAGAACCGTGAGAACCAGGAGTCCATAAACGTGGTTAATGCGGCCCCGACAATTTCGTCGGCTCAGCTTCGCGCTGCGCGAGCATGGCTGAACTGGACCCAGGCAGAACTGGCCAAGACGGCAAGCGTCGCGAAGACGGTGGTGAACCGTTACGAGCAGGGCCACTCAGTCCCACATGCGGAAAGCATCAAGAAAATGCAGGGGGCTCTCGAGACCGCCGGAATTCGATTCCAGTTTGATGGGATGAAGGGAACCGGCATTATCGTCATTGACTGATCGTTTGGTCTAAGTTCGCTTAAGCTGGAACGGGAGAAGGCGCCGATTGCGGCCGAGGCGGTCAAGCGCATCGATGTCCTGTTCGCCATCGAGCGCGAGATCAACGGTCTTACTGCGCAGGAGCGTTTGCGCGTGCGCCAGGAGCGTAGCCGCCCCCTGATGGTCGAGTTGGAGGCCTGGTTGCGCGAGCAGCGCGCCAAGCTCTCCAGGAACAACGACACGACCAAAGCGATCAATTACTGCCTTAGCCGCTGGGATGCATTTAGCCGCTTCCTCGATGACGGACAGCTTTGCATCTCGAACAACGCCGCCGAGCGCGAGCTACGGGCGGTCGCCGTGGGCAGAAGAAATTGGACCTTCGCCGGGTCCGATGAGGGCGGCCGGCGTGCGGCTGCCATCTACGGCCTCATCGCCACCGCCAAGCTCAACGACATCGACCCACAGGCTTGGCTTGCTGACGTGCTGGCGCACCTACCGGATCACCCTGCCAAGCGCATTGACGAACTACTGCCTTGGAATTGGCAGCCCCAAAGCGTCGCTCACGCCGCTTAAGCGCGATTAGCCTTCCGCCAAAACGGCCTGGCCGGGAGCCTTCGCCGGGTGCGTACGTCGAAAGTGACCCTGAGCGGTCATCAAGGCATCCGCCGGCTCTCGGCAACTCGCTCCATCCTCTGCCGCGCAGCGTGGGTGTTCGTTTTCCCGGCAAGAAATTTGCTTGTCGTGCCCGATCCTCGGGCCGATTCCATCTCGGAGGTTTTATGACTGATAGCGTGTGCCATCTTTTTGAGCGTTGGGAGCAGGTTTGGCACGAAAGCCGGTACGACTTGATTCCGGACTGCGTGGGGCCGCAATACATTCGTCACGACGAGAAGGGCGATCGTTTAGTGACGCGAGACCAATACGCTGCCGAACTGCAGGCGGTGCATAAGGACCGGCCAGGAATCCGAGTCGTGGTCTACGACCACTCCCTTACAGCTGATCGCGCATGGTTCAGATTTACATTTGTCTGGCCTGATGCCATGACCGGTGAGAAGCGGAGCCGCGCTGGCATGCAAAGCTACCGTATTGAGAGCGGCAAGCTGGCCGAAACATGGATTACGATGCTTGGTCTTGGCACTACATGGGCCGACGAGCCGCAAGAGCGATGGACCAGCCGCAAGGTATGAAGAAGGGCTAACGAACTCGTCCGGATGTACAACGAAAGTCCGGGATTGCTAAAGCGCTGACCGCCCCGAATAATCCAACCAGCCTACGGCCTACGCCGGACGCATACCAACATTGGCCCCAGCTCGCCGCTCCAATTCGAAATGGATCCAGACGGGTTACTGCATATCAGGCGGGGTCAATGTTGGGGCGCCGGTCGGGGTCAAAAGCCGCGCCGATTCACATCCCGGATCGTGTACGATCTCGCAGCCGCGACTGGAGAACCTTCAGCTTCGACGGCCGGCGGCGTAGGTCCTCGACGACCCCGATAGATCTGCCTTGGACGGTTGAGTCTTACTCCAAGAGGTATTCAAATACCATTGAATGAACTAAATAATTGATATCGCTATTGTAATTATTGATGGTATTTTTTTGTAAAAACCCCTCCAAAATTACATGCGGAGGCCTTCTCCTCTCCCCATGCAAAAAAACGAGCCCTCATCTTACAGCAAAATCCGGAAGCTTCTTTCCGGAAACCGACTCGTTCCTCGTTCAGCCCTGGTCAAGGCAGGGATCAATCCGGCCAGCCTGGCTCGCGCGGTCGAGGACGGTGTCGCCGTCGCTTATGCGCGCGGCATCTACATGGCTTCAGACGCTGAACTGCCCGAAGGGGTCAGCTTCGCGGCGACGGCTTTGCTCAATCCTGGCGGAGTGGTGTGCCTGTCCTCCGCGGCCCTCTACCACCGGCTCTCAGATGAAAATCCAGGAGCCGTCTGGTACGCAGTCGATCCCGATAAGACAAAACAAATACGGAGCGTGGCTCGAGATCCAGTGAAGCTGGTCTTTTGGACTGAGGAGGCCAGGAGCATCGGCGTGGATGACATAGAAATTGCCGGCGTGCCGATCAGGATCACCAATCCTCCGCGCACTGTGGTCGATATGCTTCGATATCGCACCAAGATCGGCGATGAACCGGCAATGAAGACACTCAAGGATTTCGTGGCGGACGGCGGCGACCTGAACGAGGTGATACGGCTTTCGGACCAGCTCGGTTGGCGAAAATCGGTCGAGTTGGCCGTTCGAGCGGCGGAGGAGCTGCAGTCTCTGATCGGAAGGAAAATGACGCCATGAGCAACACATCAGCTCCGAGCGTGCTTCAGCGCATCCTCAACGAGTCGCGCAAGCTCGGTGTCACCCACGAACTCTTGACTCGTCGGTACGTCTTCGAGCGATTTCTGGTGAGGCTGTCGCAATCTGAATGGCGAGAAAAGCTCGTGCTTAAAGGCGCTATGGCGCTCGTTGCGGTCACGCGCAACTACGGGCGCACCACGCGCGATATGGACATGCTCGGACTTCAGCAACTGACGTCCGGAGAGGCCCTGGCGGCAATCAAGGCAATTGCCTCGGTCGCACCATCGGACGGCGATCCTGTCGTGTTTGACGTTGATGCGTTCAAGGTCGACACGATTAACGTCGAAGCGGACGAGCCAGGCCACCAGATCACAGGCGAAGCACGTATCGGAAACGCCAAAATTCCGCTGAAGATCGAGATCTCGCACGGACACCTCGTGTCTCCGACGCCTGCTGAAATGAATTATCCCACCGTGCTCGCGGACGGCGAGGCGCCGAACATCCTGTGTTACACGCCAGAAACGAAGGGCGGAAAAGTTCGAGGCGATCTGCTCTCTCGGGATCGGAACATCGCGGTTTAAAGATTTCGACGATGTTCGGGAATTGAGCCGCAAGGTTAACTTCGATGGGCAAAAGGCTGCGCAAGCTTTCAAAGCACCTTCAACAAGCGCGGTACTCCCATCCCGGAGACTCCACCCGAATCTTTCCTGCCGTCGTTCTTTGACATCGGAGAAAAAGGCTGGCGGACCTATCTGGCCCGTCAAGCGCGGTCCGATCCACAGTCCTTCGCCGAAATGATCGCCGAGATCGAACCGTTCGCAATGCGAATTGCAGCCATAGCTCGAGATGAATTACCCGTAACGAAATGGGTCGCCGGTTCTGGTTGGGCCGAGGGCCCGCAGCCGATCGCATAGTCTCCAGATTTCCGCGGCGAGGCGCCGCGCCGTTTCGCTCCAACTGGGCGTAGGAGCGCTCCTCGGTCCGGTAAGTGCCGTCAACCGTCACGTCCACGAATGTCAGGGCCGTCTTGCCAGGCGTCAGTCGGGCCTGGCCGGCAACGAGGTCGGTGACCGTATCGAGCGGAGGAGCGGCGTCCACAGGCTTCAACCCCCGAAGCCGTAATAGCTGCGGACCACCGGCTCGCGGAGCTTGCCCGGCTCGAAGATTTCGATGACGACGCCATCGGGTGCGCCGAGCATGAAATAGCCGCCGCCTCCGCCGAGGCGGCGGATGGGGTTGGGAATATGCAGGCCGGCCGCCTTCATCCGATCGTAGAGCTCGTCGATGCCGACGACCTGCATGCCGAGATGATGGACGGCATTCTTGCCATCGCCGCGCGGAAGCTGGTCGTAGAGATGCAGCGCACCGATGCCGACCTTGATGAAGACGTTACGCGCACCGGCGACATCGCCGTCCCACATCACCTCGGCATCGAACCACGTCCTGTAGAAGTCGATGGTGGCATCGACGTTGGATGCGAACAGATGCACGTGCTGCAGGTGATAGCGCTGCTTGGTGCCGTAGGGGTACTGCCACTCGCTTTCGGGTGTCGTCATGGTCGTCCTCGGTTGTTGAAGTCGAAATCCGATGTCCCGTGAGCGCCTCACGAGCAGAGCGAGCAGTCATCAGAACGTGATGGCGGGCTCTGTGTCAGAGCCGCTTCGGCCTGGCAAACGAGGTTTTGTCGGTGTCCCTTGAGCGAAACTCAATGCTCAGTCGGACGCGCTCTTTCGTGTGGATTTTCTGGCTGCCGCCTTCTTGCTCTGCTGGTTGCAGGCGTCACACAGCCATGTGGCGAACGCGGCGACGGCGGGGTCGTCCGCCATGCGCTGTTCGTATTCGAGCACGAAGTGACGCCGCGTCGGCCGGACGACGTGATGCGCCTTGACGAGATCGAGCTGCGCGAGATCGGTGTCGAGCAGGCTCTCGATCGCGATGACCGCGCCGAGCCCGGCGGCCGCGGCTTCGATGGCGAGGCCGAGGTTTTCGAAGCTGCTGCCGGCCCGGACCGGTACTTTCGTGAGCTGCGCGTGGTCGAGCCAGCGTCGCCAATCGTCCGGCCGCGGCCTGTTGTGCAGCAGCGGAATGGATGTGAAGTCGAGCGCGCCATCCTTCAGCAGAGTTGGCGAGCAGACCGGCACGGTGGCGATCGGCAGTAGCGGCCGGGTGACGAGGCCGGCTCTCGGTTGTCCGTCCGAGACGGCAATGACGGCATCGTAGCGGCTGGCAAGAAGATCAACCGGATTGGCGCTGGTGTGCAGATCGATCTCCAGCTCGGGATGCGCGGCCATGAGCCCCGGCCAGATCGGCAGGAGAAAACGCGATAGGAAGAATCCGTAGACGCCGACGGATAGCCGCCTGAACTGCCGCAGGTGCAGGCCTTCGGCGGCATCCGCAATGCGGTCGAGGGCCTCCCGGGTGGAATCGGCGAAGGCCTTGCCGGCCGAGGTCAGGACCAGGCCGCGCGATCCCCGCAGGAACAGCGCGGTGCCCATGCGCACTTCGAGCGCACGGACGTGCCGGCTGACGGCGCCGACCGTGACGTTCAACTCGTCGGCGGCGCGCGTGATCGACAGATGTCGTGCGGCCGCTTCGAACGCCCGCACGGCGTGCAGTGGAGGAAGTCGTCGTGAAGCCATGATCGTGCGTTCCGCGGGATGACGCGCCTTGAGTTTGGCTCAAGGCGCCCGCCCAAGAAGTCGTTTGCGTGGAGCGCTGTCAAGCCATACCCGAACACTGGCCCGGGCATCCGCCCGCCCAAGATACGTCCGTCCGGAGAGGAAGCTCATGACCGTTCATGCCGGTTTGGCCCATCGCGAGGCGTCGTCCAGGCGTTCGATGGCGTTGGCGCCGACCTGCCGCGGGCTGAATTACTATTCCATCGACCGGAGCGTCCGGGACCTGCTTCCCCTGTACATGGACGCGCCGTTGCTGGCACATCTCCAGCCGCATCTTCAAGAGCTCGGCGCGCTTGCCGGCGGCAGGCTTCACGACCTGTCCGATCAAGCCGAGCGACACCAGCCCGTCCTCCATGCCCGCGACTTCTATGGCCGCGACGAGGAGTGGGTCGAGTATCACCCGGCCTATCGGGAGATGGAACGGATCGCGTTCGGACAATTCGGCCTGCACGCGATGTGCAACCGTAGTGGCGTGCTGGGGTGGCCTTCGGCAATGCCGCCGATCGCGAAATACGTGTTTCACTACTTGTTCGCCCAGGCCGAGTTCGGCCTGCTGTGCCCGGTGAACCTCACCGACAGCTCCTCCGAGCTGGTCCGCCGCTTCGGCAGCGCCGAGCTTCACGAGCGCTATCTTGCCCGCATGTGGAGCCAGGATCCGGCCACGCTGCTCAAATGCGCGCAGTTCATGACCGAAAAGGCAGGCGGCTCCGACGTCGGTGCGGCCGAACTGACAGCCGTGCGCGATGGCGCGCACTGGAAGCTCTATGGTGAAAAATGGTTCTGCTCCAACGCCGATGCGGAGCTCGCGGTGCTGTTGGCACGGCCGGAGGGCGCAGCGGCCGGCGGGCGCGGTCTCGGCCTGTTCCTGATGCCGAAGACGCTGCCGGATGGCAGCCGCAACGCCTATCGGATCATGCGACTCAAGGACAAGCTCGGCAGCCGCACCATGGCCAGCGGCGAGATCGTGTTCGATGGCGCCGTAGCCTATCAGCTCGGTGAGCTCGATCAGGGCCTCAAGCACATGCTGGTGATGGTGAACTCCAGCCGCGTCTCGCATCTGGCACGCGCCGCGGGCATGATGCGCCGTTGCCTCAATGAGGCCCTTCAGGCCTCCCGTCACCGCAACGCCTTCGGCCGCGCGGTGGTCGATCATCCCTTGATGCGCCGGCAACTCGTGAAACTGATGGTACCCACCGAGCAGGCGCTTTCGGCGCTGCTTTATTCGGCGACCGCGCCGGAGAGGGTGCTGCGGCTGCTGACGCCGATCGTCAAGTACCGCGCCTGCCGCGACAACGTCACGGTGGCGACCGGCGCGATGGAGGCGCGCGGTGGCAATGGCTATATCGAGGACTGGCCCAACGCACGGCTGGTGCGTGACGCCCATCTCGGCCTGATCTGGGAAGGCACCAGCAATATCAACGCGCTCGATGCCATCCAGCGCGCAATCGGAAAGGTTGGTGCGCAGGCCGCCTTGCGCGACGATCTCGCGACCCGGCTCGGTGATACGCAAGGCGTTCCCGGTCAATTCCGTACGCGGCTCGACGGTGCGATCAACGGCGCGCTGCGCTTTGCGGAGGAGATCGCCTCACGCAAGGAGAACGAGCGCTTCTGTCGTGCCGCGGCGGGCAAGCTCTACCATGCCGTCACCGCGGCGCTGTTCATCCACGAGGGCTTGCGTCTCGGCGCTTCCGGCGGTGATGCCCGCCGCCTGCTGCTCGCCCGCTTCGTGCTGGAGCACCGCCTGCAAGAGCTGAACGCGCTAAATCTGGAGAGCCAGCGCTGGGAGGACGAGGCCATCGACCTGCTGCTGGATGATGCGCCGGTGCCGCTGTCCCGTGCGGCCGAACTCCTGGTGAGGTGATCGCGATGGATCAATCGGCTCAACGCGAACTTGCCCGCCTGCTCGCAACCCTGCGCCGCGAAGGACGCCAGCAGAGCGGCCTCGACCAGCGTCTCGTGCCTCCGGACAAGCCGACCGCCTATCGCATCGCGCGCATGGTCGAGGAGGAGCTCGGCTGGACCGTCGCGGGCTGGAAGATCGCGGCCATGAAGGAAGGGCTGCAGCGCGAGCTGCGCACGGACTCGCCGATCTATGGCCGGGTCTACGCACCGCGCATCAAGACAGCGCCGGTGACGGTCGAACATGCGCGCCAGTGCAGTCCCATTCCGGAAGTCGAATACCAGGCGCGGCTCGGCGCCGATCTCCCGCCGCGTGAGGCGCCTTACAGCATCGCGGAGGTCGAGGGGGCCGTCGTTTCGCTGCATCCGGGCGTGGAGCTGGCCGAGTGCCGCTTCGTCCATGACGCCGCGTTTCCTCCGCTGCCCGCCATCCTTGCGGACGGGGCCGGCAGCGGGACGATCGCCTACGGCCCGCCGATCGAGAACTGGCGGGAGCGCGATATTGCCGGCCAGGAAGTCGTGCTGACCTGCAACGGGACAGTGAGACGGAAAGGAAGCGCGGCAGCCGCGCTCGATCATCCGATCGTGCCCGTGACATGGCTCGCCAACGAACTCTCGCGCACCGGCATCGGCCTGAAGGCGGGACAGATGATCAGCACCGGTACGTTGACGGGAATGTTGAGACCGAAGGCCGGCGAGACCTTCGTCGCTGATTTCGGTCCCTTGGGCAGGGTGACGGTGACATACGCGTGATCTGATCGAACGGACAATTCCAAGAACAACAAGCCGGACGTGCTGCGGGACGATATCGCCAGCCCCAACCGGCAAGGAGTTGGAAACGGCACGGCGTCAGCCTTGCGGGGAGGGGAGCAGCTATGGGATTCATCGGTCTTTGCCGGAAATTGTTTCTTGCGTCGGCCATTGCGTTGTCCGTGCCCGCGATGGCGAGGGCGGAATTTCCCGAGCGGCCGATCAAATTCGTCGTACCCTTTGCGGCGGGCGGACCGACGGACGCATTGGCACGGTCGCTGGCTGAAGGCGTCAGAGCCAAGCTTGGCCAACCCGTCATCGTGGAAAATCGTGCCGGCGCTGGCGCCAATGTCGGAGCGGACTTCGTCGCGAATTCGCCGGCCGATGGTTACACTCTCCTGTTCGGGACATCGGGCCCGCTCGCCATCAATGTGAGCCTGTACACCAAGCTCAGCTACGATCCGATCAAGAGCTTCGATCCGGTCATCATGATCGGAAAATTGCCCAACGTGCTCTCGGTGCACCCCTCGGTGCCGGCGCGGAATGTGCAGGAGCTGATCGCGTATGCGAAGGCGAATGCGGGAAAGTTGAGCTTCTCCTCGTCCGGCAATGGCGCGTCCACTCACCTCGCCGGTGTCATGTTCAATGCCATCGCCGGCACCGACATTCTGCACGTGCCGTATCGCGGCGGTGCGCCCGCGATCAACGATCTCATCGGCGGCCAGGTCCAGATGAGCTTCGCCGACATCTTCGTCTCCGCACCTCACATCAAGGCCGGACTCCTTCGCGCGCTGGGCGTCACGACGATCGAGCGGACGCCGGTTCTGCCCGATGTTCCGACTTTCGACGAGCAGGGCCTGAAAGGCTTCGACGTCAGCGTGTTCTTCGGCGTCGTCGCGCCGAAGGGCGTGCCTGAGCCGATCATCGAGAAGCTCAATGCGGCCTTCGTCGCCGCCATGAACGACAGCGCGATCAAGCCGATTCTCGACGCGCAAGGCATCATTCCGGCGCCATCGTACAGTCCCGCCTATCTGGGGACGTTCATGGCGCAGGAAATTCCCAAATGGCGGGACGTCGTCAACTCGATCGCACTGCGAATCGATTGAGGCGGGGGAGGCCATCGGCAGTCGTGATCCGCCACGGGGAGGCGAACCACGGTGCCGATGGTCGACCGCCAGCAGCACACATGAACGCGAGCTTGGCCTTGAGCGAACCACTGGAGAGATGACGTTATGTTTCAACGCAGCAGTTTGATGATTGCGATCGCGGCGCTTGCCATGTTCCTGCCCGTCCACGCGGGCGCACAGGAATATCCCACCAAGCCTATCACGCTGATCATCCCTTGGCCGGCCGGCGGATCGACCGACCTCACGATGCGTGCGATCGCCGAGAGCGCCTCGAAGGTTCTGGGACAGCCGATCGCCATCGACAACAAGGCCGGAGGCAGTGGCACGGTCGGCCCGGCCACCATGGCCGCATCCGCGAAGCCCGACGGTTACACCATCGCGCAGCTCCCGATGGGCGTGTTCCGCCTGCCCTTGATGCAGGAAGCCCCATGGGATCCGTCGAAGGATTTCACCTATATCATTCACCTCTCGGGCTACACCTTCGGCGTCACCGCCAGTGCGGAAGGGCCGTTCAAGACGTGGCAGGACGTGGTCGACTACGCCAAGGCCAATCCGGGCAAGGTCACCTATGCGACGCCCGGCGTCGGGACGTCGCCGCATGTCGGGATGGAGCAGATCGCCATGCTCGCGGGCATCAAGCTCACGGCTGTCCCGTTCAAGGGCGGCGCGGAGACGAATACCGCGGTGCTCGGTCAGCATACGATGCTTCAGGCCGACGCCACCGGCTGGCGTCCGCTGGTCGACGCCGGCAAGCTGCGCCTGCTGATGGTGTGGACCGCGAGCCGCTCGCCGAACTTTCCCGACGCGCCGACGCTGAAGGAGCTCGGCTATCCCGTGGTTTATGACTCGCCGTTCGGCATCGCCGGCCCGAAAGGCATGGACCCCAAGATCGTCGCCAAGCTGCACGACGCTTTCAAGAAAGCGCTGGATGATCCGGCCGTGGTCGCGACGCTGTCCAAATACGACATGGTGCCGAACTACAAGAACAGCGAGGACTACAAGAAGTTCGTTGTCGAGATCACCCAATCCGAGCGCAAGGTGATCGATGCACTCGGGCTCGGCAAGAAGAACTGAGCCATGAGCGGCGATAGCGACGTCAAGCTCCGCCTCGACAATTCGGAGCTCTGGGGCGGGCTGATTGGGCTCGGGCTCGGCATCTTCGTGATCCGGTCCGGCCTGAAGCTCAAGCTCGGCACCATCCACGATCCGGGCTCGGGCTTCGTGCTGTTCTACACCGGCATCCTGATCTGCGCGTTTGCGGTAACGATCACCGTTGCCGCGCTCACCGAGGGCGGGCCGACTTTCGGCTCGCGCTGGAGGGATGCGCGCTGGGGCAAGCCGCTTCTCGTCATCGCCTGCCTCACGGTGTTCGCCATCGCGCTCGATCCGCTCGGCTTCCTGCTCGCCGCCGTTCCGCTGACGCTGCTGTTGATGCGCCTGGTCGACCCGGTGCGCTGGTCGCTGGCGATCCCGATTTCCATTCTCGTTCCCGTCGGCATGTGGTGGCTGCTCAAGCAAGCGCTTGGCATCCAGCTTCCGTCCGGCACGTTCGGTATCGGCTGAGCACGGTCATGGATACTCTTGTCAACGTCGCGCATGGCTTCGGCGTCGCACTGGCGCCGGTCAACCTGCTTTACTGTTTCATCGGCGTCTTCATCGGCACGTTGGTCGGCGTGCTGCCGGGCATCGGCCCGATCTCGGCGATGTCGTTGCTGCTGCCCGTGACGCTCTCGGGCACGCCGGAATCCGGCATCATCATGATGGCCGGCATCTATTACGGCTCCATGTATGGCGGCTCCACCACCTCGATCCTGGTCAACATTCCCGGCGAGGCGGCATCCGTCGTCACCTGCATCGACGGTCACCAGATGGCGAAACAGGGCCGCGCGGGTCCTGCGCTCGGCATCGCCGCCTTCGGCTCCTTCATCGCGGGCACCTTTGCGCTGATCGCCTTGATGCTAGTCGCGCCGAAGCTCGCCAGCGTCGCCATCGTCTTTGGTCCCGCCGAATATTTCAGCCTGATGGCGCTTGGGCTGGTGGTGCTGACTTTCCTTACCCAGGGCTCGATGGCTAAGGCGCTGTTGATGGCCTGTATCGGCGTCGTGCTCGGTCTGATCGGGCTCGACAGCATCACCGCGCAGCCGCGCCTGACCTTCGGCCGCATCGAGTTGATGGACGGCATCGGGCTCGTGCCGGTCGTGATGGGCCTGTTCGGCGTGGCCGAGGTCCTGCTCAATACCGAACGGGTCATCAAGCGCGACATCATCGAAGCCAAGATCACCCGGCTCCTTCCGAACAAGGAGGACTGGAAGGCGAGCGCCGGCCCGGTCGGCCGCGGCACCATTCTCGGCTTCTTCCTCGGCATCCTGCCGGGCGGTGGCGCCGTGGTGGCGTCCTTCGCCTCCTACGCGCTGGAGAAGCGCCTCTCCGGGACGCCCGAACGTTTCGGCCATGGCGCCATCGAAGGCGTCGCAGGGCCGGAAGCGGCCAACAACGCGGCCGCCGGCGGTGCGTTCATTCCGCTGATGACGCTCGGCATTCCGCCCAACGTGGTGATGGCACTGCTGCTCGGCGCCTTCGTGGTTCACGGGCTGCAACCGGGACCGCTGATGATCACGCAGAACCCAGGGCTGTTCTGGGGCATCGTCGCCAGCATGTATATCGGCAATCTGATGCTGCTGGTGCTCAATCTGCCGATGATCGGCATGTGGGTGCAACTGCTGAAGCTGCCCTACAACATCCTGTTTCCGCTCATCATCCTCTTCACCATCATCGGCGTCTATTGCTCCAGCAACAACGTGTTCGACGTCTACGTGATGATTGCCTTCGGCGTGATCGGTTATTTCATGCGCAAGCTCGGCTACGAGCCGGCGCCGCTGGTGCTCGCCTTCGTGCTCGGGCCGATGCTGGAGAACAATCTGCGCAAGTCGCTGATCCTCTCGCAGGGCGACCTCGGCACCTTCGTGACGCGGCCGATCTCGGCGGTGTGCCTCGCGCTCGCTCTGGTGCTGCTGATCGGACCGCTGCTGCCGGCGCTGCGCAAGAGGCGCGAACTGGTAGCACTCGATGAGGGAGCCTGACGTTGATGTCTGCGACTCTCGTCTCTCGACGCTATGGCTTCTCGATTGCGCTCTTCAGCAGGAGTTCGAGCTCGTGGCTGACCTCATCCAGGGGCTGGGCGCTGCGCGCAGCCCTGCACATCGCGACCGTACCTTCTACCGATGCCACGATCAGCGTGGCGAGCCGCCGTGCGCGCGGCGCAGTGAGGCCTTCCTGCTTCAGCGCATTGGACAGGATCTGCTGCCAGTCCGCAAATACGCCTTGAGCGAGATCGAGCAGGTGGCGCTGCGCCGCCTGTCCTCCGACGGTTTCCTGATCGGAGGGGTCGCTGACATATTCCTCGACGGCCACTGCCAGGATCGGACATCCGGCCTGAAAATTCGTCTGCTCCAGCGTCCTCTTCCAAAGCGCGATGAAGGCGCGCAGGCCGGCCATGGCGCCCCGTTCGCTGGTGAGATGCCGCAGCGGACTGCTGACCTTTGCGCCCGCAAAGACGATGGCATCTTCGATCAGCTGCCGTTTGCCCCCAGGGAAATGATGGCTGATCGATCCGCGCGGCGTGCCGGTGTGACGCACCACTTCCCGCACGCTCGTCGCATTCACGCCGCGGCGGCTCATCAGGTCGGCGGCCCCGGCCACCATTTTCGCTCTCGTCTCGGACGTCATCAGGCACCTCGTCGCCGGAAGCTACAATATGACAGTTGACATAGCCAGCACCGCATGGATTTATGTCACGTGACATAGTCAGCCCGGAGAGATCGCGATGACCTTTATCCATGTGATGACCCCGCAGGGACGATTGAGCGGCCAGCAGCGCCGGGTGCTTGCCAAGACGCTGACGGATGCCGTGCTGGTGCCGGAGGTCGGCCGGCTCGTTCCCCAGGCGCGGCGAGGCTACCAGGTGCATTTCCTCGAGCGGCCGCTCGACATGATCGCGCATGGCGGAGAGCTGCTGTCGGACCAGCCGAGCGACGTCATGGTGGTGGACGTCGTCGTCATGGACTGCTGCTGGACCCGCGAGGACCGGGCCACCGTCATTCGCAATGTGCTGAAGGCGCTCGCCGATGCCTGCGAGATGAAGGAGCCCTCTCCGAGCTGGTGGGTCAATTTCCGCATCATCGAAGAGGGCAACTGGGGCTCACGCGGCGGCGTGCTGTCGTTCCTCGACATTCTCCAGGAGGGCGCAGCGGCGTTCCCGCCGGAGCGGGCCGCAGCCATTCGAACCGCACTCGCCATCAAGAACGACAGGTAGACAGGAGACGCTCGCATGACCACCGAAGGCACGATCCGCACCGAGGCGCATGATCACATCCTGAAGATCATCATCGACAATCCCGCGAAGAAGAATTCCTTCTCGCCGGCGATGATGGATCAGCTGTCGGACGCACTGACAGAGCTGCACGACAACGACGGCTACTGGGTCGGCGTGATCTGCGCCGAAGGCAAGGACTTCACCGCCGGCCTCGACATGCCGAAATTCTTCGGGCCGAACGCCGAGAAGCGGAACGTCAGGCAAGGCAATGTCGACGTCTTCGGCCTCACCAAGCGTTGCAAGAAGCCGATCGTGACGGCGACGCAAGGCATCGTCTACACCGTCGGCATCGAGCTGATGCTGGCCGGCGACATCGTGGTGGCCGCCGACGACAGCCGGTTCTGCCAGATGGAGGCAAAGCGCGGCATCGCCCCCCTGGGCGGCGCGCATTTCCGCTATTTGTCTCGCGCGGGCTGGGGCAATGCCATGTACCATCTCTTCCTCTGCGACGAGTTCACCGCGCAGCGCGCCCGTGAGATCGGCCTCGTCCAGGAGGTCGTGCCGGCGGGGCAGCAGGTCGCCCGCGCCATGGAGATCGCGGCGATCATCGCCCGCAACGCACCGCTCGGCATTCAGGTGACCAAGGAGGCGGCCGCGACATACACCGAGCAGGGTGAGGCAGCCGCAATCGCCTGCATCCCGGCGATCCGCGATCGTGTGCTCAAGAGCGCCGACGCGCGCGAGGGCATTCAGTCCTTCATCGAACGGCGACCGGCGATTTTTCAGGGGCGGTGATTCATGAGGCCATGTATGTAGCCGAGGTCGCCTGCGTCGCAGCTCCGATTAGGATTGGGGGCGCACACGCGGGCGCGGCTTCACCGGGGAAGCCTGTTGTCGTTCTTCCGCCGCAAGATCCTTGGATTGGAAACCGAGGAGACCCGAAATTTTCCGTCCAGCCTCGACGACGAGGTTGGCGAATTCTTCCTGGTGATCGTGGGAGACCCTCACATTTGGGCCATATAGCCCGACCGCTCCGACGACGGCTCCCCGGTGATCGAAAAAGGGAGCAGCAACGGCAACGGCGCCAAGAATGATCTCGCTTTGGCTTGTGGTAAATCCCTTGCGCCTGGCAATGGCGAGTGCTTGCTCGAGACTAGCTCGATGTGCATCGCGCGGCATGCGGTTCAAGAACTCGGTCTGTCGGTCCTTCTCCATAAAGGCAAGCATCGCCTTGCCTGTTGCTCCTTGCGAGATGCTCAAGGAATCGCCGACGCCTCGGCTGATCGAGAGAACATGCCGGCTCTCGCACTCCAGAATGCAAATTCCGCGATCATCCTGCAACTTGAAGAGCGCCGCGGTCTCGCCGGTCACGTCGCGCAGGCCTTCGACGATCGGTCGGGCGATCTGAACGGCATCGAGCGCCTTCAGCCAAACATGTGCGAGGCTCATCACTCCATGGGCCAACCTGAAGCGCTGGGGATCCCCTTCGGCCTGGATCAATCCTCGTTGCGAGAGCGTATGCAGCAATCTGTAGAGCGTCGGCCTGCTGAGTCCGACACGCTTCTGGATGTCGATCACGCTCATCGTCGGATTCTCGGCGCTGAATGACTGAAGAATCGCAATGGCGCGATCGACGGCCCTGACGCTCGTTGCACCGGCATCGTCGAGATCGGATTCGTGTGGTTTCGCCATAATAGCCAACAATTGTCCTGTTCGGTTGGACAGTACCGGAGCCAAGCGAGTGAGGACAGGCCGACAACCCGCTGCACTGTGGAAGACGTCGTCGAGGCACCCTTCAAATGAGGTTGTCTGACACGTGGACATCATTATCATATATTGATAGTCATTCCGTCGAAATCGGTGTCTTGGAGAGTGACCATGCTGACGGGTGGCGACGCCTTGGCGCAACAGCTCGCGCTCGAAGGAGTGACGGACGTCTTTGGAGTGCCTGGGGTGCAGCTCGACTGGGCCGTCGACGGCCTGCGCAAGGCGCAGGAGCGCATTCGATACGTCGTCGCGCGCCACGAGCAGGCGAGCTCGTACATGGCGGATGGTTATGCCCGGAGCGCCGGAGGCGTCGGCGTCTGCATGGTCGTCCCGGGACCGGGACTCCTGAACGCCATGGCCGGTCTTTCAACGGCCTATGCCTGCAACTCCAGGGTCCTCTGCATCAGCGGGGACATTTACTCGCCTGCGGTTGGCAAGGGACTCGGCCTGCTGCATGAGATCCGAAATCAATCGGAGATTCTCGGATCAGTCACGAAGTGGCACGGCAGGGCGGACCGAGCGGAGGATATCCCAGCCTTGATCCGGCGAGCCTTTCAAGAGTTGAACTCCGGGCGACCGCAGCCGGTGGGGATCGAGATTCCGCATGACATGCTGAGCGCGACCGCCGACATGAGCCTCGTTCAACCGGTTGTTGGCCCCGGTCCAAAAAAACCGGATGCTCGCGTCATTGAGCGTGCTGCGGACATGCTCGCGAAAGCACGGTTTCCGGTTGCGTATATCGGCGGCGGGGTGTTGGCGGGCGCGGCATCCGAGGCTCTGAAGTCTTTCGCGGAGAAGCTCCAACTTCCAGTCGTCATGGGCGAGAACGCCCGAGGATCGCTGTCGGATCGCCATCCACTCGCCCTCAACAGTCTCGAGGGGCGCGCACTGTTTCCGCACGCGGATCTTGTACTGGTGATCGGGAGCCGGTTTGTGGATACTGCGATGGGCCGACCTGCTTGGCCGTCCGATGCGATCACGCGTTACGTCTACCTGAACATAGATCCCACCGCATGGGATCCACCGCGTCGCGCCGATGTTGCGATCGAAGCCGACTGCAAAGCTGGACTCGAAGCGCTCGAGCAAGCCTGTGCCCGACGTGAGCCCTTGTCGATCGATCTCGCCAAGGTCCGCGAATGGGCGCGTGAGCAGATGCGCGAAATCGAGCCGCAAGGAGCGTGGATCAGAGCGCTCCGCGCTGCCATTCCCGACAACGGCGTTCTCGTCAATGAGCTCACGCAGGTCGGATATTTCGCCCGGATCGCCTATCCGGTCTATCGCCCGAACACTTTCATTACCCCTGGTTATCAGGGAACCCTGGGCTTTGGTTTTCCAACCGCGCTCGGCGCTGCCGCTGCCGACCCTAACCGCATGGTCGTCAGCATCAATGGCGATGGCGGCTTCGGATGGGGGATGCAGGAGCTTGCCACCGCCCGGAAATACGATCTCAACGTCGCAATCGTGGTGTTCAACGACGGCCATTTCGGCAATGTCAGGAAGATGCAGCAGGACCAATTCGGAAAGGAATTTGGAGTTGATCTTCTCAATCCAAGGTTCGACCGCCTGGCGGATGCATTCGACATTCCCTATGAACGGATCGATGATCCTGGCGCACTCGAAAAATCTCTGCGTGCTCGCTCAGAGGCGCAAGGACCGATCCTGATCGAGGCCCAGGTCGGACAAATGCCGAGCCCGTGGCATCTGCTGCGTCTGATGCCTCCGCCCTTCGCATTCGACAAGAAGGTTGCGCCGAATCCGCTGGGACCAGCGCCTGCTGGCAGATGAGAGCGCGGTGGTGGACGCAGCCGCGAAGACTATTTCTTCCAGGGCGTCTGCCCCGCGGCGGCCACCTTGGCAAAGACCTCCTGTTCGTAGTCGATGTAGGACCGCACCATGGCGCGGTAGGTGGTCTCGGCAATTTTAGGCGACAGGCCGTTTTCTTCGGCAAGCGCCATTGCCTTTCGTACCACCGCTTCCGCGCGTTCGGGCGCTTCCACCTGTGCAGGATTGGCTTTGAAGCGCGACGCTTCGTGAACGTAGCGTCCTCGTTCCGCCATGAGCCGCACGAGCTCACGATCGATGCGGTCGATGTTCTGCCGCACCTCCCCAACGGTGGAGCAACAAGCACCGTCGTTCACGGTTGGGCTGCCCCAAAGCGCTGGCGTGTTTGTCGTGGGTTCTTCCGCGCGCGCTGCGGCTGCAGCGACAGCAAACATCGATGCGAACAATAGTCGTCTCATGATTTTCTCTGCGATCAGCTGGGAAGCTCTTCTTCGTGCGTGGGGACACTTGCAATTGCGAACCATTGACACGTCGGTCGCGATTTGACATAGATCAAATTATAAAACAAATGTCCATCAGATGGACATAACTGTAGCCCAAATCGGGAGGGTTCGCATGCTTCGACGCGTTCTTCAGGCGGCGTTTCCGCTCGCAGCGTTCGTCGCATTTGCTTCGAGTGCAGGTTCGAGCGTCGCCTCCGCGCAGCAGCCGACCCTGGTGAAGATCGGGGTGCTCGGTTCGACCGGTGACGTGACGCTCCATCTCGCCGAACGCGAAGGCTATTTCCAGGCCGAAGGGCTGAAGGTCGAAATGGTGCCGTTCAAGTCGGGCGCGCAGATGGTGGCGCCGCTGGGCACCGGACAACTCGACGTTGCCGCCGGCGTGGTCGCGGCCGGGCTGAACAATCTATCTGTTCGCGGCGTCGATCTCAAAATCGTATCCGATCGCGCATCAATGCCGCCCGGGCACGGCTATATGCAGTTTCTGGTTCGCAAGGATCTCGTCGAAGGGGGCAAGTACAAGACCTACGCGGATCTCAAGGGGATGAAGGTGGGTACGCAGTCGAAGGGCGGAGCCGCCGAATCGACGCTCAACGAACTCCTGAAGCTCGGAGGACTGAAGTTCCACGATGTGGATGTGACCTATCTCGGACATTCTGAACTGGCTGTCGCCTTGGGAAACAAGGCCATCGATGCTGCCTTCGTAACCGAGCCGCATGCCACTTTTGCCCTCAACCAGGGCTCCGCGGTTCGAGTCGCGACGGGAGATCAGATCTATCCCAACGACGTTCTCGGAGTGATGATCTACTCGGGTCCTTTCATGAAAGACCGCGCCGACGCGGCGGTTGGTTTCATGAAGGCGTTTCTGCGGGGATGCCGTCTCTTCAATTCGGCATATCAGGACGGCAAGATGATCGCAGGCGCTGCCGCGGAGAAGGTCAAGGCCGCCTACAAGAGCTACACGGAGCTGAAGGAGGATCGGCTGATCGAGGCGATGGTTCCTCACGGTTGCGATCCGGACGGGAAGCTCAACGTTGCCGGTATGAAGAAGGACCACGAGTTCTTCCGGCAACGAGGCTTGATCAAGGGAGATGCCGAGATCGAACAGCTCATCGACATGTCTTTCGCCGAACGTGCGGCCAAGGCACTAGCGGGCGGCATGAATTGATGGCGCGCCAAGCAAGTCAAATGATCGCTTTTACAAAAGCAATGTCACACGGCCAACTGCCCGTTCCGGTCGAGCCGACTGCGTCGCCCGTCGCGGACCAGTGCAAGATCCGGTTTCGCGGTTTGCGGAAAGACTTCACGGCAGGAAGTCGGATTTTCACTGCGCTTGACGAGATCAATCTCGACATCGCGAATGGTACGTTCTTCGTGATCGTCGGACCAAGTGGTTGTGGCAAGACCACGCTGCTGCGGATGCTGGCAGGGCTGGAACGGCCGAGCGCCGGGACGATCGAATGTGCTCGCAGCGGATCCGCTCGCCCGCGAATGTCGATGGTGTTTCAGGGAGATGCAATATTCCCCTGGATGAATGTGTGGGACAACGCGGCATACGCTCTCAAATTGCGAAACGTGCCGGCTGGAGAGATCGCCGACGTCGTCGGGCATTTTCTGGACCGTACCGGTCTGACGAGGTTCGCCAAGGCGTATCCGCATCAATTATCGGGCGGCATGCGCCAACGCGTGTCGATCGCGAGGGCGTTCGCCAACGATCCGGAAATTCTCCTGATGGACGAGCCATTCTCGGCGCTGGACGAGCAGAACAAGACCCTCCTTCAGGAGGAACTGCTGAGAATTTGGGACGAGACGAAGAAGACCGTCCTTTTCATTACCCATAGCGTCGATGAGGCCGTCACGCTCGGTGACAAGATCATGATTATGACCGCTCATCCTGGGCGGATCAAGGAGCTCGTCGACGTGCCGTTCGAGCGACCGCGGAAAGTCATCGATCTCAGGGCGCAGCCAGCTTACGGCGAATTGGTCTTCCGCATCTGGGGCTACCTGCGGGATGAGGTTCAACAGGCGAGATTGCAGAGTGAGTGCCGCCTCGAGGGGAAATCCGGAGCATGAACAGCATGAATGTCCAGGCGGGCTCGCCGGATTTCGTGACGGTCGCTTCAACATCCGCAAAGCGGCGTATGTCGCTGGGTTTCGGTTCTGCCGTGACGGACCGGATCATGACGCTCGTCTCGCCGCTGGCGTTGCTGGTCGTTTGGGAGCTCGCGGGGCGGGCTGGCCTTCTCGATCAGCGGTATTTTCCGACCCCCAGCACGATCTTCTCCGCCCTTCACGCGCTCGCAGTTTCGGGCGAATTGTGGTCGCATACCAAGGCAAGCCTGCTGCGCCTGGCCCTCGGATTTCTGGTCGGCGGAATTCCGGCGCTTGCGATTGGAATTTTCATGGGTCTGTCACGACCGATCAGACTGGTCGTAGATCCGCTGATTGCAGCTACTTATCCCGTCCCGAAGAGCGCGATCCTGCCCTTGCTCTTGCTGATATTCGGTCTGGGAGAAGGATCGAAGATCGCAATGGTGGCGATCGGCGTGTTCTATCCCGTGGCCATCAACACGACAGCGGGTGTTCTCACCATCAACAAGGTCTACTTCGAGGTCGGGACGCACTTTGAAGCGACCAAGTGGCAGGTGTTCCGGACCATCGCTTTCCCGGGGGCGCTGCCGCTCATCATGACGGGCATCAAGCTGGGGGCAGGGCTCGGACTCGTGCTGATCGCACTGGCCGAGATGGTCGGAGCGAAGCAAGGACTCGGTTACATGATCTGGAATTCCTGGGAACTCCTCGCGGTTGACACGATGTATGCAGGTGTTCTCACGATCGCGGTCATCGGCTTCGTGCTGACGGTGTTCTTCAACGAGGTCGAGCGGCTGCTGGTGCCGTGGAATAGGACTTCATAGGCCACTTCAAAGCCACCCCCGGATGGTCCGCGTGGAATCTGGCCGAGTGGAGCAGCGCGAAAGCAGGCGCGCGATGGCTCCGGCGCCCATCAAGGGATGAAGACCAACGCCTGCCGGTTGTCCTGGGTTGCTGGAGGAGGGTGAATGGCAGCCGAATTGCGTGCCGCATTTGGTCGTCCAGGAATGCTCACCACCGACGCAGACGTTCTTACGTCGGTGACTTCCGATTACCGTGGTTGGTTCAGTGCGCCTGCGGTGGCGCTCTTGCGCCCGAACACGGTCGATGAGGTTCGACACGCGGTTCATGTCTGCGCGGAGAGGGGCTTCAAGATTGTGCCTCAAGGCGGCAACACCAGCATGTGCGGAGCCGCAGTTCCCTCGGATGATGGCAATCGCTGGGTCGTGCTCAGTCTGGCGAGCCTCAATCGAATTCGTTCAGTCGATCCGGCATCTTGGTCGATTGTCGCCGAGGCGGGGTGCACGATCGGCCAGATCCAAAGTGCGGCACGAGGAGCCGGTCGGCATTTTGGGCTGGACTTCGGAGCGCGGGATAGTGCGCTCCTGGGAGGAGCCATCGCGACGAATGCCGGCGGAATGAACGTGGTGCGATACGGCAATTGCCGCGATCTGGTGCTCGGACTGGAGGTTGTTCTCGCCGACGGCCGGCTGTGGTCCGGATTGAAGTGCTTGCGCAAGGATAACACCGGGATCGACCTCAAGCATCTTTTCATCGGCTCCGAAGGAACGCTCGGTATCATCACCGCGGCCGCGCTGAAGCTCGCCTCGCCTGAAGACTGGGCGCAATCCGCCTTGATTGCGGTGCCCTCCATCGAAGCCGCCAGCGAGCTTGCCGAACGGACGTTGACATTAGCCGGAAGAGATCTGTCGGCAATCGAATTGGCATCCTTGGTTGGGGTCAAGGGAGCTTGCGAGCGGATGCTGAACTGCCGACCTCCTCTTCCCCTCCGTGAGGATTGGTATGTGTTGGTTCGCCTCGCGGGCCCTGCGGGCAGTGACCTGCTGGAGGGCTTGATTGCGGGAGCGTTGGATCGACAATTGTGCAGTGACGCCGTGATTGCGCAGTCGTCGGCACAGGAGGCTCAGCTATGGGCGATCCGGGACGCGTTCTCCTCGTTTCATCGCTATCTCGGCCAGTCGATCCGGTTCGACTATTCGGTTCCCATCGGTCAAATTCCAGCGCTTTACGGCCGCTTGTGCGGGGCGATCCGCAGGCTCGCGCCGGATTTCGTGCCCTTCGTCTTCGGCCATCTCGGCGACGGCAATCTTCACTTCAGTGCATGCCAACCTCCGCATGCAGAACCCGGCTCGTTCATGGCCAAGAAGGCGCACATCGAAGATGCCGCGAACGAAGTCGTCTGGCAACTCGGCGGCAGCATCAGCGCGGAACATGGCATCGGACAGCTTCATCGTCGAGAACTGGCCCAGCAGCACTCTGCGCTGGATGTCGAGCTGATGCGGCGAATGAAGCATGCGCTCGATCCCGACGATGTTCTCAATCCTGGAAAGTCTTTTGCGCGTTGACATCCCGCGATTTGATCATGCCGGCCTGCACTCGACGGCAGGCGCTGCCCTTGACAGCGTCTGTCAAAAAGCCGAATCTAGAAAATGAAATTGAAGTCCATACAGTGGACAACTACGATCGGGATACACGATGCCGCACGTGACCTACATCGGGCCTGACGGGTCTGGAACGACTGTCGAAGCGCAGCTCGGCGCGAGCCTCATGCAGATGGCCGTTTTCAATGGCGTCCCCGGCATCGTGGCGGACTGTGGCGGTGCGGCGTCTTGCGCCACCTGCCATGTCTATGTCGACGAAAGCTGGGCTCCGCGCGTCCTGGGGCCGGGAGCCGACGAGGACGCGATGCTCGACTGCGCCGCCAGCGAGCGGCGCCCGACGAGCCGTTTGAGTTGTCAGATCGCATTCTCTGCTGATCTCGATGGTCTCATCGTTCACATCCCGGAGTCTCAGGGATGACCGGAAAGGAGAGCACGATCGTCGGCCGAGCCTCGGCTGTTCCCGAGCGTCGCAGATGCTCGCCGCGCATGTCCAACAACCATAATCAATGGAGAAGCGCCTCATGACGCAGCGCAATCGAGTAGACGGCCTGGTGGACGTCACGAGCGGTTTCATTAGCCGCGAAATCTTCGTCGATCGGGACATCTACAAGGAAGAGCTCGATAAGGTCTTCACGCGAGCCTGGCTGCTCATCGGCCACGAAAGCCTGGTGCCGAATCCCGGCGATTTCTACACCTCCCGCATGGGCGAGGAGTCGGTGATCCTATGCCGCGACAAGAAGGGAGAGATTCACGTCTTCCTCAATTCGTGTCGCCATCGCGGCATGAAGGTGTGCCGCTACGAATCGGGCAACACGTCGCTGTTCACGTGTCCCTATCACAGCTGGACCTACACGACTGACGGCAAGCTTCAGGGCGTACCTCTCTACAAGTCACTCTACGACGGAGTTCTCGATCGCGAGGCCAACTCGCTCGTCTCAGTGGCGAAGCTGTTCAACTACAAGGGTTCAATCTGGGCGACCTGGGACAAGAACGCTCCGGATTTTCTGACCTATCTCGGCGATGCCAAGCTCCATCTGGATCAAGCGCTGGATTGTCGCGACGGCCGAGAGGGCGGGTCCGAGGTCATCGGGGTTCACAAATGGGTGTTTCCGGCCAATTGGAAGTTCGCCGCTGAGAACTTTCTCGGCGACACCTATCACAATCCCAGTCATCGTTCGGTGGATTTGATCGGAATCGGACCGAGCGCGGCTTCCGGCAAGAAGGGACGGCGAGACAACGAGCTCGAGCACGCCCAGCACGTCTGGATCAGCTTTCCCGCGGGCCATGGGGTGCATAGCGCGATCCAGCCCGAGGCAAACGAATACATCGAGTCCTTTCTCGACAACCCCATCCTGGAGCAATACTTCAGGCATTGCTACGAGGAACGGAAGAGACGGCTGGGCGAGGACGCGCGCCTGATGCCTTTCGTTGGCACGATCTTCCCGAACACCTCCTATCACGGGCGTCAGCCGCGAGGCCTCTGTGCCTGGCATCCCCACAGTCCGACTTCCACAGAAGGCTGGCGCTTCTTCCTGGTCGACAAGGATGCTCCCGCCGAAGTGAAGGACTATCTGCGGCGCTACTACATGCGCTATTCGGGCCCCGCCGGCATGACCGAGCAGGACGATCTGGAGAATTGGCTTTACGCGACCGCTGCGAGTACGGGTACCGTCGCTCGGCGCTATCCGTTCAACTATCAGCAGTCGATGGGAGCGTACACCACGGAGCACAAGCTGGGTGGCGAAGTGAGCCTACAGGTCACGGAGCAGATCGCGCGCGGCTTCTACAAGCGCTGGGCATCCTACATGCGCGATGCCGACTGGGGTGAGTTGTTGGGCGCCCCGACGGCAAGCAGGCAAGCGGCCGAGTGAACGTGACCGGCAAGATCGTCATAGTGACGGGAGGAACGTTCGGGATCGGGCGGCAAATCACGCTCGGCCTCGCTGCGCGAGGCCACAAGGTGGTGGCGTTCGGTCTCGAAGGCCGTCAGCTTTCGAGCACGGCGGAGGCGGCTATACCGGGTCTGCGTGACGAGCTGTCTCGCCGTGATCGACGGGCGGACCTCCTCGAAGCAGACGTGTCTCAATCGTCCGACGTGGAGCGTGTCGTGCGCTTCGCCGTTGAACGCTACGGCAGGATCGACGGCCTCGTGAACAACGCCGCCATTGGTCCGCTCGGCACTGTTCTCGATACGGATGAGACTCTTTTCGACCGGATCGTGGCGGTGAATCTCAAGGGGCCTTACCTGACATCTCGCGCGGTGCTGCCGCACATGCTTCGTCAGGGCGGCGGCTCGATCGTCAATATTGGCTCCGGGGCGGGGTGGGGGAAGCCAAACATGGCGGTGTATAGCGCGACCAAAGGCGCTCTGGTCGCCCTCGGGGCAGCCACCGCGTACGATTTCATCCATCACGGGATCAGGGTGAATACGGTCATTCCCGGCGGTGGAGGGATCGTGAGCGGTATGAGCCTCGGACGCGTGGGCGGCGACGCAAGCAGGTTCGGCATTGGGGCGCCGGGCACGGCCGCAGGTCGCCCCGCTACGGGAGACGATATCGCCAATGCCGTCGCTTTCCTGTTGTCGCCTGATGCCGAGACGATTTCCGGAACGGTTATCGACGTCGGCTGCTTCGCGCATCAGGGCGGACCCGTGCCGCCAAAGCCAAAGAGCTGAAAACATTTGGAACGAGGCACGAAGGGAGCCACGCATGAATCAGGTATCGACAGCGAGCGCAGCGGTGAACGAAGTCGCGGATAATCGGACGATTGAGCGCAACGCGCACTACTATCGCCTCAAAGCGGACATCGAGGATTTCCTCTACTCCGAGGCGGACTTGCTCGACGAACGTCGTTTTCGAGAGTGGCTCGATGTCCTGACCGACGACATCTCGTATTTCATGCCCATTCGAAGAAACGTGAAGTTTGGTCAGCACGAAGCTCGTGAGAACACCAAGAGGGGCGAAGGGATCAGCTGGTTCGACGAAGACAAATGGACGCTGACCAAGCGCGTCGAGCAAATTCTCACGGGAGTCCACTATGCGGAGGAGCCGCTCTCCCGCATCAGCCATATGGTGACGAACGTGCAGATCCAGGCGGTGCGCCCCAACCTCGATCAGCCGCACGAGGTGGATGTAACCGGCCGCATCCTCGTCTATCAGAACAGGGTCGAATACGAGACCTACACGCTGGTAGGCCGCCGGCACGATACGCTCCGGCTGGTCGGTGGAGCCTGGAAGATCTGCAGACGCGAAATCATCCTGGAGCAGAATATTCTGCTCGCCAAGAATCTCACGATGTTCTTTTGAACAAGGAAATTCCCATGATCAATGTTCTGGACCTCAAACCGGGAGATCGGCTCAAGCTCAGGGAGGGAATCGTCGCGGAAGTCACTCAGAACATGGACGACGGCATGTGGGTGGAGGTGAAGTATCTGGAGGCTCGGGAGGCGCGCGACTTCGGCCTGATCGAGCTTTGCCATGCTCAGGACATCCTTGCATTGCTGAGCACGTCCGCGAGCGTATGAATTCAAAAGAATGAGCCCAAGCCAATGCTCAGATACGAGTTCCTTCCGAGCGACTTCAATCCGTTGTTCCTCTTCATCGGCGACAGTCGCGATCTGGCTGGGCTGGCCGAAGTCCTGAGAAGGTTCGCTCGCCAACCGAGCAAGATTTCGATGTATCAGATCCTATCAGCCTTCCATCCGCGCACCACGGTTAGCTTGCGACCGGCCGACCTGGAGTTCGGCATGCGCCCGAAGCAAGAGGAGTTTTCCTGGTATCTCAACGCATGGCAGGCCGAGCAGATTGCCGCGAAAATCGAGCGCCTCGCTGACGAGGCGGAGAAGTCGGGGTCGGAGATATTCGAGATCGGCAGTGATGGAGAGATTCCGGTGAAGGTGTCGCGGGGGGAGTTTACGGACGATTTCCTGATTTTGAGGCGCTAGGGCGTGTACTCATAAACCCAGCGCCGCAGATCAGGGGGCGTATGCAGGGGGTCCGCTGTACCCCTAATAGCGGCACGAAAGCGGACATCGCGGGAGGTCAGAGTCGGGCCACAAGCGGCCCCAGATAAGTCCTGTGCTAGACCTGCGCCTCCGCTTTCGCATCCCGCCCATTTCGACCCAGACGCGGCTCCGTTCCCGCCAAAAGCCTTTGAACGTTGGCGCGATGGCAGATGATCACGTAGAAGCCGCCTCCGATAACCAGCAACAGATACGGCAATGGGTGCTCGACCGCGCAGACAACAACGATTGCCGTCAACGCCGCGAGCATCGAGCTCAAGGACACGATCCGGGTCATAGCCAGCACGACGCCAAAAACGGCTGCAGCACCCAATCCCACGGGCCACGCCATCGCCAGCAACACACCGAGCCCGGTCGCTGCCGACTTGCCGCCCGTGAAGTTCAGCCAGATCGATCGGCTATGTCCCAACAGCACGGCAATTCCAGCCAGACAAACAGCCCATGGCACCCAGATTTGCAGATCAGACGGTGTCGGCGGCGGGGATAGTTCTGCATAGAGCCAGGGACAGAACCAACGCGCAACGATGATGGCACCCACGCCCTTCAACACATCGCCCACGAGCACGAACAAGGCTGGCCATTTACCGAGCGTCCGCAAGACATTCGTCGCCCCGGTGGACTTGGAGCCATGCTCTCGAATGTCGATGCCCCTGAGCAGTTTCCCCGCCAGATAGCCCGTGGGGACCGACCCGAGGAGATAGGCGATCACCAACCCAACCGCGCCCGCTGTCCAAAAAGCCATTGGTTTTATGTCCAGTTTCCCGAGCGCTGTTTTATCTTCGACTTCGTCTGACCGCTATGGGTCACGAGCAAGTAATGCTCTGATTGATCGTAAGATTTCCGCTTGGCCGTCAGAAGCTGACATTTGTGCTTTATGAGTACACGCCCTAGGACTGACGGCGCGCACGCGATTGCGGTTTCGTTGTCGCAACGTGCTCCTCCGATGATCGTCTGTAACCCTTACATTGGGACCATATAGCCCAACTGCTCCCTGATCTTCCACTGTATGGCCTTTTGGATGGAAGCCGAGTAGGCGCGCGCCTTCATGGAGAAAGACCGACAGACCGAGTTTTTGAACCGCATGCTGATGCCGGCGGTAGCACCGGCAGCTCGAAAGGAGGCGCCGGAAAATTGAACGCAGTCTGTGCCGACGCTCGGTCGAACGCGCCCATCACTGCGCTGATGGTTGCGATTGCCGCAGCAAGAAAGCGCGATTCGCGCAGCTCGTGGAACAGGAACGGGCGGCTTGGAGGAGCCTGCTTCATCGAAGGGCTCTCTGAGCGCGGGCCTCACTTCCGGCATCTGCCGGGCCGGACATCCCCCGGTCACGATGATCTAGTCGATGCAGTTGCACGCTGGGGCCTCTTAAAGATGATGGAGCATTCAATCTGATTTACAAGGCGCGTGCGCGAAACCGTCAATCGACATTAGATTTGACACTCGAAAAATCGTGCCGGGTGATGGTCGGCGCGAAGTCGAGCCGCGCCTCTATTGCTCGCAATCAAGGGGGCGCGGCGATACCAGGGACGATCGACTACGGGGTGTCCCGCTTCAATTCGATCGATACCTGAGACACCCATGAGCCAGGAGCGTCCATGACGAACCATTGCCGATTGACTGTCGTTCGGATGGTGACGAGCGCGGCGACGGTATTGCCTTCAATCCTGGCCTCGACGAGGTCACCCGAGCTTGTGCCGACAATCTTGCCGCCTTGTCGCCACTCGCTCTCGAACCAATCGCCGGAGATGTTATCTCCATCGTGTTCGATATTAGCCGACAACATCAGCTTATAGGCGTCGCTCGCACATTTCAGGTCCAATTTGATGGACTTGCCTGGCCGCTTCACGTCATAGGCGACTTTGCATTGGATCTTTTCGCGAGGTCCATCCGAGGGCTTCATGGAACCCGTTCCGGACCAGCGGCCTGTGCCATGCTGTCAACGCCGGCAAAGGCTTCCGAGGAAATTCCGCCCCATAGAGCGATGAAGATCAGTGAGTGTTTCATCATCGAGGAGATGGCAGGCGCCAAGATTGTTCCCTCTTGGGTGTGGACATCGGCCAAGTTGACGCATTGCATGTCCATCGTCTTCCGGTTAATAGAGTGGTTGATCTAATTTATATCGGACGATGCCACCTGTGTCAATGTATGTTAGACTCCGCACTCTAGTCGTAACTTGTGTCGTCCAAACCCCAGATGAGGGGAGCAAGGGCTGCCGGCAAATGCCAATGGAAGTTCGCAGGTATTTGTCGCGCGCCTCTTTGGTGTTTTTCCTGCCGCTTGCTGCCTGTGCCACGGCGCCCCTGAGCCGGTCGGGGGCGCTGAGCTCCTACGACAATCTCACGTCCAGTGATGGAGTTCTGACGAAGTCCATGGTGCGGGTCGACAAGGCGGACGTTCTTGCGGCCAAGACGGTCCGCATCGCACCGGCGTCCGTTGCTTCTGGCGCCCTTCCGGCCAATTTTTCGGCCGAGCAGCGCAAGCTGGTCCTCAATGCCGTTGATCGCGCGCTCTGCGTCAAGCTGAGTGATCGGCTGCGGGTCGTGAAAGCCATAGAAACCGCGGACCTGACCGTTCATGCCACGATCACGCACGCCGAAGCGACCGACAAGGTGGCTGCCGGGGCTTCGAAAGCTGTCTCGATTGTCCCGTCCCTTCTTAGCATTCCGGCGCCGGTGCCGCGTCTGCCGGTTGGTCTCGGCAGCCTATCGGTCGAGGCGGAAGCGCGCGACCGCAGCAACCAGCAGAAGGCCGCGCTGATATGGGCACGAGGCGCGGATTCCATCACCAGCCGGCCCAAAGTGTCCGAAGCCTCGGACGCCTACGATCTCGCGAGCGCATTCGGGGAGGATTTCGGCACCCTTGTGGCCACGGGCGAGAGCCCATTCGGCAAGGGTCCGTCCTTGCCCTCGATGCAGAAGATCCGTTCAGATCTCGGCGGCGCCCACCAGAATTCCGCATGCGATGCATTCGGTCGCAGTCCGGGGGTCACCGGTCTCGTCGGCGGAGGTCTCGGGCTTCCCCCGGAATGGACCGACAAGGGAGGCAGCGAGCAGCCCGCGACCGCGATGAAGTGAGAACTCTAGACTTTCTTGCTTCAGCCGCGGCGGCGGGGAGGGCCGCGCGTTCGGTCGCTACGGAGAATGCATGAAGGCGTCCAGCAAAGCACGTGCCAGGCCCTTCTGGTCGGCAGGCAGGCCGCGACGGCGTGCCGTCTCCTGCAGCGCTGAGGTCGCTTCCATGTGGATGCGATACAGCGCGGCGTTTTGGACGACACCAGCTGTCGCGAAAGCAGGATCGAATGCGATCTGCTGGCAACGCGAAACTGACGTCGAGGTGAAGGCCCGGCAGGTCAGCGGCCTGACCTCGTAGACCGAACATCGGTCGTCCTCGCCCAGCAACGGGCATCGCCGTCGAAGTTTTATCGGCTCCTCTACCGCGGCGGCAGCGGCGGCAGCTTCGTCGAGGCGCGTCATCAGCGCGGTTCGCTCGGCCGTCGAGAAAGTCGCCGCGATATGGATCGCGATCGCCTCGGCGATGCCCGGGGGGACGGCCACGAAGAGATGACAACAAGCGGCGCAAGCGCTTCTGCAGGCGTAGACAGGCTGATTGGGGAAATTGTCTCGGAAGCTTGCCGACGCCGCGTCGGCCATTGCCATCGCAGAGCGCGCCGCCCCCGCCATGGTCTCAGCCCCGTACAAAGTGTCCAGCAGAACCGCGCCAAAACGGGTGAATAGTCCCTCGTAGCGCTTCGCCAGGCTCCTGGTAAGGGAGCCGACCTCCGCTATGTCGGCGGCGACAATCGCTTCAGCGGCGGCTGTGTCCGTCACGATCGGATCGTTCATCAGAGATCTTCTGTCCGTACCTTGTATTGTTGCCGGAACGATCGCGCAGGCGCATGATCCGTCGCTCGAACCCGTCGACGTAGGTGAATGCGACGGGGACGATCAGCAGAGAGAGCGCCGTCGACGTCAGCAGGCCGCCGATCACGCTGATCGCCATCCGCTGACGAAAAGTGGCGTCGGCCCCGAATCCCATCGTGATCGGGAGCATGCCTGCGATCTTCGCGATCGTTGTCATGACGACGGGACGAGCACGCTTGCTGCAAGCATCGACCAGGGCATCATGCATGGAAAGGTCGCGGGCCTCCGATAGTCCCTTCTCGAGCACGAACTCGACGCCGATCGACACGCGGCCGTCCGTTACCGAAGTTCGTAGATGCCTGAGGCCGCTGAGCGTCGCGAGCGAATCTTCGATCTTGCGGGCGCCCTCCGTCTCGAGCTGCGAGGGCGAGGCTCCCGGCCGGGCCAAAGTGACATTGACGACCGGCAGGTCCAGATCGGGAAAGCTCTGGATCGACAGCGCCCTGAAGCCCCAGAGCCCGACGAATGCCAAAATCGCAAACAGCATGATGGACGGTATCGGGTTGCGAATCGACCATGTCGCGAGGTTCATCGGCCGGTATCCTCGGCAGTGAGGGCGGCGTCGGCTTCGGTTGCCGTTGCCAACCGCACGATGTCTCCGTCATTCAGGAACCCAGCGCCTTGAACGACGACGTGATCGCCGCGATCGATGCCGGCAGTAATTTCGACGCTGCTGTCTTGCCGGCGGCCGATCGTGACGGCTGTGAGCGCCACTCGCGGTCTGGGATCATCGCCCGCGATCTTCAGCACATAGCCTCGACCATCGCGAATGACGACTCTTTCGGCCGGGATGACCCGGGCCGGGCTTTCGCCCAGAACGATCTTGCCGTTGACATACATGCCGGCTCTCGCCCGGCTTCCTGTTTCGATGTCGGCATAGATGAATGATGTCCATACGTGATTGCGGATCCAGAGAAGGCGCGGTCTGTCGCACCTGCGCAGCAGCGGTGCCGCCGTCCGGTAATGCCACGACGATGCGTTGACCCGGCTGTATCTTCGCCAGCTGAGCAGCGGTGAGTTCACCCCGCCATTCAAGACGGTTCTGCCTGATCAAGCGGAACAATTCTTGTCCGACAGGAACGACGGCGCCGAGCGTCGCCGTGCGTGAGCTGATGACGCCGTCATCGGGCCCAACAAGCTCGGTATATTTCAGTTGCAATTGCTTGGAGGCGTGAAGCGCTTCCGCAGCTTTCGCGTCGGTCTCCTGCTGCAAGGCGTCCTTGTCGCTGATGAAACCGCGGCTCTTCAAGCTCAACGCGCGCTGCCGGTTGGCTTCAGCCACCTCGTATCGAGCCTTCAGTTGCACTTCGTCGGCGCGGAAGAGATCCGGATCGAAACGTACGAGCACTTGACCCCTCTTGACCTGGTCGCCGACATTGACCATGACGTCGGACAACTCGTAGCCGCCGATCTGTGCTCCGACACTCGCTTCCTGCCAGGCTGCAATCGCTCCGGAGGCGTCTGTTGCCATTTGCCAGGTCAACTCGCGGGAGGCCGCGCTGGTGGCGCTCAATGCCGGCGCATTTTGAACCGGAACGGCAGCCATTGATGCGCGGCAATTTACGATCGCGACCGTGACGGCCGCGACCGAAAGTGCAGCAATCGTTCCTACGGCAACCTTCAAATAAAATGACACCCGGCGTTGACGCGGAGCGCCCGCCTCTTCGGCACGAGTTGCGACCACGGGCATGGTCACGGAGGCGGACGCGGCTGTCCTCCAGTTCGGCTGAGACAAGGGAGTTCTCCAAATATAGAGGAGTCAGTCTAATATATCGTGTAACTCGCCCGTGTCAATGAAGCGCCCGCTGAGCAGAACTTCTCATCGACTCCAGGGGGGGTGAAGCGATTGCGGCGGGTTGAGGGGGAGCGTGCCAGACATCAGCTACGGATCGTTGGCGAGGAGGCGCTGCGAGGCCGGCAGACCCGTAACGGTCGAATCAACAGTCCCAAAGCCGGTGACGAGTGCGACCACAGGACGCTTGGCCTTCGCGTCCGGCGGCCTGTCGATCTCAAGGAAGATCGACAGGAACGTGAGCGCGCACAAGCCGTTCCTAACTCCCAATCGTTCGGGGATCCGAAAGGAAACTCGCAGCGCATACCGTGGACTCTTCGGGCTGAGGCGTGAGCAAGCCAGCAACATCCGAGACAGCTTCGGGTCAAAGGCGTCGGTCTGGCGCTCCACTGCAAACGTCCGGGTCTACCCCTCTGAACCGATATGCAGCGTCACCGCCCAAACATTGGCGAGGGCCATCAGCGGAATGGGCTGAATGGAACGCCCCACGGCTGGCGGCGCGAATGCGTCATCAGCCATCTCTTGCTCCTAGTCGGCAGCTTGGACAGAGAGCCATCCGCGTTTCGCGCGATTAGCTCTCAGGGGCTATCGTGCTCGCTTGCTCGTCAGGTCATTCCGCAGATGGCCTGAGGATCGTCTCGGGCAGCCGAAAGCGAATGAGTGAAATAAGTTCGGTCGAGGCCCGCATAAGAACTGATAAGCCCTTCGACCGCACCCGCGCTTGCGCTTCCTTCGGCTTGATCAGCCAGCGTGCCGGCGGTCTCTGATGCCAAGCGAGAAGCGACGGGGATCAAGCGAGCGCGGAACCGAAGCCTTGAAGAGGCGTGGCGGCCGGCGGAGCCGAAAGCCGAGGGCGAAAGCGCTTGCAGCGTCCGCGCGCCGGCGCATCTTCGGCATGATGAAGAGACCGTTGCCGGCGAGCGAGGAAGGAGGAGGGTCGCAGCAGAGAGAGGTTATGCATCCGCACGGTCTTTCTCCTCAGGCGACGAGAACTTGCCGTTCCATATTGGGGTGCCGTTTTGAGCCGTTCAAAGGGGAGTTGATAGACCGATCGCTCCAGTTTAAAGAGTACGCATGAGAAAACTCGACCCCGTGAAACACGAAAAAAAGCGCCAGGAGATTCTGGGCGCCGCGATGCGCTGCTTCCTTTGCAGCGGCCTGAAAGGAGCATCCACGGCGGACATCTGCGCGGAAGCAAAGATCAGCCCCGGGCATCTCTATCACTACTTCGACAGCAAAGACGCGATCGTGGCCAGTCTGATCGAGGGGAGGCTTGAGAAGGTCGCGGAGCAATTGAAGGCCGGCATCCAAAGCGAGAGCTCGATAGTGGAGACTCTCGCACCGGAGCTGGAAGCCCAGCCGGGCGGAGCGGCCGCCATGGCCCTGATCTTCGACATGATGGCGGAGAGCAAGCGCAATCCGGAGATGGGCAAGATCGTGGATAGCCACAACCGAAGCATTCGCGAGAGTCTCGTTGAGATGCTGCGCTATGGCCAGTCGCGGGGTGAGGTTGAGGGCAAGCTGGACCTGGAAGTCACGGCCACGACCATCATGGCGCTCATGCACGCGGCGAAAGTCGTCGCGATGCAGAATCCGAAGGAGGCGGACAAAGCCTTGCCTGTCCTCCGGCAACTATTGGGTCACCTGCTGACGACTCCTGCGGAAAGTGCGAAAGCAGGACCGCCCCGGACCAAGAAAACGGTCGCGCGCGTAAGAGCTTAACCACTTCCGGCCGGTCGCATCAGGATCAACAAGTTGGGGGAGGCGCGGATCTGAAAAGACGCGCGCCTGCTTTCTGCCGCTTGGCGACCCATATTGGCCATCATTGCTGTGCCAATGGTCCAGCAGCCCATTTCATCGGGCCCGCCCGCGACATTCTAAGTTAGTATGTTCAGTCTAATTTCGATTGACAAGAAGGGTTGGCCCCCCTAATTGATAGAGCGTATGATCTATCAATATGAATGCGTGACTGGGACAATAAGACGAGAAGCCGGGGTCCGACGGGTCCCCACGCAGCCCGTGCGCGGTGCAGGTACCAGGCCGCAAACACGCGCTATCGACGCGTTCGGAGCGCGACTTCATTCGGGGAGCAGGAGCATGAGACGTAAATTAAACGCCGTATTGCTTGCCTGCGTGATCGCGACAGCGCTTCCCGCGAAAGAAGTGGCCGCCCAGACTGCATTTGCGCAGCAGGAAGTTGCGCCATTTCAGACCGTCGATTTCGATTGGGTCGACGCCTCCAGAGGACGCCCGGTCCCGGCGCGCATGTACTGGCCGGCCGCCGCGCCTGTCGGGCGGGTGCCGCTGATCGTGTTCTCACATGGCATCGGGGGCACCAGAAATGGTTATACCTATCTTGCGAGACAATGGGCTGCGCACGGGATTGCCAGCCTGCATGTCCAGCACAACGGCAGCGATTCCGGCGTCTGGTTCGGTAATCCATTCGGAATCGTGAATCGCCTTCAAGCCGCGGCTCAGGACGGTGAAGCAGCGGCGCGCGCTGTCGATTTGCGCTTCGCGCTCGACAGCATCCTCTCAAACAGAAGTCCCTATGCCGCGTACATTGACCCGCGCAGGATTATCGCTGCGGGGCATTCCTACGGGGCCAATACCACACTGCTGACGGTGGGGGCACGGGTCATTCGTAATGGACGATGGGTCCAGTTCCGCGATCCGCGCTATCGTGCGGCGATCGTGATTTCCGCGCCGCCCTTCTACGGGGAGAAAAATCTGGCGGGCGTGCTCGCCAACATCAGCGTGCCGACGCTGCACGTGACGTCGACGGAAGATGTCATACGGATTCCCGGCTACTACTCGCCCGCCAGCGATCGCGTGGCGATCTTCAACGCCGTCGCCAATCCGCGAAAATTGCTGGCGGTGTTTCAAGGCGGATCTCACAGCATGTTCACTGACCGGCCTCTTGTCGGCGGTCCCGCACTCAATCCCAAGGTCAAGGAGGCCACAGCAGAGCTGACACTCGCTTTCCTGGACTATGCCTTCGGAGGGCAGGTCAACGGCCTGAGCCACTGGAGCGCCAACTGGCAAGATCTTCTCGCGCGGCCTCCCGCATCGATGGCGGTTGCCGCGACGTCTGCACAGAAGCTGTTGCAGCCGGCGACGGCCGTGATGCCCGGCGCCGCGATTACCCAGGTCAGGGCCGAGGGCCGGATCGCGGCCGGTGAGGGGCGCAGCGGGGCTGCGTCCTGTTCGCCGCGCCGTATGGGTCTTTTCAGGAGGGCGTGGGCGGCTGAGACCTGCGCGGATCAGAACGGGATGACGAGCCATGGACCCAGCTAGACCGCAGCGTGTCGTTGTCATGACGGGAGCCACATCCGGGCTCGGCGCTCATGCGCTTGCACAGATCGTCGCCCAGTCCAACACGCGCGTCCTTATAGGTGCGCGCGGGAGCGGGCGGACAGCACCGGAGGGAGTCAGGGTTCTGCCGCTCGATCTCGCATCGCTCGCCAGCGTCCGGGAGTTTGCAGAGGCGGTGACACGGGAGATCGGAGACGATCGCATCAACATTCTGGTTCTCAACGCCGGCGTCCATGGCTCTGACGCCAAGCAGCGCAGTGCTGATGGCTACGGGCTGACCTTCGCGGTCAACCATCTTGCTCATTATCTGCTGGCCCGGCTCCTGCTGCCGCATATGGCCGAGCATAGCCGCATGGTGATCACGTCGAGCAACATGCACGATCCTCCCTTCAGTCGGATAGCACCGAAAGGCCTCGATCTGAAGGAATGGGCCCATCCAACCCCGAACGGATCCGGCGCAGGCATACGCTCCTACACGGCTTCGAAGCTGTGCAACATGATGACCGCACTGTCCTTTGCCGAACTGGACGAGGTGAAGACTCGCAAGATCCATGTCGTAGCCTTCAACCCCGGACTGACCGGTGGTGTTGCCGGGCGTGACGCTTCGGCTTTGCAGCGAGCGTTCGTCAGAGCTCTGACGCGCACGGTCTTTCCACTCATTGGCCTGTTCCGGCCCGAGTTCGTCATGAACACGCCTGAGCATTCCGGCAACATGCTCGCAAACGTTGCTCTTGGAGCGATCAGCCCGCCGCCCGGCCGGATTTATGTCTCCCTCGTAAAGGGCGAGCCGACATTTCCCGATCCATCGGAATTAGCGCGAAGCAAAGACGCTCAGGACAGACTGTGGCGCGAGAGCGCAGCGATGGTCGGCATTCAATAGAGACGGCCGGAAACGATCCACAACATGCAGAGCAGCGCCGCTAACGCATGATCGCGGCCGCAGCTCGGCTGAACGCTTGGGGCTGATAACAGAAGAAAGGACACCATGAAAACACATCTCAGGCTCGCGATGGCTGCCGTCGCAATCCTTGCCGCAACGCCTGCGCTCGCTGCGGAGCGATACCTGCCTGTCCAAAAGGCAAGTGCCGTCGTCGCTGACGGCGTCTCCTGGTCGGCCAACGCGCCGAACGGCAGGAATTTCAAGCTAACTCTCAACAAGGACGGCACCGGAAACGTGCAGGGGACAATGATTTCCCAGTCCGTGACGTGGTCGGTCAAGGGGGACGCGATGTGTCTCTCGGGCACCATGATGTCAAAGTGCCTTCGCTTCCAGGAAGTTGCTGGAGGCCTTCAGGCCTGGGAGGGAGACAAACCCGACCTGAAGCTCACGCGCTAAAGCTTTCGCGATGGGGCGGCAGTGATCGTCACGACGATATCGATCGCAGCCGCCCCACGCCTGCCGTGAAAAACCGAGCGCGGCCATCCGGCGCCCGCGCATGATTCGGATGCTTCCAATGCGGAAATGCACGCCAGCTCCCGCTTCTGATCAACAAAGTCGAGTTACTCGGATGAAGATTGCATTTACGAAGAAAATTCATGAATACGACGACGTCTATTCGTTCTTCTTCGAGGCGGCCGGCGTCAACTATAAGGCCGGCCAATACACTCATCTGGCGGCCGGAGGGCTGCTTGACCTTTCGATCCGGGAGATGTCCTTCGCTTCCGTACCCGGGGATCCGGAGCTCATGTTCAGCATGCATGTCGGATCGAAAAGCAAATTCAAGGCAAGGATGAGCACGCTCCAACCCGGCGACAGGATCAGGCTCTTTGGTACAGGTTCGCACGTCACGCTGCCCGAAACAGGAGCGGGCGGTCTTGTCTTCATAGCGGGCGGCGTTGGAATGACGCCCTTTCGCTCGATGATTCTTGAAGCGCGCAAGACCGGCAATCATGACATTGCTTTGGTCCAGGTACAGCGAGGCGACTTCCTGTATCGGAAGGAGCTCGAGCCGCTTGTGTCGGCCTATCATCCCGTCTGTCGCGAGGAGTTTGTGGGCGCTCTCAAGAAGGTGGCGCGAGAATACGGCGACTCGATCTTCTATGTATGCGGGTCGAGCGGGCTGATCGCCTTTGCCGTTGCGTCGCTCAAACAGGCCGGCGTTCAGAAACACAAGATCAAGTTTGAAAGCTACAAGTAGGGCTTGAAAACAATCCCCGTTCGGCGGCAGGCACTGGAGGCCGCCACGATCATGCGTGCTCAGCGGCGCCTACGGCGCGGCCAACCTGCAAAAGAGACCGGGCAGCTTTTCGCAAGAGCGGAAGCTTAGCGTGAGACGATCAAGCCCTTGCTGGTGACGACCACCCAGCGGCCATCCTGCCTGCGAATGGCATCGACGCGGCCGAGGCCGGGCAGGGGATCGCCAGCATAGACCTCGTACATGCCGCCACGGCTCTCAATAAGCGCGCTGCCGTTGGCGACATCCCGCAATATCCACCCTTCTACGGTCGGCAGGCGCGCAGCTTCGGGCTTGGGCGACATCAGGGAAGAATGTGCGGCCGGGGCTGCCGTCAACCCGTTCACGTCCTTGGCGGGACCCGGCGCTGTGGTAGTCGCCGCCGCGGCTGCCTGAGCGGCGCGAAACTTCTCGACAGTTTCGTTGAGCTTTGCGAATTTCGTGGCAGCGTCGGTCTGCGCTTTCTCCAGCTTGTCGAGGCGGTCACTGGCCCTGTTGGATCGATCGACGGCAGCCCCGGCAGCATGTTCGATGCCCGTCTTCATGGCTACGATGTCAGCCTCAAGGCGCGCCACCCGGGCCGATTGCGCCTCGTCCGTCGCCGGCGCACCAGAGCCGGTCTCCACCGTCATCAACTTTCCAATGCCCGCGGTTGCCGCCGCCCCGCCGAGAGCGCCCGCAACTGCGGACATCACGAGGACCGCGGCCATCGCTCCAAAACGGCGTTTGCCGGGCGATGCGTCTGCTGAGTCAGGCTTCGCGTCGGCGCCGAGGCGGTCGCGGGGCGCAAATATCGTCACGTTGCTGGAGAGCCGCGGCGGCACAGTCTTTCCCTCGTCGCCTGTAGGACCCTCGCCCCGTGAAGCCTCGACCTTTGGCTCTTCAAACGCGACGGCCTGCTTCTCGGGCCGGTCGGGCTTTGGTGAAGTCTCTTCCTGATCGGGCGACACTGTCGACGTTTCCACTGCGACTGCGGCGGCTTCCGGCACCTGCATGTCCGGAGTCGCCGGGCCGGCGCCAGGGGTTGCAGTCTTGTCGTTGTCTTGCTCGGATTGCTGATCACTCATCACGACTCTCCTTGAAATGATGCCGCTTTAAATAGAGTAATCGATCTATCTATTCGAAATGTGTCCCTATCACGGCGTCCCGATCGCGCGTGTGGGTTTTCAACCTCAATAGATCAGAAGAGGCGTCTGCCCGACAAACTGAGGTGACCTGGCCTGCGAAAGCATGAAGTCGGCCACGTCCGCACGGGAAATCCTGCCGCCGTGGATGCCCTTCAGGTCCGTCAGTGCGCGATAACGCCCTGTTTGCGGACCATTGGTCAGGAAGCCCGGGCGAACGATGATCCAGCGGGAAAGATTCGATGTGATGATCCGTTCCTGGCGGTCCTTGTCAGCATACATCCTGCGCAGAACAATCGGCATGAACAGGTAGTCGTACAAAAAGCCGCCATGGCCTCTGCTATCGCCGCTCCCGATGCCGGTGACGGCGATCAGCAATTGGTCGGGTTTCAGGGCTTTCGCGAGGTTTTCAGCGCAGCGCGAAAACATCGTGATCTTCTGCGTGACGTTGGTTGAGCCCAGGCAATCACAAACGACGTCCTGTCCTTCCACGACCTTTGCAATCGCATCCGCGTCTTCGGCATTGCCCGCGACGATGCGCAGATTTGCGTGGCTCAGGGACATGCGCCCGGGCGTTCGGGCGAGCACGGTGACGTGATGACCGTCAGCCAGAGCCGCCTGCGCCATCGCCAGTCCAATGCCGCGACGATTTTCATGGTAAATCTCCTGGTTAAGAGCAGCGAGCGGGCCGCGCCGGCAGGGCACCCGTGCTGTCACGCCGATGTCTCGACTGGACCATAGCTGCCCGGTCAGAATGACGCATAACAAAAATAGAGTAATCCGTCTATCATTGCCATTCTGTGACCACATTGGTAATAGATAGAGCGAATAATCTAATTATCAAGGGGCGGCGATTGTGGTCTCGAAATCGAAATCGGACGCGGCAGGCAAGTGTGAACGGCGAGGGTGCGCGGCCCGGTGGAGGGCCGCTGCGCCGATCCGGTTCGCGGTAACGTTGTTCCGCGCGGCCGCCTTTCTTCTTTCAGCCCACGTATCTTCAGCTGCCGCCGATAGCGATCTCCGGGCGAAGTACGAAGTTACGCTGGCCGGCCTTACTATTGCACACGCCGACACGGCGATCGCGGTGCGTGGCAGCGCCTATTCTGTTCGGGTGAGCTATCGGACCTCAGGCGCGGCGCGCCTGTTGGGATCAGCGATCGGCGAAGCGGTTTCCAGCGGTGTCTACAAGGGTGGCCGCCTCGTTCCGACGCAGTTCAATCTCGACCATAAGGGAAGCCGGCGAACGCAGAAAGTGAATCTCGTGATGTCAGATGGGGGCGTCAACGCAATGACCATTGATCCTCCGATCGCGGCGGGATCTCGAGGCCCTCCGATCACGCCGGAGCATCTGAAGAATATCGTTGATCCCGTGAGTGCTTTCCTGGCGCCCGCTCTCGCTGCCAACGGGAGGGGAGAGGCTGGCATTTGCGATCGTACAGTCCAGATTTTCGACGGCTTGCGTCGATTTAACGCGGTCCTGAAGAGGAAGGAAGCGCGTGCCTCGAGCCAAGGCCCGTATGTGGGGCCGCTCGTCGGATGTCAGTTGCAGATCACGCCCATCGCGGGAGACGTCACCGGTGATAGCAACGCAGAAGGCAGGCCGCCGAACAGAATGCTCGGCGAGACGGAATTGATGTTCGGGCTCGCCAATGAGCAGAAGATCTATGTCCCTGTCTCGCTGTCCGCAAAGATAGGCTACGCGACCCTCGCGGTGCGGCTCACGCAATTTACCAACGCGGGCCCACACTGATTTTTGCGGTAGAGGCGGCCTCACAGTCATTAAATAGACAGATCAATCGATCTATGATAGTTCTAGCGAAAACGGAGCTTCTGTTGGATTCTCTTACAGACACTGAACGCCTGCGATCGCCAGCAAGCGAGAGCCGCGGCCAGAGAACGCGTGAACTGCCTGATCAGAAGTTGCTCGGGCAGGGGACGCGTCCGGCACCGGCCGCTTGGCCGCTTTCGGATCATTTTGATGGGCAGCGCTTCCACAATCCGACGCTCCCGAAAGGATTCGCTCCGCGCATATCGAGTGCATGGCGGATGATCTTTGAAGGGCGCAGTCGTTGGCCAGCCTCGGTAGAAAACATGGGAGCGCCCGCGTTGACCACAGAGCGCCTCGCCGGGGATATAGCGGTAACGTTCGTGAACCATGCGACATTTCTGATCCAGTGCGGCGGCCTCAATATCCTGAGCGATCCGATCTGGTCGTTGCGTGCAAGCCCTGTAGAATGGTTCGGTCCGAAACGGGTGAGGGCGCCGGGCGTTGCGCTCGATGAACTGCCGCCCATCGATGTCATTCTCATCAGCCATAATCACTACGACCATCTGGACATAGGAACCTTGCGTCGCTTGTCCGCGAAATTCTCGCCGATCGTGTTGGTGGCAGCAGGCGATCGTGACCTCGTACGGTCTGCCGGTTTTGAGCGTGTCCATGAGTTTGACTGGTGGGAAGACTTCGAGATCAGGCCAGGCTGTAAGGTGACGTTCGCGCCAACTCAGCACTTTTCTGCTCGTGGAATCCGCGATCGTCAGAAAAGCCTATGGGGCAGTTACCTGATCCAGGATGGTGACCGGCTGATCTACTTTGGCGGAGATAGCGGCTATTCCACCCACTTCTCTGACATCAGGAGAAGGCTGGGGTCTCCCGACATCGCGCTGCTCGGGATCGGCTCCTACGAGCCGCGATGGTTCATGACGCCGATGCATATGAATCCTGCCGAAGCCGTTCAGGCACACCTGGATCTTGGTGCGGGACAAAGCATCGGGATGCATCACGGAACGTTTCAGATGTCCTCAGAAGCGATCGACCAGCCGCTATTGGACCTGAGGGCTGCCATCGAAGCAGCCGGCGTCGGAACGGAGTCCTTCATCACACTCCAGGAGGGGGAGACCCGGGTCTTTCGAGCGATCGAGGGCGCGCGCCGGCGTTTGGCCGCGCTGCATCCGGGCTGACAGAAATGAAATCCAGTACAGCGGCGACGCTCATATCGGCATTGTCCCTGTTGACGGCGGGGTGCGCGACGGCGCCGCTTGATCGGGCGGGCTCTCTTTCGAGCTATGATAATCTCAAGGCGTCAGACGGCGTTCTGACGAAGTCGATCGTTCACGTGGACAAGGATGACGTCCTGGCTGCGAAGACCGTACGGATTGCGGAAACCCGGTTTTCCCCGGCGGCGGCCGCGGCGGTTCCGTTCACGGATGAACAACGCCGTCTTATGGGCAACGCGATTGATCGGGCACTGTGTTTCGGACTCAGCGAACGGTTTCAGATTGTCGGTGCCGCGGATCAGGCAGACCTGACGGTGCGGGCTGTGATCACCCGGTCGGCGCCGACAGATCCCACTGCTGCGGGGGCATCCAAAGTCGCATCGATCGTCCCCTCGATCTTGCTTCCCGGCGTTCCCGTGCCCGTCCCGCGTCTTCCGATAGGGCTCGGAAGCCTTTCGGTGGAAGCGGAAGCCCGCGATTCACGAGGCAAGCAGAAAGCGGCCATGGTCTGGGGACGCGGCGCGAACTCTTTCACGAGTGCGGGCCGGGTATCGACAGATGGCGATGCCTATGATCTGGCTGGCGCGTTTGGTGCCGACTTCAGCAAACTTCTGGTAACAGGCAGCACGCCGTTCGGGGGCGGTCCGTCCTTGCCATCAGCGCAGAGTCTGAACACTGCTTTGGGCGGAGCACCTAAACAAGCTGCGTGCGAAGCGTTCGGCAGGAGCCCAGGCGTCGCCGGCATGATTGGCGAGAGGATCGGGCTTCCGCCGGATTGGACCGACAAGGGCGGAGCCGCACCACCAGTCCAGGCGGCGAACCAGTGAGTTCCCGCAGACCTCCCCGATGCGCCAGCAGGGCGGATTTCCCATAGCGTCTAAAGCGATCATCGCAACGCGTTGACTTCAAAGCCGGCATCTTTTAAATAGAGTGAACAGTCTAACAAAGGAGAAGCGTTTGTCACTGTCGAAGCCGCGCCCGCGGATTGCTGCCGATACGGCAGACGCCCCCGCCGCGGCGGCAAGCTTTGCCAAAGCGGCTCTTCCTCGCCGTCGCCGGGGCGTGACGTTTGCGAAACTTGCCGTGACCGCTATCGCGCTCGTCGCGGTTGCTGCGGTGACGGTCGCCATCGTGAATCGGCGCGGCTCGGCGCGTGCCGTTCCCGTTCAGCAGGCGCCCGCCCTGACGGCCACAAGCACGATGCCGCGCGCGGTGAAGTGGGACATGGCAATAGAAGCGTCCGGGGCAATCGCCGCATGGCAGGAGGCGAGCATCGGCGCGCAGATCGGCGGCTATCAGCTCTCCGACGTCCTCGTAAATGTCGGCGACCAGGTTCGGCAGGGCCAGGTGCTCGCACGGTTCGATCCCAGCCTGTTGCGTGCCGATGAAGCACAGCTGAAGGCCCAGTTCGATCAGGCTGAAGCCAACCGTCAGCGGGCGCAACGGCTCAGGGGAAGCGACGCTATCAGCGACAAGGATGCCTTGCAGCGGGAGACCGAAGCAAAGACCGCTGAGGCGCTGCTTGCAGCCAAGCAGTTACAGCTCAAATATAGCGAGGTCGTCGCGCCGGACGACGGCGTCATCAGTTCGCGGACGGCGACCCTCGGCGCTGTCGTCCCGATTGGCCAGGAACTCTTCCGCCTGATCAGACAGAACCGGCTTGAATGGCGCGGTGAACTCACGGCCGCACAGCTAGGGCAGATCTCGCCGGGGCAGAGCATTGTCCTGACGCTGCCGGACGGCGGCGCTGCCACTGCGACGGTGCGCCAGCTGGCTCCGTCACTGGACCCTCAGTCGCGCCTCGGCCTGATATATGCCGATATCGAGCCCGGCAGCCGCGCGCGGGCTGGCATGTATGTGAGCGGCAGCATTATTCTGGGCGAGAGCAAGGCGCGTGTGGTCCCCGCTGAAAGCGTGGTCATTCGGGACGGACGCAGTTACGTGCTCAAAGTCGCGGATGGAGAATCAAGACCGCGCGTGACGCTTCAGGCCGTGACGACCGGGCGCCGGCAGGGCAGGGATGTCGAGATTACCGCCGGGGTCGATGGCGATGACCGGATCATTGTTCAGGGCGCAGGCTTCCTGAAGGACGGCGATATCGTGCGATTGGCGGGGACTGAGCCCGATCGCGTGTCCAGGACGGCTCAGGATGAAGGCTTCGATCGATGAATTTCGCAACGTGGTCGATCCGCAATCCGATCCCCGCGATCATGCTGTTCGCGGTTCTGGCGATTGCCGGGCTCTGGGGTTTCCGGTCATTGCCGATCCAGAGCTTTCCCGATCTCGATCTGCCTGTCGTCAATGTCACCCTGATTCAGCCAGGCGCAGCGCCTTCCCAGTTGGAAACAGAAGTCGCCCGCAAGGTTGAAGACTCGCTTGCGACGCTCGGTGGCCTTAAGCATCTGCGCACATCGGTCACAGACGGACAGGTCGCCATCCGGGTTGAATTCGTGCTTGAGAAAAATCTTTCTGAGGCCTTGATCGAAACCAAGGATGCCGTCGATCGCGTACGGTCAGAACTGCCCCTGGACGTCCAGCCTCCGATTGTCAGCGCGCAGCGTGCCGGCAGCAACGCACTGCTGATCTACGCCATATCGTCGACGCGGCTCGATGAAGAAGCGATGTCATGGTTCGTGGACGATACCGTCGCAAAGATCGTTCTCGGCGTGCCAGGCATCGGCCGCTTTGAACGGGTCGGCGGCGTGCAGCGGGAAGTACGTGTCGAGGTCGATCCCGTGCGCCTCGCCTCCCTGGGAGTCACTGCGGCAGATGTTTCGCGAGCGCTGCGTCAGGTACAGCAGCAATCATCGGGCGGGCGCGCGCAATTGGGTCAGAACGAGCAGGCCGTCCGCACCTCCGCAATCGTCCGGCAGGCCTCCGATCTTGCGGCTCTGCCAATTGCGGTTCCCGGCGCGGCCAAGGTGCGTCTGGATCAGGTGGCAGATGTTCGGGACACGATAGCAGAGCGTACCCAGGTTGCTTTGCTGAACGGAAAGCACGTCGTCGGATTCCGGATATATCGCGCCAAGGGCTTCGACGAGGCGGGCATTGCCGATGCCGTCGGGCGGGCGATGGAGCAGCTTCAGAAGGCAGACCCAACCCTCGATATCAAGCTGATCTCCGGTTCAATTGACTACACGCGCGAGCAGTATGCCGGATCGATGCACATGCTCTACGAGGGCGCATTGCTGGCGATCCTCGTCGTCTGGTGGTTCCTGCGCGACTGGCGGGCAACGCTTATTTCTGCTGCCGCTCTTCCGCTGTCGATCTTGCCTGCCTTTGCCGCGATGTGGTGGCTGGGATATTCCCTCAATACAGTGACACTTCTCGCGCTCGCGGTGATCGTCGGAATCCTGGTCGATGACGCGATCGTGGAAATCGAGAATATCGAGCGTCACCGCGCGATGGGCAAGCCGATGCGGGAGGCAGCAAGTGAGGCGGTGACCGAGATCGGGCTTGCCGTCATCGCAACGACGATCACCCTGGTGGTCGTGTTCCTGCCTACGGCGCTGATGAGCGGCATCTCCGGTATGCTATTCAAGCAATTTGGATGGACGGCGGTGATCGCGGTCCTGGCGTCCCTGCTCGTCGCGCGTTTGCTTACGCCGATGATGGCCGCGTATCTGCTCTCGTCACGACCGTCAACGGAGCACAAGGACGGCCCGTTAATGACAATGTACCTGCGGACCGTCGAGTGGTGCCTCGGTCATCGCAAGTCAACGGCGTTTGGAACCGTTCTGTTCTTCGCCGTGTCGCTTGCCATGATTCCGTTCATTCCGACCGGACTGATTCCCCCCGCGGACCGAGGCTCCACGACAGTGAATATCGAGCTCCCGCCCGGCAGTCCGATGCAGAGCACGCTCGGGGTCGCCGAGGACATCCGCGCGGTGTTGAAGGACGTGCCTGGGATTGCCAGCGTGTTCACAACGGTGGGCGACTCGCAGCAACTCGGGCCGGGAACACAACAGGCAGGCGAGGTGCGCAGAGGCGCCATGGTTCTGATGCTGGCCCCCCGTGGTGAACGTGAGCCACAGGTCACGATCGAGAACAGCGTACGGCCGAAGCTCCTTACCATCCCCGGCGCCCGCTTCGCCATTGGCGGTGGCGGACTTGGCGAGAAGATTCAGTTCATTCTCTCGAGCGATAACGTGCAGGCGCTTAAGGCGAGCGCCGAGGCGCTCGAGCAGGATTTGCGGGGAGCCGGCGGATTCACTAATATCAAGTCCACGGCCAGCCTCGAACGGCCCGAGCTTATCGTCCGCCCAGACCTGATGCGGGCGGCAGAGCGGGGCGTCACCACCGTCTCGATTGGCGACGTCGTTCGGATCGCAACCAGTGGCGATTTCGATACACAGGTCGCTCGTCTCAATCTTGACAGGCGTCAGGTCTATATCCGGGTGCGTGTGGCGGATGCGGCGCGGCAAAAGGTCGATACGCTTGCAAATATGCGTGTGAACGGCCGCAATGGCCCCGTGCCGCTGTCGAGCGTTGCGGCGATTTCCATGGAAAGCGGTCCCTCGCAAATTGACCGCTACGATCGCCGCCGCTACGTCACCGTCGAAGCCGATCTCGGCGGCATGGCGCTTGGACCCGCCCAGGCGACTGCGATGGCGTTGCCCGCCATCAAGAACCTTCCGTCCTCTGTCAGCCTCATCCGAACTGGGGATTCCGAACTTGCAGGCGAACTTGCGGCGGGCTTTGGCATGGCGCTTATTATCGGCATTGTGTCGATGTTCTGCGTCCTCGTGCTGCTGTTCAAGGATTTCCTGCAACCCGTCACGATTCTCTCGGCGCTTCCACTTTCTATCGGTGGCGCTTTCGTCGCTCTGCTTCTCGCGCGCAGCCAACTGAATCTACCGGTCATGATCGGGTTCGTGATGCTGATGGGTATCGTAGCGAAGAACTCCATCCTGCTTGTGGAATATGCCGTGGTCGGAATCCGGGAGCGTGGTCTCTCGATGCATGACGCGCTGATCGACGCCTGCCACAAGCGCGCCCGTCCCATCGTCATGACCACGATCGCCATGATCGCCGGGATGCTGCCGATCGCCCTTGGCTTCGGCGCCGATGCCAGCTTCCGTCAGTCGATGGCCATTGCGGTCATCGGTGGCCTGCTGACATCGACCGCTCTTTCGCTGTTGGTCGTGCCCGTTGCGTTCGTTTATGTTGCCAAAGTCGAAGGTTGGATCGTGGGCCTCGGCAATCGAATCTCGCATCGATCACCGATCCGGCAGCACTAGGTTTGCTTCGAGAGGGCGATGGGTGAATTCCCGGTTCAATCCTGGACGCCGAAGTGCTATCCGTTTCCGCATGACAGAACCCACAGTGACACGCGCAAAAATCTCGATGCTTGAGCTGGTGTTTCCACCGGTCTCCAATCAGGAAGCTGTTTGGTTCAGGGAAGTGCCGGAGGTTGAGGAGATACTGCGTCAGAGCGACTTTTACATAATCGGCGGCCGAGCGGAGATCAAGTTCAGCGACTTCGAAAAGGACGCCGCAGATGCCACGTTGAGTTTTACTGTTTCGGTCGAGGGCGGTCCTTCCGATTACGTCACACTGCATATCAAAGACCTGCCCGGCATTGGTGAGGCCAACCCCGATACGCTGTACATCGAGCTTGGGCCTAAATTCGTCCGTTTCTGGGACGGCCCCGTAAAGGAGGACGGCTCGGAAGTGCTGGAGTGGTTTACAACCGAAAAGCTGCTTTGGAGCCGCGCGCATGAGTGGTCCGGAATCGAAGGGCTCGATCGGCATGCCGATCTTGCGGTCTACGATCTCTTGTACGTGGGTATTGCCAGAACAGGCGATAGCTTTGATCGGCTGATCGCCAAAGGCCATCATGCACGAACAGCGATACTGGCCAACGAACCGCAGCGCTTCCCAGGGGCGCGCGTTACGGATGAAACTTATTTGTTTCTGTTCCGGGCAGAGTCGCTCGTCATGCAGACGTTCGAGCCGGAACATGATTTTCAGGACAGCGATTTCGAGGATAATCTTGACCGCAAGCATGTTGTAGCGGACGCCGAAAAGGCATTCGTGAGCATGCTTAAGCCTGATTACAACAAGATCCGCTTCGCCCAATATCCAAAAGGCTCTGATGGACTCTATGGCGCGGGCTTTCTACGCTATGGTTATCTCATCAACGAAGACGTCACCTTCAATACGGCACAAGGCAGGGTTCGGGGCGCACGTGATCCTCAGGGCTTCATTTCCAACGCTGCGGATTTCATCTTCGTCGATGGCGATGATGTCCGCCTTATGGTCGCCGGCGTGGACTTCCCGAACCATGCGTCGCGGATCCCCTGAGCGGTCGAGCGCCAGCGGCAGCCTGTCAGCGTAGTTTCTCAGGAAGGCGTCGGATAGGTCCAAGACATCTCGTTGATCATCCGGCGGATGGCGGCTTCGTTTTCTGCCCTTCGATCTAGGGGGCGCTTTGACGTCGCCTTCTTTTTTCTTGCGTGCCTTCATTGCTGCATCGCAAACGGCTGTTGTGGCAGCATCATCTTCCCCTGGCGAACTAATGCGTCGCAACAGTCTACTGTCGTGGAACTAGGTTCCGTGTCCGAATTAGCTTGCGAATGGCTCAACTTCCAGCTGTAGTCGCTGCTATCGCGGAAGGGGGTGCCCAATGGCGAACTTCGTCAGCAATCGGCGTTCGTTTCTGCTTGGCTCAACTGCTTTGGCCCTCAGCTCAGCTGACGTGAGCGCTCAGCCACCGGTCCCCGACGTTGCTGCACAGGCTGAAATCGCATCCGGTTTTGACTATCGAAAACATAACGCAGGAGTGTTGCGACGAAATTCAGCGACGACACAGCCGGGCACGTTTGAGCCGAATGTAAGCGTTAATCGCGCGACGCATTTCAGCAAGGCTTTGAAGCGGGTTTCCAATGTTGCACCGCCGGGCGCAACCTGGGGCTTAGCGACCGAAGATGCGTTCGCAGCCCTCATGGGTGCCGTCGAGAAAGCCTATAACTACGCCATCCATCGACCTCTCGTGCATGCGGGAAGGCCAACGGACTACGAGGCGCTCGAAATCGTGGCGGATTTCATCGGAGATCCCGATTTCGTTGACAACCCCGAAGATGATCCTTCCAAACCTGTGCGTTTCCGCTTCACGAACCCGCTCGGCGGCCTCTCCATGGAGGTCGAAGGGCTCGATCCTGCCGCGACGCGCATTACGCTTCCGCCCGCATTTGAATCGCAGGTCACTGCGGCGGAGATGATTGGACTCTACTGGGCGGCGCAGCTGCGCGATGTTCGTTTCTCAGCCCTTGCAAGCGCCACGCAGACCGAAGCAGACGCGGAAGACCGTAGCCAACGGCAAAAGGTCGCCGCGGCGATCACCGACCTCAATAACACCAATTACTACCGGTCGATTGGCGGGCTCTCCGAGGATCGGCTGTTCCGCGCCGATCTGCGGGATGCCGCTCATCCCACGCGCTACGGCTTTCCAGGTGCGGAGGTCGGACCCTATTTGTCGCAATTTCTGCTGCGTGGGACACCAGAGCCCGGAGCCGCCGGACAAATTGCCGGGCCTCAATTAGGCGTGGTGAATTTCGGAACGCTGCGCCTCAGCCAGCGCCAGCGCACCGTCCAACCAGGCACAAGCAGCAACTATCTGTATGCGCCCACAATGGATCGATCGGGGATGAGCTGGCACGGCGTGCAGAACGGGGACCGCAGGGCCATCGGTCAGGACAAGTTCGTTTATCCGTCAAGCGGCGGTTCGAACGACCGGGAGACGGAAGCAAAGTTTCGCGACGATCTGAAATTTATTACCACCCTGCGCGACGGTGCGAACTACGTGCATTTCGACAAGATCTACCAGGAGTATCTGGTCGCGGCGTGCATCATCCTCGCCGGGTTGCCGCGTGTTGGCGACACGGTGATCTTCAGTACGCAACGAGAGCGGCAGGCCAGCCTGCCGCTTGAGCCTCTCGTAGCAGAGTTTGCCAGCCGGGATGACATTCTCAATTTCGGCAATCCGTACCGAGGGAGCAGGGCCCAGGTCGGCTTCGCAACTTTCGGCGTCACCCATATCGTGACATTGCTGAGCGAAGTATCGACACGCGCGCACAAGGCCGGTTGGTACCACAAGTGGCTTCACCGCCGTATTCGTCCTGAAGAATTCGGTGCACGTGTGCATGTCAATCTCAGCGGCACAAAAGATCAGAACGGTCGCTCGCCGTTTCCGTTGAATTCCGATCTTGATCCATCGCGTTCGCCAGTCCTGGACCTTGTGAAAGCGATGAACGGCGGCGGCTCTTACCTGCTGCCGCAGGCGTTTCCGGAGGGGTGTCCGACCCATCCGGCGTACCCGTCGGGGCATGCGACGGTTGCGGGTGCATGCGTGACGGTACTGAAAGCCCTCTTCGACGAGAGCCGCGGTTTGGCAGGAGAGAAAACCATTCCCAATGTCCCTGTCTACGTCCCGGATGCTAACGGGTTGAATCTCATGCCTGCAAATCAGCAGCCGCTACTCAGCGTGGGCGGAGAGCTGAACAAGCTCGCTAGTAACATCACAAGCTTCCGCGAATTTGCCGGGGTGCATTGGAAAAGCGATAGCGTTCAGGGCATCCTGCTCGGTGAACAGGTCGCCCTGAAGCTTCTCATCGAGCAGAGCGCGAGCGCGCCCGGAACGGGCGGCGGGCTTCTTCCCTTCTATCGCGAACGAAAATCCGTTGGTTCACTGGCGCCCTTCTTCCGCCTGTCGCTCTTCAGCGCGGTCGCGGTCGACATCGAAGACGGCCGGATATTTCGGGTTGAGGACGCCTTTGAGAAATCCGGCAGTGCCAGATACCGTCCCCAGGATAAGTGGCTGAGACGTGAGGAGATCAGCTTCTCCGAGCTCGTGAGGCTGCAGGGATTTCCGAGTTACGCGTAGCTGCCGCTCGGTACGGGTCTTCGAAGTTCAGGAGGGGCATGCCTGCAAAGGAAAATTCGGACGACATCCGCACATTTGCTGATCAAAGGAGTGTAGCAGGCATTTGCGCGTGAGCGCGATGCACAAAGAGCTGTTCGCCGCGTACGGCGGCCACGGAGACTATCAAGCGAAAATCAGTTGTCGATCCTCTCCTTTGTTGGTCATGGTTGCATCGGCTGATGCAGCCTTGGTCCGCGCCGAGAGCGGGGTGTGCAAGCCGCAGGAAGAATCTGCCGGATTGGAGCGGGGGCAGGCGAAGCCGAGCCACGGCGAGCGGATTGTTCTTGCGGCGCGCCGATGGGGCGGTGCCCCTAAGCAGCGATCGCGACGAGCTCTGAAAAAGGCGCCCGCAGGAGCGTCGGTATAGCACCGCTGAAAGCGGGACGCGGGACCGAGCGCAGCCGCGAGACCGGTTAAGAAGGCACCCGCGTTTGGGGCAGTGATAGCGACGCCGGAACAGCGTGAAGGTGGGACCCTAATGCGAGTGCCTCCGGCGAGCGGCTCAATATTGCCTTCGCGCGAGGGATCGTCACCGGAAGGACGAGAATCATGTTCCGCATCTTCGGAGCAACGGTCTGGCTCGGTGAAGCGAAGCCGAATAGAGCCCGGTCCGACAGAACGCGCCGACCAGCACGGAGTGTATGAATGAGGCGATGAGTACCTTCTGTCAGATTTAACCGCCGCTCTGGCGAGCCTGCACGAGCCCGTCCTGCATCCTCTGCTGTTCCGAACGAACGACGGCCCGGTAGGCGACCCGTTCCGACGGCCGGACAGCCTTCTCCAGCCGCCCGCAAAGGGTGTCAAAACCAAGAACGTCGCTGTCCCGGTCTGCCATGGTTGTCGAAGGCCGTTCCCACTCATGAAGAACGAAGGATGCCATTTCGGCAACGAGCCGACCGACATCCTGACCCGTTATGGGCTTTGTCTCGTCAGGGCCGAATGCGCGGTTGACCAGCATGACGACCTCGGCCCTATGCATCCGCTCCCTGGCAAGCGCCAGCAACTTGTCGAGTCCCGCAGTGAGCGCCTGCTGCAGATCGGGGTCACCGTTCTGGTGCGTCGCCCGCCAAGGGATCCCTTCGAGCTTTTTGAGGTCAACAGTGGCAGCCACTTCGTTGCCGGTGAGCACATCGACGGCATAGCTTTCCACGCGGTTATGCGCATCCGGGTAGGGCAGGACCACCGCAACCGTCATGACACCGAACAGCCGGACGCAGACCAGCATCTTTCCCGATGCAGCGTTGCCAAGCAGGGCAACGATATGCGTCGCCTCCCCGGGTGCGCTTAACCAGGAACGGTCCGGCATGAAGAAAAACGTGTCCGGAGGCAGGTCAGGCTCGTCAGGATCGAACGTGCTGACGAAACTTCGCAACTCGGGATGAGGCGCAAGGCTGTGATACGCCGCGAAAATGGACGTGGCGACGAAAATCGCAGGAAATACAACTCCGGGACCGATGTGGAGGCGACCATGAAGCAGGCCGTCCGGCCAGATGCGCGCGGTTACCGCATGTTTCACTGCATCGTCGATATCGAAGCCAGGAAGCTTCGCTTTTACCCGACCCAGAAGCGTCCGCAACTCCTTCAGATTACGAGCATCGATCTGGACGGCGAGCTCGCCGCCGGCCATCAGAGTTTCGCGATATTCAGCTTTCGCAAGCTTCAACGGCTCGCCGAATTCCAGGATGAGCGCGCGGCCGTTCGAGTCAGTCATGCGCATCGGCTGGTTGGCTCCGCGGTCCCGGGAACCATCGATGAGCGTCATGAGCGACTGGAAGGCCTGAATGAGTGGCAGATCGATCTTGTCCCCGAGAAGGGTGTTCGCCGCTTTCGTCAGGATGTCCCAGGGCTTGAGGCGGCCGCCAAGCGCGCTCGGAATGACATGCGCCCGTGAATTGTTCTCGGGCGTAATGGGATCGCCGGTGATGATGCAGTTCGGTGTCGTCATGATGCCCTAAGAATTGAGGCCGATAAACGGAGTTCGCAAGCAGGCGTTTGGTCTTCATGTCGATTTGATCGAGTCCCAGCCTGAGATCGTCGGTTATCGCATCATCCCGGCGAGCTATCGGCATACCTGAAATGCCAGCGGCGCGACGCGCAACAGCTTACGGCTTTTCAGCGGCTCCCATTCAAGGATCAGGATTTCGGGCGTTCGTCAGACCCAGATGATTTTTCCATCCTTGATCCAGAAGTGAGCGCCGCATTTTTCTTTGGGAACCCAAAGCGATGGATGGAAGCTCGGCTTTCCGTTCGCGAACGAAAGCTGCCAGACGGGGCTCCGGGATTTCATCAGGTTCACGTCGATCGTGTCGCCGCAGCCGCATGGACATTGAAGGATCGCCCATTTCGGGGGATCGCCCACGATGTACAGGGCGCGTCCTGGTTTGTCCGGAATCCCGGAGCGGCTGCCGACCCGGACAATCGCCGATATTTCGTGGCGTCGGTGAGGCCAGGGCCGCAGGCTCCAGAGATAGAGCCAGAAACTCCACAGCCAAGTGATCAGGTTTTTCATTCGGAGCGCCATGTCGTATCGAGGAAGGGACGGACATCGCCCCGGCCCCGATGATAACTGTCCGCGCAAAAGCATTCATGCTGCGATGCAATGCTGTTCGTGCGGATGCGTGTCTGATCGATGAGATAGATGACCTCGGTGCTTTCCCGCTCCGGGCCCATGAAGCCGGTTAGGCGATGCAGAAGTTCGGTCACGGCTCCGGCGGCAATCGTAGTCGTGAACGCGACCACGGACGGCGCCGGATCGCCCAGCTCTGGCAGGTAGCCTTCATCTTCCAGTACCTTTGCGCCTTCGGGATCCGTCTCCCGCTTGGCCTGCGCCGCGACACGCTCCGCGGAGACTCGGCCACGGCAATGCAGGCACGCCGCGCCGTTCATCAGGGTGGTGACACGCCCCTGAATGGAGCGAATGACGCCATCTTCCGAATCGATCTTCACACCCATGTCGAGAACTGGAACGTAATAGTAGATCGCAAAGGAATTCAGCAACGAGCGCCCGAGCTCATCGTCGGTGCACCCCATAATGATGTCGCACTCGCGGAATCGCTTGAGCGCGGACTGGTACGAGACCGGTTTGTCGATCAGTTCGATCTTGGTGCCAAGCCCGATATCCGCTGCCAGCCGTTGTGCGATCTTGATCTTGGCAAGCGTGTCGTCAACGACGCGAGACCCGTAAACCCGGTTGACGTTTGATGACTCGAACGTCTCGCCATCGGAAATCATGATGGTTCCGATGCCGAGCCGGATAAGCTGTTCGAGGACGCATGAGCCGGTGCCGCCGACGCCAACGATGCCGACGCGCAGGCGCGAGAGAAGCCGCTGAATATCCGGGCCGAATGCCCGAACCTGGCGGTCGAAGAACGAAGGCACTTCCACCGTCCCCGCTTTCGGGAACCAGAAGCGCGCCCGCCGTCCGATGATGCGGATACGCTCGATCCGTGCGCTCGATCCTTCCGGCAGCCACACGCGGGCGCTCGAGAATCCGTCCCGGGTCAGCACAAGGGAGCCATGAACGCCTTGGGTCCGGATGCGCGTGTACGCCGTCCTGAACAGCTTTTCTTCCTCGATGTCGTCTTGACCGGAATGATCAGGATAACCGTTGGGGTGCGAGTGGACGAATACAAGACAGCATTTTTCATCGTTCGCGCGCTTCATCGCGCGGATATAAGCGCGCGGTGCAATCTTCATGTGCACGGGCGACTGCTCAATGATGTCGTCGCCGGTCACCGGAATACACGCGCGCACGAGCAATCTGGTCTCGTTGTCGGTCTGGGCGATCCTGCAAATAAGAAACGAGGCCTGTTCGTCGGTGCTGGCCGCGAGATGCGCTTCGAGCGCCTGGTAATCTTTTTCGAGAAACGTGACCGAGTAGCGCATCAGAGGCCTTTCGCGAGCTCCGTCTTGACCGTCGTCATGTAGCTGCGCAGGTTATCGATGCCGGGCCGCCATTTGCCGTCGGCGATATGCCGCGACCAGCGCTGCCAGTTCCGCCCGCCATACTGCTGATGCACGTCAGCCCTCACCGGAATGCCGCCGTTCGGCAAGGAGACGTCCGGAAAGGTCCAGAACATGTCGAGTTTCGCGTTCGGGTATCCGCTCGGAACGATGATCAGCAGATCGGCACTCTGCGGCTTGTAGCGCGGCAGCGGGAAGTTGCGGATCACGACGTGAACCTCCTGGCCGACGCGCTCGATGGTGCAGTCGTAGCCGGCGCCGGACAGAAACTCCCTGTCGGCCTCCGGCAACAACTCTTCGACGTCAGCGACCGTCACGACGCGCAGCCCGGGTTGAGCGAGGACTGGGCGGTATAGAAGTGATCGCCATTCTTCAGCACGACCGGCGTCGTGTTGTTGGCGATCGGCTCGTCGTCACCCTGGCCATGCGTCTCGCGCCACAGATCATAGCCGGCAGCGACCTGACCGAGCAGGTACAGCGCCGCACCCGTCGTCGGGCTCGGCGACCTATACTGCTTCTTGTCGATGTGGATGGTCATCATCTCGTGGTTGCCACCACCCTGACCGGGGTTGCCGCCACCACCATGTCCTTCATTTCCATTCGGCATTTTCACTTCTCCTGTTCGTCAGTGTTTCTTGTCGCGCGGAGGGAACGGGTCGCGGCCCGGGGCGACGGTGTCCGAGTCCCGCCACTTGCCGTCTCGGCCCTGGATACGCACTTCTCCGCCGCCGAGGCCACGAACGGTGGACTTGGCCTGCTGCTCGGCGCGCCTCTGTTTGTGGTGCACGCTCTCCGGTGTGGAGACGCCGCCCTTCTTCACGGCCCAATCGTCGCCGTGCCGGACAACAAATCTGTCATTCTTGGACATCATGAACTCCGCTGTTCAGGGCTTGCGCCTTGCGATTTCGCCATGGCATGATTGTCACGAGCGCCATGATGATGACTCGGAATGGCGAAATCGTCAAGTTCTACATGCCGAAAGCGCCATGTCACCTAACGAGCCGATTGATATCTTTAAAGAACGTCTCAAAGCCGCCCGCGCATTGCGTGGGCTGAATCAGGCCGAACTGGCTGCGAAAGCCGGCCTGCCACCCGCATCCGTGTCCCATTTTGAATCGGGTCCGAGAAAGCCGTCCTTCGAGAACCTGAAGGCACTGGCGACCGCGCTCGATGTGACAACGGACTACCTGTTGGGCCGTGCCGATACGCCCGAAGTATCGGCAGAAACGGTGGGTCGGCTGCATCGCGATCTGGGGAAGCTCACCGAGCAGGACCTGAAGCTTGCGACGGAGTTCGTCGATCTCCTCGTGAAGCGGGGCGTTAAAGAAAACAAATGACCCGCAAGCCCGGCCCCGCACGTCGCAGCATCGCCGAAGCAGCAGCGAGTTCGGTGCTGCGGCAGATGAAGATTGACGGTCTGTGGGTGGACCCGTTAGCTATCGCCACAAGCAAGGGCATCCTTGTCAAAGCGAAGCCGGACACCGCTTCGGGCGTGTCCGGCATGCTTATCAAGGCCGGTGACAATTTCGGCATCCTCTACGCGACGCACATTCCGAGCCGGGGCTTCCAGAGATTCAGCATCAGCCACGAGCTCGGGCACTACTGCATCGAAGGACATCCTGAAGCGCTGCTCACGACCGGCGTGCATCAGTCGCGCGCAGGATTCGTTTCAGGCGATCCCTTCGAGCAGGAAGCGGATTACTTCGCTGCGGCACTGCTAATGCCGGAGCTTCCATTCAAGAAGGCCATCGCGGATCATGATCCCGGCCTGGGCTGCATCGAGTCTCTTTGCAAGACATGCGAAACATCGCTGACCGCCACAGCGATCCGCTACAGCGCTTTGACTTCAGACGGCATCGCGGTCCTGTCCAGCACCGGGGATGCCATCGACTGGTGCTTCATGTCCGACGGTCTCAAGCAGGCGAAGGGCCTGGGCTGGATCCGCAAGGGCACGCCCGTGCCAGCCGGAACAGTCACCGCCCGCTTCAACGCGGACCCCGAGAACGTAGCTTTAGGTCAGCGTGAAACAGACGAAGGACGTTTGAATGATTGGCTGGGCGGCGATCGAACATATCGTGTCACAGAAGAAGTCGTCGGACTCGGCCAGTACGGGCGGACGCTGACGATTCTTACCTGCAGGAACCTGAGTCTTCGCGCTGAAGCCGAGGAGCCGGATGACGACGAGGATGCCCTTATCGAAAGCTGGACGCCGCGCTTCAGACGATAGCAACCTCGCGGCATGGCGAAGCGGTAATCAAAAGGCCAGCGGACGCCCGCGAAGGCTGAGCGCCGTCTCCGCGCTGGCGTACGCTCTGTTTGGTTGCCGTCGCACTACATTTGATCGGTACCTCGCGCGCCGAGAGTCCTGTCACGTAGATAAAAGACCAATAGCGGTCCCAAGACTGGCACCTTGCACCGCTTTTCAAAACCCTTTCAGCACAAGTGCCTGGTCATCAACAGCAAGGGGCAGGGGGCCCTCCACTGGACGCCAGCAACAACAACATCCTTGCTCACGACGGATCCTGCGAAGACGGCCCAATCATGCACCATATGGGCCGGCTGGTGTGATGGCACATTCACCTGCGAAGCGCTGTACGATTTCCTGTTCGAGTCGGGCCGTTTTCGAAGTGGCTTGTGGCTCCGCGAACGACTCCACGGCGGCCATTATCACTAATGACCATCGTCCCCAATCCAGGATTGCAATTATAGAACAATTAGTCTATTAAAACTATGGTCACATCGTGACGAATGGCCTATGATAGAATAAACGATCTAGCTAAGTGCGTAGCAATGAGAAAGCTCGATCCGGTTAAACACGAAGAAAAGCGGCAGCAGATCCTGCAAGCCGCATCCCGGTGCTTTATGCGTGATGGCTTCCGGGGCGCAAGTACGTCTAGTATATGCGCCGAGGCCAAAATCAGTCCCGGCCATCTCTATCACTATTTTTCGAGCAAAGAGGCCATTGTCAGTGCCATGGCCGAATCCCGCTTGGCGCAAGCTGCCGCGCACCTTGGCGCGACGACCCGCGGGCAGGAAGTGGTCACAGCGTTCTTGGAGGCGATTGAGTCTGGAATCGGCGTTCGCGATCCATCAGCGAATGCCTTGATGCTGGATTTGCTTGCTGAATCCGCTCGCAACCCGGCAGTTAGCGGGATATTGCGCGAAAATCACCGCGAGATGCGGCTGTTGCTCACGAGCCTCTTGCGCAAAGGCCAGGAGCGCGGCCAGATCGATCTCAAGCTTGATCCAGATGTAGCGACGTCGATCCTTTTCAGTTTTGTCGACGGTGCGAAAGCGATGATGATCCGCGCCCCTGATCTGGATCCGGCAAAGAGCATCGAGATGCTGAAGATCGCTATCTCTCGTTTCTTGCGGGGGCCGGATATCGCAAATTCGGGCGCGTCAGCCACCGGCGGCCCCAGCGCATCGGCGAACGGCACAATGGTGCGCCCCATCTAGCTTAGCCCGGTAGGATCTTGAGTGATGACCGGCCGTCTTCAACCGGCGCTAGTACTGATCTTATGCGCCATCACGCCGGCTGGCTTTCCGGAGCACTGATCGCAGCGATCCGATCTGCTTCAGCCGCGCTTGCAACCAGCGATGGGCCAGAAGGCGACATTTTTTCGAGGTAGCTGGACTACCTGTCAACTTACAGAATCCAAGAAGGTGGCAAGGCATACCGTCGCGGATTAGGTATAGACGGCGGCCGAGCAGCCCGCGTCGGATCTGCAGCGTCCTAGCACGACTAAATCAGCTGCGTGCGACTGACAGATCGTCGCGTGGCGCGGATGAGACAGCCGCGACGTTCCGCTGCATTCTAAATCGATTCTAACTCCCGACCAGGTGCGTAGTCTTTGTTGCTGGGATACAGCCGGTCTTGGGCTGATCCTCTACGGGGCAAGAAAGAAATGCGGGTAACTGTATTGCGTGCGTCGCGACTGGTTTTTATGGGTGCCGCTAGTACTTTCGTCCTACTTTCAGTTTCTCCCGGCATTCGTGCCCAGACGGTTCTGCCTCCGGTCACTGTGGAGGCACCAACTCCAACGAACCGTACAGTGGTTCGGAGAAATGCGCAGTCGCAGCGCGTGACTTCCAGCAATCGCCCGCGAGCGGCTCAAAGGGTTCAGCCCGCACCTCCCACACAAACTTCGGTCCAAGCTCGCGAAGTTGGCAGCGGCCCGGTGCAAGGACTTGTCGCTACCCAAACTGCGAGTGGAACAAAAACCAATACCCCAATTGTCGAGGTGCCGCAGACTGTCAACGTCGTGCCGAAAGATCAGATTACGGCTCAGGGTGCGCAGACTGTTAACGAAGCGCTTCGCTACACGCCCGGCGTCCAAGTCGAACCCAATGGCGTTGGCGACTTCAGCAGTACCTTCAATCGCGTGCGAGGCTTCAGATCGGACCTCTATCTCGACGGATTGCGCCTGCCCCAGAATCCAGCAGCTGCAGGTTATGCGGAGGTTGAACCGTACAACCTCGAACGGATCGAGGTGCTAAAAGGACCCTCTTCTGGCCTTTATGGCTCGAGTGGGCCCGGCGGCCTGATTAACATGACGAGCAAGCGGCCCTCGGAAGTTCCTCTTCATGAAGTCGCGGTGCAAACAGGCAGTTATAACCGCAAGCAGGTTCAGTTTGATTTCTCGGATCGCTTCGTCGGCACCGGTGACAATACGCTTTTCCGTATTGTCGGGCTTTTCCGCGATGCGGATCACCAGATTGATTACATGACGGATAGACGCGAGTTCATCGCGCCCTCGTTCACGTTCAAGAATGAAGACACCCGGTTGACGCTCCTCGGCAGCTACTTCCATGCCGACAATCGATTTAACTTCTTCAATGCTCTACCCGCATCCGGCACCGTTCTTCCAAACCCCAATGGCCGCATAAGCCAACATCTCTACAATGGTGAACCATCGTACGATCGCCTCAAGCGCCAGCAATTCAATATCGGGTATGCGTTCGAGCACAAATTCAACGAGGCGATGGAGTTTCGTCAGAACGTTCGATACACGCAGATCGACACCGACTGGAACGCCATCGCGCCGGCGCGCCAAGGTACCAATCCAGCGTTGAACAACGACCCGAGAACCGGGCTCTTGCCGGGCGATGCCACGATGCGAAATACCCGCAGAGGCGCGATCTACACGGGCTCTGAAAGCAAATCGTTCAATGTCGACAACCAGTTCGAGGCGCGGTTTGCAACCGGACCTGTCGCGCATGATCTGATTGTCGGCGTCGATTACCGAACCCTGGACAGCACCTACGTTTACACTGCGGGCGGCACGCGAACGACGCTCGACGTCTTCAGTCCGGCATACGGCTTTACCATTGCTCCACCGAATACCCCGTTCAACGACGACATCTACCGTCTCAATCAGACGGGCATTTATGCCCAGGACCAGATCAAATTCGGCGGGTTCATCCTCACGATTGGCGGACGGCAGGATTGGGCGACCTCCCTCGTTGACAGCAAGCTGGACACGAGAGGGTTTTACGGTCCGACGGACAGCGCGAACACTGGCCGCGTTGGCCTCGGCTATCAGTTCGTAAACGGCGTCGTGCCATACGTCAGTTACGCCACATCATTTGATCCCACCGTTGGCGTGACCCGTGCCGGAACGCCTTTCCGGCCCACGACGGGTGTTCAGTATGAAGGCGGCGTGAAGTATCAACCGCTGGGGACCAAGACCTTGATCACCGCAGCAGCCTTCGACATCACGCAGCAAAACGTGCTGACCTCCGACCCGCAGAACCCCGGCTTTTCCATTCAAACCGGCGAGGTCAATATCAAGGGATTTGAGTTCGAGGCCCGTACAGAGGTGCTGCCGAAACTTAACATCATCGCCGGCTACACGTTCCTGGAGGCCAAGGTAACGAAATCCAATCTTGTGGGCGAAGTCGGCACGCGCCCTGGCTTCACCCCCACACATCAGGCGAGCCTCTGGGCGCAACACGGTTTTACGGGGCCGCATCTGAGCGGGCTGACGGTCGGAGCCGGCGTACGTTACGTGGGAGCTACGAATTCTCCATTTCAACCTACCACGAACTACGGCGGCACTGTCGGCGTCTTGCCGGCTTTCGTGCTAAACGTTCCTGCGTACACACTCGTTGACGCAATGGCTTCGTACGATCTCAAATACCTGTCTTCGTCGCTGGAGGGCGCCAATCTGCGGCTCAACGTGACCAACCTCTTCGATCAATATTACATCTCGGGCTGCAATTCGGTCGTTCAGTGTTCCATGGGCTACGGACGCCAAGCTGTGGCAACACTGGCCTACAGATGGTGAGCTGAACAATGCCTTGAGAGAGGTGAGAATGCGGGTCGTTCTCGGAGCATTGCACCGGTGGGCTGGGCTGTTCATCGGCGTGTTCCTGATCATCTCCGGATTGTCAGGCGCGATCATCTCTTGGGACCACGAGCTTGACGAATGGCTCAACCCGGAGCTGTTCCACGCAAGATCATCGGGCGCGGCAAGAATGCCCGATGAACTCATTCGGGCTGTCGAGGCGTCCGACGACCGGATCGCGGTCGTTTCCTACCCCCTCAAATTCGAGAAGGGGCACAACGCGATGCTGATCGTCGGTCCACGGGTCGATCCCAAAACCGGGGAACTCTTCAAGCTCGACTACAACCAAGTCTATGTTGATCCGGTCAGCCTGGAGATCGCCGGCACGCGCATGTGGGGCAAGATTTCTCTGGCTCGCACCGATATTCTCCCATTCCTCTACAAACTCCATTACTCGATGCACATCCCAGCCTTCGGGGGCATCGAGCGCTGGGGCTACTGGTTCATGGGCATGATTGCCATCGTCTGGACCATCGATTGCTTTGTGGGCCTTCTTCTGACGATGCCTCGGATTCGCCGGCACGGGTCTACATCAGTTGCGCCGCAACGTGGCTGGTGGCGTCGTTGGCAAACGGCATGGCGGATCAAAAAAGGCGCGGGCCTCTATCGGTTGAATCTCGACATGCACCGTGCGTCCGGGCTGTGGCTGTGGCCTTTGCTGCTCGTCATTGCCTTCTCGTCCATCTCGCTCAATCTTGGCGATGTTGTCGTGCGTCCATTGCTCTCCAAGGTTTCGATCCTCACGCCAGATCCGTTTGATGACAAATCTCCGCCACTTAGGAAAGAGAACCTAATTCCGGCCCAGATCGGTTGGCAGCAGGCCATCGACCGGGCGTCCGCGCATGCTCGTGCGCAGGGATGGACCGAGCAGCCTGCGTCGATTTTCTACGGTCGCCTTTATGGGCTGTACTCGCTCAGATTTCTGCCGCCCGACGCAGACCACAGCCCATGGGGAATCCCTCGCATGCTGTTTATCAGTGGCGCCGACGGGAAGATCGTTGGCGGACGCGTGCCGTGGGAAGGCACCAGCGCTGATATCTTCATGCAGTTGCAATTTCCACTGCATTCAGGCCGGATTGCCGGGTTGGCAGGCCGCATGCTCATTTCAGTTATTGGACTTGTCGTCGCGGCTCTATCGACAACCGGCATCATTATCTGGGCTAGAAAGAAGGCAGCCCGCCGCGCGGTCCATCGTGCTTCGGCGCGGAAGCCAGCGCTGGCGGCTGGTTGAATGGTTGCCTAAGTCTGCTTCGGATCATTTTCCACGGTTTTGGCAGGAATTTCGGGCTGGTTGATGTCCGCTCCTGTCCGTGAGTGCCATCAAGACCGGCCCAATAGCATTTCTCTCGGCCAGACCTCCGTGATTCAAACTCCCAAACTGGGGGCTCGAATCATGCGCTACGAACTCGCGGATTATGAATGGACCGCCATCGAGCCGATGCTGCCAAGCCGCGTGGCGTTCCTCGGGTGAACGACAGACGGGACTTGAACGGCATCTTCTGCGTCCTGCGATCAGGAGCGCCTTTGGCGAGATCTGCCCGAGGCGTTCGATCCGTACACCACTTGCTACAACCGCTTCGTCAGATGGCGGGGGGCCGGCGTCTGGGGCCACATCATAGAAGCGCTTGCGACCGCGCACGATGCCGCTGTCCAGATGATCGACACTTCGTTGTCCGTGCGTCAGCATGGGAGCCTGCATCCAGGAACCAGCGCCAATCGATGGGAAGGTCACGCGGCGGCTTGACGAGCAAGATTCATGCGGTGGTCGATAGCAACGGTCTCCCGGTGCGGCTGGCGTTAAGCCCCGGGCGAGGTCCACGACGTTAAACTTGCCGGAAACTGCTGTCTCGTCTGAGATCCGGGTCAATGCTGCTTGCCGACCGTGGCTATGACGCCGACTGTATAAGAGAGCTTGCCATGAAGAAGGGCGCATGGGCCAACATCCCGCCGAAGAGCAATCGCAGAGATCCGATCTGCTTCAGCTCCTATCTCTACCGCGCTCGCAACCAGGTCGAGCGGGTCTTCAACTGGATCAAACAATGTCGTCGGGTGGCAACGCGCTACGACAGGCCTGCCGCCAACTACCTTGCCTTTGTTCAATTCGCGTCAATCAGGCTATGGCTGCGCCTTAATGAGTCCGCGTCCTAGTAAGGGGCTTTATCGTAAGTGTCTTCAAAATGCCCGGTATCGGCTGAGCCTTATCTATATTGCACCCGCGAACTTGGCGTCACGTCAGGCTCTGCGAAAATTGCCTCAGTTCGGTCACGGGTCCGCGCTGATTAGCCACGTTTTGGTTGAAACAGTAATGGTCAGGCGGAACGCGACCGTTGCGCGGTCTTCTTCGCGATGGAAGAGTTCGGCTTCTTGTCCTCGGCGGGGACAGAGAGGAGGTGTTCGACCATCGACTTGAACTGAGCCGCGACCTTTCTGGTGTCCTGTTTCGGGTCGTGGAGCGACACGGCTTTGGTTGCGTCTACGAGACCGACGATAGCGACAGCCGCGAGCTCGGGATCGAGCTCGGGCCGGATCTCCCCCTGGCTCTGTCCGTGGCGTATCACGTCGGCGAGAAGGCCGCGCATGCTTCGACTGCGCCCGTGTAATATCTTGGCCATCTCGGGATTGCGTCTGCTCTCCGCGAGCATTTCGAAGAAAAGCGCGGCTTGCGCGGTCCCTCCAGGCAGATCCTGAATCTCGGATAGCAACGCGGATATGACCGAACCGCCGCCGGAGGCAATCTGCTTGAACCGCTCTGATGCCCCCTCAAGCCGGGCGTCGGCCATAGCGGCGATGATGGCATCCTTGCTGTCGAAGTAGTGGTAGAGGTGGCCAGGGCTGATTCCTGCTTCGGCGCAGATTTGGGCCGTAGAGGCGCCATTCAGGCCGCTCCGAAGGAAGCACCGCATAGCGGCTCCCAGGATTTGCTGACGCTTCTTTTCGTGCTTGATCGGGTCGATTTTCCGCATAAGGGCTTCTATAAACTGGACTAATTGCTCCAGCAACCCCCTTGAACCGAGGGCTGCTGAGCTTCCCCCAATCGCTGCGGACGGTTTTTGCAGTCCAGCGAAAGCTCCGCTGGGTCAATGAGATGCGCGAGCAACCAAGCACGAGCTCATCTGATTTTCAATGGATGTGCTCGCCCCCAGGTCATGGGGACATCGTCAAGACGACCTTGCCGGATACCCGAGCGCCGGATTCTGTTCTCGCGATCACGAGCAGCGCATCCTGAAATGGGGCCTCGACGCCCACGCTCGGCTTCAATGCGCCCTTGCCGGCAAGCTCGGCGATCGCCGAAAGGCGCTTGATGCCCATGGTGGCGAAGGCGAGCTTGTAGCGGCGTGACAACATTCCGCGAGCAAGCCTGCTGGCCGTCGGATTGATGTCGACAAATACGCCCTCGGGCTTGAGCATGGAAAGTCCTTCGCTGACGCCGAGTGTCCCAAGCGTATCGAACACGGCATCGAACTTTTCGCCCTTCATGTAGGCATCCTTGTCGGAGTAGGCGAATATCGGGTGGACGCCTGCCGTATTTGCCTTCCTCATGGACGCTGGGCTGCTCGTGCCGGCAACGCGGGCCTCGTGAGCCGTAGCCAGTTGCACCGCAGCGGAGCCGACCGCACCAAGGCAGCCGTTCACGAAGATGCTCTTGCCAGGCTGTACCCGAGCTCGATCCATGATCGCAACCCAAGCCGTCATGGCCGGGATGGGAAGGCAGGCTGCCTCGCTGAAGGTCAGCTGCGCCGGCTTCTTTACCACGAGGCTGGACTCCAGAACGACCTTCTCGGCAAAGGCGCCCGATTTCTTGAAATCCACGGTGCCGAGAACTTCATCTCCGACCGAGACATTGGTCACGTCGGGTCCGACGGCCTCGATGATCCCGGCGAAATCCGTGCCCATCCCTTTGGGAAAGGACCTATTCATAAACAGCTTCATCGCGCCACGGCGAAGCTTCCAATCGAACGGATTGATGGCCGCGGCGCGGACGGCCACACGCACCTCGTTGCGTCCAGGCTCCGGCAAATTGAATTCATCGATATACATCTCTTCCGGGCCGCCATAGCGGTCATATTGTACTCTTTTCATCCTGGCTCTCATTTAGCTGTGACAGGTGTAGTGCGAAACGTTGTGGCTCTCGGGTAGAGGAATCTTTTTGAGGTCCGTTCGTCACTTCCGAGGTCGCGGCGCGATGATCGCTTCGACTTGGTTGCGCTTGGTGACCAGCATCCAAAGCCTCTCGGCGATGTCGTCGGGATCGATTAGTTGATACCCTTCATTGGCGAGAACGCCGCCAGCTCTCATCGCGCGAAAGCCAGCGGAGTGCTCAATGACCGCGCCGACATTCAGTATGCCGGCAAAGACGCCCCTCGGCGCGACTTCGGTATTGAGTGAGAATATGTAGTTACTCGCGGTGGTCATCGTCGGGCCAATGCCACTCAGACCGCCGCCCTGCATCCGGACGACGGCCGAAAGCCCGCCGACGACGATGATGACGCCATCGCCTCGCGCCAGCATGCCAGGCAGAACTGCGTGAGAAACCTCGACCGGCGAGAAGGCAAAGATGGTTGTCAATACTTTCAGCTTCGCTGCATTGAGATCCACGGCCGGTATAAAGCCGAGCTGGTCTACGGGCTGATAGACCGCAACGTCGATCGACCCGAGCCGCTGCTCAATGCTGCGGACAAGCAGGGGTATATTGTCGAGGTCGGTGAGATCGCCGGGGAACGCCACGGCCTCGATCCCGGCGCGAGCGAGCTCAGCGACGCGTTCTTCGAGTGGCGCAGAGCGGCGAGCAACCAACGCTATTCGATAGCCTTCGCGCCCGAACCGCGTTGCGAGCGAGGCACCAAGTCCGCTGCCCGCGCCGAAGACGGCTATGGTTTTGGTCCTATTCTTACTCGAGCTTACGACGACCTTGTCCATCAGGCTCCCCACCGCCACGGTTCTTTGTCGAACGGTCTTCTGCCCTTCCATCAGTCGAGCGTCTCGCGATAGAACCAGACCGCCACCCCCATCACGACGAGCGTGAACGCGGCAATGGGCCAGACTTCGGGCGCAATCGCCGCCGCCTCATTGCCCTTCAGCAGCAGCGAACGCACGATGCGAATCGCATGCGTGGTGGGGAGCAATTCGCCCAGCCATTGCGCCCAGATGGGCATCCCACGGAACGGAAAGATGAAGCCTGAAAGGATCAGCGACGGCAGCAAGCTGAATTGCGCGAGCTGTTGGGCCTGCATTTGATTGGATGAAACAGTCGAGAAAGTCAGACCGAGCGCGAGGTTTCCGGCTATGAACAGGCCGAGCGCCAGCAGCAGTAAAGGTACAGATCCTCGAATCGGCAGGTGAAACACGACTGCGGAGACGAGGAGGATGGTGATTGTCTGGAGATAGCCAATCCCAATGAAGGGACCGACCTTCGCAAGCATAATCTCGATCGGCTGCACGGGCATCGCTATCAGGTGTTCCATCGTGCCGCGTTCGCGCTCGCGCGTGATCGACAGAGTCGTCATCAGCAAGGTCGACATCGTCAGAACCACGCAGATCAATCCGGGGACGACGTTGAGGACAGTCAACTGCTCCGGGTTGTAGCGGGCATGGACCACGAATTGGAACGGCGCAGACGTTGGTTGCGGTTGCTGATTCGGCGGCAGATCACGGGCGAGGACGTTCGAGACCGCGCCCAAGGCGGCCGTTGCATTGCCGATCGCGGACGGATCGGTCGCGTCGGCATCGATCAGGATCGACGGCTGCTCGCCGCGATCCACGGATCGGTCGAAATTCGGCGGAATGTTGATAACGAACAGGGCCTCTCCGGTGACGAGCGCCCGTTCCGCGTCGGCTTCGGACGAGTACAGCTTGATGTCGTAGTAGCCGGTATTCTGCAGCGCGGTGACGATCGTCCGATCATATTTTGTCGGCTCGCTGACCAGCAGTCCGGTCGGCAGATTGTGCGGGTTGGTGTTGATTGCATTTCCAAACAGGAACAGCTGCATGACGGGTAGGTGCAGGTGGTGGAGCGATACTCGATACACGAACGAGGCGCACATCGAGAAAGTCAGTCACAATCCAGCGCAGGGAAGAGCCTCAGATTTGTCTGCGCAGCGATCGTTAGAAAGTCGGGTGGCGCGCCGCCGGCCCGGGAGGTTTGGGGCTAGGCTTTCCTCAAAAGAGATCCGAACCAGCGACGCGCCAAGGTCACAACTAGCCTGTCCAATTGCACGCGTCAACAAAAATAGATTGCTTAATCTAATAACGGTCGATCACCGCGAGAGCTTCTGCTCCCTAGTCTATCTGCCGAGTGGTCCGGCAGAAGTTTGCGATCGGTTTCTGGTTGCTCGCATCCTGCGCGTTTGCAACGCAAGGCAGTGATTGCGCCAATGCGCCGGATTGCTCGGACTCGGCCTTCTCCGTTTCGAGGTCGACGAGCCCGCGCGCATGGCGCGCCGGCTCGGGCGTCTCGGCTTATCCACGTTCGAGAGCGTCGGACCACGGGGTAGGAGCTCAGACATTCGAGATCGATCAAATCGCGACCTACTCAGTGCCGCTCGGGTATTCCTTGAAAGGGCGACGCGGCGGAGAGATCGTCGGCGACGGTGGGAATACTCGGCCTGGACCATGTTGTGATCGCAACGCAGCAGGCCGATCGTGCAGCCGCTCTCTATGGCGCGCGTCTCGGCCTCGACATGAGGTTCGACACCATCCGCCCCGACTGCCTCAGGCTGATGTTCTTCCGCTGCGGAGACGTCGTGCTGGAGATCGTGCAGAACCTTCGCGATGGCGTACGCAATGACGGCGATCGCCTGCAGGGGTTCAGCTGGCGGACAAAGAACGCTGAAATCACCCATGCGCGACTGTGCAAAAGCTTCGGGGTCTCCGATATCCGGCCGAGGCGCCGGCCAAACACGCGCGTCTTTACTGTCCGGAGCCGTACCGCGGGCATACGCACCTTGTTTATCGAGCGCTTGCAGTCCGCTGCGGCTTAGATTCGAAGGGCGGGTGGCTCAGTCCGCGAGTTTGTGTTCTGGGCCGCCAAACTTCGCGCGTTTATGTGCGGAGCCTCGCCGCGGACGATTGTTCTAAGGCAGGATCTCAAACTCCTCAAAATCAACTGGCCCTTGGCGCTTTGTTCACTGAGCGGCACAGGGTCGCTTCATAGACTTGGGCTTCATAGGATTCCAAGAGAGGTCTCCTCCTGTCATCAAATGCCACGTAGTGCGGCATGTTGATGTGGTTTTCCAAATCCTTCAGCGTCTCCCACGTCTCGAAGACGAACATCTCGTCTGGGTTTTCCAACGACGGAAAGTGGGAGTAGGCCAGATTTCCGTTCTCCTTCCTCGTGTTCTCGACGTTGTCCATCACAAAGGACAAAAGCTCCTCCCGCTTTCCGGGCTTGAGAACATATTTGACGGACACAACAATGGTCATTTCGAGCGATCCTTCGGGTGGCGACGCTGCACGAGGGCAATAGGCTTGATATTGCGATCGTGAATTGACGCAGTCAACGCGCCTGCTCGCCAGCTTCAAGCCTACCGCGTAGCAATTTCTCGCGAGTGACTTGAGTCTCACTCAAGGTCCCCACCAAAAAACTCGTTTGCCAGCTCCAGCCTGCTTTGACCATCTCGGGAATGCCAATCGGGTGAGCCTCGATCGAACGACTACGAGGTCCGGCCCTCTCGATTGATTGCAAGACACTACGGTCCGGGGGAGGGGGCACTTTGAAGAAGATCAGCTAAATTGCTGGCGTTCTGGCCAGCACTGCGCTGTTTTCAACCGCATGGGGCCAGGCCAAATACGGGCCCGAGACATCCGCTACCGAAATCCGCATCGGCAACCCTGTGCCTATAGCGGCCCGGCCTCAGCCGTCGGGGCCATCGGCAAGGCCCTCGATGGCTACTTCGCGATGGTCAACGAGAGGGGCGGCGTGAACGGTCGCAAGATCAAGTTCATCAGCCTCGATGACGCCTATTCGCCGGCGAAGGCGGTCGAGCAGACCCGCAGGCTCGTCGAAAGCGATGAAGTTTCCTTCATGCTCGCCAATACCGCTACGGCGAATATCTCCGCAACGCAGAAGTATTTGACGATCAAGAAGGTACCGACCCTCTTCGTCGTCAGCTCGGCCTCGAAATGGAACGATCCGGAGCATTTCCTTGGACAATGGCATAACCTTGGTACGGAGATGAGGCCGAGATCTATCTCGACTATCTAAGGTCGAGAAAGCCCGACGCACGCATCGCCATCCTTTATCAGAATGATGACGCCGGAAAGGAATATCTGAAAGCGACACGAGAAGCGCTCGGCGCGGCGGCCGACGATGTGATCGCAGGCGCTGCGTCGTTCGAGGTGCTGGATCCCACGGTTGACTCCCAAATTCTGACGTTGCGCGCGACGGGTGCAGACGCACTCATGATTTACGGGGTAACTCCCAAAGCTTGTTCGCAGTCTTTGCGAAAACTGCATGAAATCAGCTGGCAGCCGATCCGCTTCATCGCATCGAGCTGTGCCAACCCGGACGCAGTTCTCAAACCCGCCGGACTCGATGCCGCCGATGGCATCATGACCATTATGGCGTTCAAGTTCCCTGTTGCCGGCGATGCGGACGATGATGCCGTCAGCGAGTACAAGAAATTCATGAGTAAGTATGTCCCGGGCGCCAACCCGTACGACACTTTCAATGTCTACGCATACTCCCTTGGCCACGCCACGATTAACCTTCTTCAACGGGCGGGAGATGATCTCACGCGCGAGAACATCATGCATACTGCCGCGACGATGCATGACGTAAAACTTCCGCTCCTGCTTCCGGGCATTTCGCTCAACACCAGCCCGACTGACTATCGGCCTTTGCGCGATGGCTATATGGCCGAATTCAAGAACGGCCGCTGGAACATTTCTGGGGCGATGATCCGATCGAACTAAAGAGCGACGTGCGCACTGCGCGCTGCCACGGAACGTACTGAACGGCAAGCTTCGCTGTGCCTCCGAGACGCATCTTTCCTGCCAGGCGCACTTTCAGGCAAAAGCGAAGAGCCTCTTAAAGCAGCGCTCGCGAGCTCTTCCGCGCTGGTGGCCCGAAGCGCGAAACTGGCGAACCTCGCATCCTTTGGAAGATCTTTTCCGCTGCAGGGCGGAGCAGGGCCGCCCGTTCGGTCACAAGGGTAACTATGATCCAACCGTCGCTCATCCGTAGCCGGCGGTCGGCATGTGGAGGAGGCGAGCGCGCTGCCTTCGAGAACGTGTTCCCCGAACCTGCGAGCAGTTGCCATGGTCGCCGGATTGAACGGGAGTCGAGCAGCTCTTGTACGAAGCGCACGGGCGCGGTGAGCGCGGTTGCACCTATCCGTGCCCGAACCAGCATCGTAGAAGACGACTTGTTGTCCTGGATCGATCGCGGTATCGGCGTGATCGCGCGATATCCGGTACAACTTGTAAATTTTGCTGATCCGCTGTTCGGGCCGCGCGCCACCGTCTTGTCCGGTGCCGTCGGAAAAACCACGATGTTCTTCGTCAAGACCGGCCTCCGATTGTGTTGTGGTGCCCTCAGACATTGCGCCCCAAGCGCATGATGTGGTCGCGCAACTCGTTGCAAGAGGGAGACATGCTCGAAGCCGGTTCGCTCGGGTCGAAGCGGTACCGGATGGTCGTGATGCCGGCGAGATCGCTTGGCAATTTGACGCGGGTAGTCCGCGGCTCCATCAGAATAGCGCGGCTGCGACCAAGCCTTCCCATGAAGAAGCCGAGTTCGAAGACCACATTGTCGCGCGGCGTCGGCCAATCCTCATCGCGCACCTCGGTCCGATCGTCCGGGTGTGCGATGGCGACCGCGAAATCGGAGCGATCGAGCTCGCGTTCCAGCGATTCGAGTGTGTAGTTCGTGACGCGGAAGACGCCGTTTGCCCAGACGATCGTCGCGAAGGGATCATGAGCGAAGGCATTTTCGATAGCCCGCGCTATCGGCAATGCTTCGGCCGACGAAATCACGAAGACGCGAATCTTCTCGTTGGGCTGTCTGATCAGCAGGTTCCGCTGTTCGAGGCGCCTTGCCACCTCCTGGGCGATGCGCCGCCACATATCTGGAAACTGCATCGCAATTTCGGAAAACTTCTGTTCGTCGACCTTCAGCACGACGGCATCTTCGTCGCAGATGACGGTCGCCGACCGCTTTTGGATCGGCGAAACCGTCGCCATCTCGCCGATAGAGTCCCCATTGAACCTTCGGGCGACCTGTCTTCCGTTGACGAGCACGCGGAAGGAGCCTGCGACGACAAGGAATATCTCGTTGTCCGTGGCGTTCTGCTCAATCAGCGTGCGGTCCTTGGCGACGGCTTCGAGAACGCCGGCATCCGCTAATGCCTCGGCGGCGCCGGCAATACCGGTCACGATCTTTTGCTTCCGCAGCTCCTCGATGAGCAACGACCGGCCTCGTTCATTCTGAAAGCGGGTGATCATCAAGCGGCCTCCTCACGCAACGGGCAATCGTCCATGGTTCCACAGCACTTCACGCCCAGCGTGGTGTAGGCTCGATAGAACTTGGCTTCCTCGCGTTTCCAACGGTGCAGGGCGACGGTCAGCCTGGTGAGTGCTTCTTCATGGTTGCCGCAGCCGCAGATGGGAAGCCGAAGGCGGGGGGCTTCGTCACATTTGCAGCGCGCGCGTCTGGTCAGCAGGCGCGAATTTCGTTCTGCCACCGAAAGCAATCGCGTTCCGTCGGACAGAAGACGCAAACGCGGCTCGCCGGCGATGGATTTCCGAACCGTGGTCAGGCGAAAATCATCGAGGAGTTTCCGGAATCGGGGCCCTAGCTCGGATGCGGCTCGCTCCGCGATCATCTGCTGTCTGGCGGCTTGTGGTCCATGGGCTCGTGCTTCCGACTTGGCGGGCCACTGGCGGCGAGCGGCAGCGGTCCGTTGTCTTCGTAGGAACAAGAGGAGCTTGCCGAACCATTGCGAGGCCATGTCCGTATCGGTGATGGACATGGGCTCAGCCTCCTCCCAATACAGACAGAACGATCCGTCACAGTTGATGTGTCGTTCCGGACAGCACCCCGGCAGATGGATGGGTTGGGCTTCCCGAACGGCGACGGCATCGTGAATTTCGTCGATCCGCAACCTATAGGTCGGACCGGGCGCTCCGGATACCGAGGGCGGTGTTACATCGAAAATGGCATGATTCGCATGAAAGCCGATCGGCTGCGCGTGATGCGCGGCCGATATATTCTCGATGATCTTCAGCGGACGTTGAGACATTCAGACAATGTCGCTGAAGGGACGGAAGGGCTGTTCGACCGCCTTGGCCATCGCGGGTGCAGCTACTGAATAGGCTGCGATCGCTGCGTCCTTGGCAATCTTGTCGCCCTCTGCCGCCAGCGCGTCGACGGCCGTGTCGTAGTCGAGATCCGCGCACTTTCGTGTTTTGCCAAATAGTTTTCGGACCCCATCGCTGCCGGCATCGTATGCGGACTGTCCGATGGCCGTTTCGACGCCGTTGCAGCGGCACTGTTCGTCTTCCGACGCGAGGACGCCCCTGCTGACGGAACACCGAACGCGGTCGCCTTGCATTCCAAGGCGGGTTACGGCCATGGGACCATACTCGAAGCCGATCGCGAGACTGAGGCCGCAAACTTCGACCTTGTTGTCCTTCAGGCGCTCCAGCGCGAGATTGAAGCTGCTGCGCAGGCCGCCGGCGCAGAGAGTACCTGTCGAAACCGTGTCCTCTTCATACGTAGTGTAGGCCGTTCCCTCCATGAGAAGGCAATGGATGCAGTCTCCGATGAAGCGGATCCGGCGCCCCCCGAAATCGGATGAAGCGACCCGATCGAGTTCCGACCTTATGACGTGGAAGCAGCGGACGACGTCGGCGGCGTTTTTGTCAATATGCGTGGCCACGTATTTCGTGAACCCGTCCAGATCGGCGTAGAGCGACACCGCTTCCATCCGCCGGGAATTGCCGGGGGTAAGGACCGATATATCCAGGTTTCGCAGCGGTGGGGTAGGGCGGGTGAATTCGAAGGCTCCGATCGGGTTGTCCTTGTTGTCTTGCCGCCATTCCTTGACGATTTCGTCCTTGCCAACGTCGAGTTTGGCGACGTCCTGGCAATAGGCGATCTGATCCGAGGTGAGAGGCGTCGTTCCTTCCTTTCCGTCCTCTGCCTCTTCGAGGCCAGCCGCCTTTCGCGCGTTGTTCGTAACGAAGATGCCCTCGGCCCGCCAATTGGAGGCCAGTTTGGCGGCAAGGTTCGCGGCGGAGCCGAGGAAGAGGGGCTCGCGGTTGCCGTTGCGGCCGTTGTTGACCGCCAGCGTCAGACCGCTGTCGATCCCGACTCTGGTCTTGGCGTTCGGGATGTCTTCGTCATCGTCTCCGGTCTCGGCGAGCACGTCGATGATGAGCTTCCCGATGGCGACGGCGCGGCAAACCCGCTTCTTCTCTTCCTCGCTTCCGTAAGGCTTGGCGACGAGGGAGTGGAGACGTTGGTTATGAAAGTCGACGCGGCGCGCGTCGCACCGCGACAGGATTCGATGAACGGCCCGCTGATGCAGATTGAGAAAGCGCAGCGTGCGCTTGTGACACCGCTCGCCCTCCTTGTCGGTCGTCGCAAGGATGTCGGCCATGTTCAGGATGTCTGCGTAGAGGTGGACGCCGTTGACTCGGTACGCCTTGTTCGTCTGGATCGACTCCAGCGACATGTCACGCTTGTAGTCGACGATATCGACCGTCTTCACTTCCTCGATGCGGTTATTGATCGCCTCTTTCGCTCGGTCGTATTTCCAGGAATTGCCCACAAAAAGCTCCTTCGTGGATGCTCGACATTCACTATTTGTTCGTCCTAGACTTCCGCCGGCCCCGCGGCAGGTTGCGAAATTGTTGCAACCTGCAGTGGCGAATCAGTCGATGTCTGGGACACCTTTTGATGCCCGGTTTGGAGTTAATATGCAACATGAAGCGTTAGCTTTAAGCTGTCTGTACAAAATATTGATGAAGCGATTGAATTGGGGTGTTTTTGCCGTACAAACTCAGGCGTTGTACTCGACCTTTTCGAGCAGCGACGCCGGCCAGTCTCGACTTCTCCTGGAATAACGATGAGTGATTCTGCAAGCGCGCGATCCGAGAAACAGCTCGACAGAGTTTTGAGCTTCTTCCCGCGCGTGGAAGCCAAGGCTTCTTTCCTGTTCGCCATCGACACCGGTATGCTCGGCTTTGCCGTGCTGAACGTGCACAAGGAAGACGTCGCGCACTGGTACGTGGCAGGCTTGGCCTTGGTCTTCGTAGGAATGACGGCGACCAGTCTCTTCTATGTCTATCGATGCGTGTTCCCGCACCTCAAAGGGGGCGACGGGTCGCTGATCTATTTCCGATCGATAGCTGGGAGGTCGCTCGCTGGCTTCGGTGAGAGTTTCGCGTCGAGAGATGAGACCGAGCATTTGAAGGATCTCAGTGAGCAGATATGGAGAAATTCAACGATCCTGCGAGTAAAGTTCGATTATCTGAAGCGCGCCTTCCAGTTCACCATGTGTGCGATTGCGCCATGGTTGGTCATGCTGACGATCGCAGTCCAACTGCGTCCTATGCCGACGGGCATGTAGCGCATGGGGTTGCTTCAGGAAATCGAAGGTGACGTCGGGGGCGTCCTCAGAAATGCGTGGGACATTCGCGATGGTCAGGTCGTCCCGACGACCGACGCGGTCGCGCTCGCCGGCGGAGGGGCTAAGCTCACCGCTACCTTCCTCTACGCGGACCTAGCCGACTCGACCAAGCTGGCGATGTGGGATCGGCGCGTGACGGCAAGGGTGTGCAAGGCATTTTTGGCTGCCTCCTCTCGGTTGATCAAAGCTTCGGGAGGGGAGGTACGCAGCTTCGACGGCGATCGGGTTATGGGAGTGTTCGTCGGCGGGTCGAAGAACACTTCGGCGGTCAAATGCGCCCTCAAGATCAACTACGCGTTCGTGAACATCCTTAAACCTCGTTTCGAAGCGAAGTACGAGGCTCTGCGCAATGGCACTCACGTGCTCGGCCACGGTACGGGCGTCGACACCAGCGAGGTTCTCGTCGTGCGCGGAGGAGTTCGCAACAGCAATGACCTGATCTGGGTTGGGCGGGCACCGAACATAGCCGCCAAACTGTGTTCACTCCGAGAGCAACCTTTCAACACCTTCATCACAGGTACGGTCTTCGACTCGTGCGCCAATGATGCCCGAATCAGTTCCAAAGGACAGCCTATGTGGGAAGAGCGGCTGTGGAAGGCCGGCCCGGTCTCCAGGCTCTTTCGATCGTCTTGGACTTGGCAGCCGTGATCATCGACTACGATGCAATTTGAGCCTTGAGAGCGAATGCGCGGTGGACCGAAAGCGGTTTATCGATGCAGAAAGCAAATGACATTCCGTCTATTTGAGCAGACATGGTTTGGTAGCCGAACTGGCCGGCAGTTCGTGCTTAAGGCAGGCGCTCGGATGCCGCTTCCATCGACGGCCTGCGAATGGTTCGGGATCGATCTGCTTCTCGTTCAGCGGGTCCGCAGGGACGCCGCAGGCGAGAAGCTGTTCTCGGATGCCAACACCCGGAGCTGCACCGCGAGGTGTTCGAGCTGCCCGGACCAATCGGGCAAGCGAGGGAGGCTGTGGCCTCTCTGCCCTGCCCATAGCTGATTCCGTGTGGTTGACGCCGGCCCGGATCAGAATTCCGCGTTATCGGACGACTTTTCCAAATTTGGACAGCGGGTTTGCTACCTTGCTCGTTGCGCTTCTGAAAAGGGTCTAACCTATTGATATAACGAACGTAAAAGCGCCTCCCAGAACCCTGTGCGGCTGGTGCGTTGCGGTTTTATGAAATAACCATTGGTGATGGATGAAGCGTCAGAGGTTTTTCCAAACTGCAAACCCGGGGGCCTAGTCGTGGTGCGTTGTTAGCGGTTGAGGGCGGGGAATGCTCGTACGCTACGAGCCGGGAATATCCCGGAGGCTCACTTTCGGAGACGGGCATGGCTAAAGCCACGCAAAGGCGAGAACCGAGCCTGGCAAGGTTTACGGTAGGGATGGGTGGAATCCTATCCCAGTCCGAGACCGTCGTTAGAGCCTTTGGCCCGGACCGGGGGTTTGTTCTCATGCTGTTGGCCGTCCTCGCCGGCCTGCTTGTCCCCCTCGGCACGGTGCTGTTGATCGCCCGTGGGATAGCCCGACATATCGGTTGAGTAGTGGGGATAGCTGGTTGTGAAGCTACCTGCCTCAACCGATTTTGATAAGTTGGCAGCAGGGTGATCTTCTGCAGCTCATGGGTATCCGATGGTCAAGCCTAGAAAGGTAAATCTCAGCGACTTTCTGAAGAACAGCAACCTCGCTGTTCCAAAGAGCCCGCCGTGGGTTCACAGCACCGCGTCGAGCAATCTGATCCCGATCCTCAACGACGAGAAGCTTCTCGCCGTGAAGTGCAACGTCTTCAAGGGCGAAAAGCTCTGTTATCTGTTCGTGGGCCGCGCCGCCTATAAAGGCAAGGACGCGCTCAACCCCGAACCATGGCAGCTCCCATCCGTCTTCGTGATGCGCTTCAATAATCCACCGCCGCTCAAGCGCATCCATCCCTTTGATACAGGTGCCTTCGAACGTGGGGTGATGCCCGATTACCTATCGACCTTCAAACTGGAAGACTTCAACCTCGGTACCGATCAAGACCAGATTGGACGGCTTATCTCACTGTATTTTGGAACGTCGCGCCGGTACGTCGATCGGGACGCAAATGACCAGAAGAAGCTGAAGGAAGAGCACCTGCTTGACATGAGCCACGACAAGATTCTTGCGGTCTCTAAGCTTTACAAGGAAGGGTCGACCAGGGACTGCGACGATAGGGGAGCAGTGATCGAGCTTCAGGTGGAAGAGGATATTCCGCTCAAGAAGGAAAATCTGCTGGGCGTCGTCATCCCTGAAGAATATCAGCGGACGCCCGGTGTCGTTCAATCATTGAAGCAACTGACAAACGTGGTCGAGACCTATCGGTTGTTGCCACTGAACATCAGCCATCATTACGGCCTGATCTATGAGTGCGTGGAGCAGGTCTATAAGCGGGCAGGGATCAACCTTTGACGCCTGACGCTATGGCAATCTCCGCCGCAATCCGACTGTCGCCGGTCGACTCGATCGGTGTGCCCGTCTTTCTGGCCGGCAACTCGAGGTATCTTCCCGAGATGGACGCAGACTTCAACATCAGCGCCTTCCTGCACTTCGATAATGCCGACGGATACGAGTTGACCGGCCTCATTCCGCACACCTACCGGCAGCAGCTGTTCCGCATTGGAGATCCGGCGCCTATCATCTTTTGGGTAGACCAGTCGCCATATATCGTCGAAGGGGACGCGGAGAAAGCAAAGCTAGAGGAAATCTTCGGTACGAGGGCCCGAACCCATCCCGTCCTGAAGGACCTTGGGGGCATGTTGCACGACGCTCGTACGGGGGCTTTCAAGCGTCAGCAGGAGGAATGGCTCGCGCGAGAGCTGGAAGTGGCTTATGGCGACGTCTTCCTGGAGCCGCCGAGCCGCACAAAGTATTGGATACACCGCTATAGGGTCGCGCTTGAGAACGCCCGGAAGTTGACGCAGCCTCCGCATCCCATTGACGTACGCTTGCGCCGTGCCTCGACGGAATGGATGGCGAAATTCGCCACCAAAACCGAACTGCCCATGATCTCCGCGCTTCTTGGGGAAGCCTCTCAAGGCGTCTATTCGATTCGCCAGATTGCCGAGATCATGTTTGCGTACCTAAGCAACAAGTTGTCTGCGGCCCGTTCGGTCGAGATAAACAAAATCGCGGGCGACAAGACCATCCGATCGCTGTTCCCTCACGGAATGTATGACTTCTACATCCAGAACGGTTGGCCCAACGCTCCGTTTGAATATGCCAAGCTGAGTTTCGTCGAACTGATGAAAGAACGACTGGTGCAGGGAAGGGAAAGCTGGACGTGGGACTCAGCCCTTCAACTCTCCAAGCTTTTGTTTGGCGATAAAGACGTTCCTCCCGAAGTCGAGGATGTCGCGATGATGTGCATGAGGCCGATCCTTCAGGACTACAAAAGGATGCTAGATGAGGTGGCCAACATGTACACGTATAATGGCGAGCCCATATCCAGCGAAGGCATACTGGAGCGCTCAGTGGCGATTCTTGATGGTTTCGCTCGGATTCAGGAACTGGGCCGCGTGATCGTTGGTGCTGACCGCGATAAGACCGCAATGATGGATGGGCGCTATCAGGTCAGTGAAAGTCAGATCACGTGGCATCGGCGGTATCTCGAAGACTGATCGGGATGGGGAGCGTGGATTGACATGAAGGTATTTTGGGCTTGGCAGTCGGATCATCCGCGCAGGATTTCGCGCGATGTCATTCGGACGGCCCTAGAAGACCCGTTACCAATAAAATCTGGTAACTACTGTCCTGAGGCCCGCGATTTCATCTGAATCGATTGGCCATCTGGATTTTCGTGTTGAATTGCGCCTGATTTTGATGAGCCGGCAGTGCGGGCGCGGTGTTGAAACCGATTCCACCTCAGACCGGCGAGGGATGCTTCTTCACCTCTTCGGCGAGATTCGGAAACATCTCGTGGAACGACTCTTCAGAGCCGCCAGAGCCGATCCAGGCGTTCAGAACCGCCTCAGCCCAAACTGGGCCTGTTGCGTTATTCGCCGATTGTGATTCCCTAGGGCGAACCTTGGGGGATCACGATGGCAGTGAAGCAGACAGGGCAGCCGAGCTTTATTGAGGCGTGGCTACCGAAGGGAGCCGGTGCCAATGCGGCGTTGGAGCGGCTGGCCGGCTTGGTCAAATGGTATCGCTTTGAGAAGCTGATGGCGCATTTGCGGGATGAAGGAAGCCCTGGCCGGCCGGGCTATCCGGTGCTGGTGCTGTTCCGTGCACTCCTGCTGCAATCGCTCTATGGTCTTTCGGAGCGCGATCTCGAGGAGGCCTTGGGGGATCGTCTGTCATTCAAGCGCTTCGTGGGCCTCAGTCTCGAGGATGCAACGCCTGATCACACGGTCCTGAACCGCTTCCGGAACCAGCTTGTTGAGCAAGGCCTGCTGGAGAAGCTGTTTGGTGAACTCGATCGTCAGCTTGAGAATGCTGGCGTTATCCTCAAGCGCGGCACGATGCTGGACGCAACCTTGATCCAAGCGGTGTCAGCGCCGCCAACGGAGGAACGAGCGTCGAACGATCCCGATGCCCGGTTCACCAGGCGGCAAGGCAAAAGCGGCTCGACCTTCGGCTACAAGGCCCATGTGGGTGTCGATGAGGGCTCCGGCCTGATCCGGTCGGTGCTGACCACGCCGGCCAATATCAACGACACCACACCGGCCGACGAGCTGATCCGCGGCGATGAAGGAGTGGTGTGGGCCGATGCAGCCTACGACACCCATGCCAGACGGGCTCGGCTGAAAGCGGAAGGCAAGAAGCCCCGCATCGCCCGTCGTCCTAACCGGCATCATCCGGAGCTGCCGCCAAGGCTCAAACGCTACAACCTTCCCATCGCACGACGACGAGCACAGGTGGAGACCACCTTCGCCACTCTCAAACGGCGCATGCGGCTGAACTGCATCCGCTATGTCGGCCTCATCAAGGCAAGCGGGCAGATCCTGCTCGCCTCCATCGCATTTAACATGAGACGGTGGGCCGCGATCGCGGCTTGAGCCGCCCGCCGAGGGCACCACCCCCTCGTCGGCCCGCTATCCCGACAGACCAGCTTCTGCCGTGTCTGTTACGGCCTCAAAAGCCGTAGCGCAACAGGCCCAAACTGGGACAGTGGCACCGATCTCTAGGTGCGGATCTTGGGCGAACACCCCCAAGCTATGGCTAGGATATCTGGTTTTCCCTGAGACGATGTTGCTCATGGCGTCAGCCTATCCGCATTTGCGATAGCTTTCTACGATCTTCATGGCCTCAGCGTTCGTAAGGTCAAGAGAGCCAGTCCAATCGGGAGCAGCCTCCAGGCGTCGGTGGCGCAATCGCTCGCGTCCCGATGTCAGAAACACCCTACGCGAACCGCGATGCGCTCTATGATTGTTTTCCGATTTCGATCTGGGACGATCCCGAAGATGATGCGGAGCGCATCCGTTGGGCACGAGAACTCTGGGAGTCGGTGCGCCCGTTCTCGACTGGCGGCGTCTACGCCAACAATCTCGGTGACGAAGGAATAGAACGTGTCGAAGCCGCCTACGGCAAGAACTACCCGCGTCTGCTTGCGCTGAAGAGCAAGTACGATCCAACCAATTTTTTCCGGCTCAATCAAAACATCAAGCCGACCCCAGAGACGATCTGCGGGCGTACTCCATGACCGCTTTCGATCGGCCGCGCGTCTGGATGTAGGCTAGGGGTCAGGGCAGGCGAGGTGGGCAGGTGCGCGGTCCCGTTATTCGACACGCGCGACCGGCGGCTCCTCCAGCGCCTGGCGCCTGGCCCGAAGATCATTCTTTCTGCGATGGATCTCGGAACGGTACGCATCCAAAGCTTCGAGATCTCGCTGCATCTCGGTGAGGTCAGGTATCGGAATCTGACGTCCGGCGGCCATGTCATGTCCCGACAACTCAGACACTCGCTTCATGTTGGCGAAAATCCGCTGATAGTCCCCGTCCTCTACGAGCACCTCCTTCAGGCTCTGCGTCTTTACGCCAGAGGAAAAGCGCTCGACCACACCGTTCAATAGGACTTCCTCGACAAGCCTTTCCCAAGATTCTCGCAAGTCCGTGTAGAAATCCTTGGCGATCCGCCGGAACTCGTCAGACTCGCGGTTCATTGCGGCGGGGATCGCTCGCAGACGAGTACGCAGAACATCGATACGTTTGGTGACTTTCTTGGCTATCCAAGGTTCGTCGTTCTCTGACACCAAGCCAAATCGGCCGTCGGATTTGCCGATCAAATTGACGATCGCAAGGACTTGCGGGACGCGCGCCGCCGCTGCCGCCAATATCTCCTGGTAGAAGATCAGGTGATGGGTAAACACGATAACTTGGCGGCCCGCCGCAGCCTCTTCGACCAACCTCTCGGCAACCTTTCGCAGTCGCTGGTGATCCAGCGAGGTTACCGGATCATCGACAATGATCCCGTGATGGCCAGGAATGCGCGACATCTCGGCCAGGAAGCAAGCGATGCCCAGCGCGCGTTGTTCGCCCTCACTTAGAACCCTATTCTTTACGGCCGGTCGGTGGGCGTCCAACGCCACGTCGAACAGGTTTCGTCCACGTTCGGTCGCCTCGCCAAATCGAAACGGAACGTGGCTCAAGTCGAGGCGCCGAATCTCGGCCCTGATCCGGTCTCGCAACTCGGGCGTGACGAGCTCGCCCCGGCGGCGCGTTGCGAATTGCGAAATTCTGCGCGTATCCAGAGCAGTTCGACAGTTTTGCATGCGTTGGCGCAGCTCAAGGTCGGCCCGCCGGGCCAGAACCGCATCGATCTCTCCAGCCAAGCGCTCAGCATCCCGCAACTCTCCAGCTCGGGTCAACCGTGCTGGGTCCTGAGCCGGTCTTGCTTCAAGGGCCGCCGCCTCGTCCGACAGGCGCGCGATCTCAGCTTGAACCGCGCCGGCGGGAGAGGGGGGCAGTTCGGGGAGGGCGTCCAAATGCAGCGCTTGGCCAGCGGCCAATGTCGCTGTCCGACGCTGATCGGCTCCGGCCATAAACGCGCGGACGGCGTCCGCTACCCCCGCCTCTCCTTCGCCCAACGCCCGATATTCGGCGAGGTTTCTATCGAGCTCGCCCCTCGTCGAGAGCCGAATGCGCGTCACCTCTCCGATGGCGGCTTCGCGTTCGGCGGCTGCTGCGTCGGCGGCCGTAGCCGCGGCATCCCGAACGAACGCATCGAAGCGCTCTAGGCGTTGGATCGCCTGGTCGTCGAGATCGCGTTGGCAAACGGGGCAGGGATCACCTGGCTGGAACGCTTCGTCGACACCTCGAACGCCAGCTTCGGCAGCAAACTGCCTGGCGATCCGGTACAGTTGTTCCCAAGCGCCTTGTCCCGTCTGTGGGATGGGCTCTCCTGCAAACAGCTCTTGCGCAGCCAGGCCTGCAGCCGCGGCGGTCTCGGCTGCGCGGGCCATCCGAGCCCGTAGCCGGCCTACGGCGTCCGCGTCCAGGGCTCGCGTGATACCGTTGATCTCGGCGAGCAGGGCCTCAAGCACCGCGACGATGCGCCGGCGCGCAGCCGCCTGCGCGGCGGGATCCTGCGCGAGTTCAAGGGTCAATTCGGTAAGCTCGTCCTGGCGGGCGGCATCCCAAGTAGCGGCGTCGCGCAGTGCTGCCTCGTCTGGAAGCGTGCCCAGCGGCGTCTCGAGCGTGAGCCGCGCGACTAGGCGCCCCGCTGGCGTCGTAGGCACGTAGCCCGCTCCGAAGGCTACACGAAGCCGCCTGGCTATCGCGTCCGCTTCAGTCTGCAGCTCAGTAGACAGCGAGGTGCAAAGCTGTCCAAGACGGGTTGCGATCTCGATTTCCCGAGGGAGGTAGGTGATCTCGTTCTTCCCGTCGACATAGACGCGAGCATTCGCGCTATCGAGCACCATCATCCGTGCCAGCGCTGCGGGCCGGGGTTGGCCATCCACCCAGTCCTCAGCTTGCGGTTCGGCAGCGCCCGGAAGCCGATACCGAACGCGCACCCGGGCGGGCGGGGAAGCCTGATCGGCGAACACATCGCCCTGCAGCGGGTCGACCACGCGCGCAAGGCAAAGCTTCTTTGCGATCCGCGAGTAACCGCTTTTCCCGGCGCCATTGTCACCGTAGATCAAAGTAATACCGTCAACCCCGAAGCGGAGTTCTTGGCCGGTAGCAAGCCGATCGACGTGCTCGACCGGACCGATGCCGCACAGGATCGCCGCTCCTTCGGCATCCGCCTGGGCTGGTAAGTGAGCTGCGTCCAAATGCACGCAGCCGGTCTCGCACTCGACCGCGATGCCGTGCGCATGCTTGAGCCTGGCACAGATGGCCGCCCGCTCAACGTCGCTGAGGCTGTCGCTGATTGCAATCCGCCGCAGTGCGTCTCGCTGCCAACTCGGCAGCTCCGTGCTCCAAGCAAGCAGCGTCATATTGCCCCCCGTATCGCCCAGAGCCACCTTTTATCGCTACACGACCGGAAGGTGAACGCTCACAGCCTGGCATCCACAAATTATCCTTGAATTTCAGCGAGACGGAGGAGGTAATGCCGACACGAATTGAAGGAGGCATTGACGAAATGGCGCGCGGTAACCCGGTCGTCTTGGCAACCCGTAGCTTCCCAAGCCAAGGGGTGGCGACGGCCTTCTTCAAGGAGATGCTGGCTCGGTATCGCGCCGGGGATCGCATAAGCGATGTCGATGCGCTCGACCTTGCAGCACTCCTCGAGCGTCACGACGAGTTCGCGCAGAAAGTTGGCTCCGGGACGGACCATTTCGGTGATGATGACGGAGCACGGCACACCATGCTTCCACATCGAACGAAAGGACGGCACGGGCACGGATTTCTCCTACCGCCATTGCATCACCCAGCGCCCCCCGTCACGCAAACAAGAAGTGTCGCAGGCATTTCGCCGCGTCGTGCACTTTGATCTTTTCAAGGCCCGCGACAGCTTCTTTGCCGACCACAAGGACGCGGCCGGCACCGTCGTTTGCGCGGTCACTGGAGAGCCGATTTCGCTCGAACAAGGCCACATGGACCATCGTCCGCCAATGACCTTCGAGGTCATCGTCACGACGTTCCTGGTGGGCCGCGGGCTGACCGTGAACGCCGTGCCCATCACGACAGGAAAGATGAGCAGGTGGCACCGCACATCAACGACCCGGCGCTCGGCGAGGATTTCCGCCACTACCACGCACAAGTGGCGGCCCTCGACTTCGTGAAGAGCAGCGCAAATCTCGCTCAGGCCTCGCAGCACAGGCTCCGTCCCACACGGATCAAGCTAGGGTAGGAGCCCCCTGCAGATCGATCGACAAAAGAGCGAGCTTTTGCAGTAAGTTACACTGGGCACTTGAAGTGCGGCGCTGCGCCGCTTGGCAGCGAATCCGAGTTTACATCAGGCTGAAACCGGCTTGTATCCAAAAGCCTGGGTCATACCGACAAGCGGCACCAGAGCAAGGACATCTGGCCGAATGTGATAAAGAGGGTGGTTGGAGAGGATCGCGGCGGCGGCGTCCGAACGTTCGGACGTCCTGACGAAGTTGAGCGCCTAGTCAGACCTCTGCGGCACGAGAGAATGCCATGCTGATTGCGGAAGCGTGCGGAAAGCCTCTTCGAGGGTAAGGTGGTGGCGACGATCCACACGGAAGTCATTCGCGATCCGGCGATCATGAGCGGCGAGCCGACGGTCAGCGGCACCCGCATCCTCGCCGAGACGATACTGAGCTATCTGAAGGCCGGCTTCTCGGCCGAGGAGATATTCAGGGACTATCCGAGCCTTCCGGTCGACGGTATCGATGCCGTGAGCCGCTGGGCGGAAGCGACCTACGGTCTGGACTGGAGATTTCGCGGTATGCCGCCATTCTCGCTGGAGCACTACGAGCTGGATCGAGTACCGGGTGAGACCGACGAGGAGTACGCCTTGCGTCGCTCGATGTTCGAGGACGCTCGCCCGACAGAGCCCGAGGCGAAGCTGATGCGCATCATCAGATTTGAGGACATCGGTGATGCTGATCTCTTGCAGGCGGCCGACGAGGAGCCTGTCCTCGTCGCCGAAAACGGCCGCCCCAGGTTCGTCGTGATGTCGATGCATGAATACGACCGTCTCTGTGGCCGGAGTGGCGTCGGCGGCACGCTCGTCGAATTGACTGAGGAGCACATCGCAGCGATCGAGGCCGCCCAGGTGCAGACCGACGCGCCCTACGATTTAAGCGACATCCCGGAGATCGACGACGGCACGTCCGATCCGAAGACCGACGACGGATTCATGGCGCCCGCCCGGTTCATGGCCTGGGCAGCAACCCAGGAACAACCGCACGAACTGGTCCTGGGAAAAGCTGTCGCTTTGGAGGCCACGATCCGGATGGCGGATCGTGTCATGGCTGGCCTGATCGCTTGCCTGCATTCGCAGCTCAAGGGCAGCTCTTGGAGGGTCTTCACCAGCCGCACCTACGTCCAGACGGCGCGAGCGACGCTGCGACGAGCCGGTCTCGGCGTTGAACATGCCGTCGCCGATGACGGCAGTCCGGCTGTGAAGCAGCCGCTGCTGGTGGCCGAGATCCTGACCCCCGTAACGGACTCGCAGCGTCTCGAAGAGCGACTGAACGAGTACAAGGCGCTGTCAGGCCTCGAGTACATCCTCGTCCCGACCGCTGCGATTTTCAGCCTCCGCGTGTGGCGCCGAACAGAGCATGGCAGCTGGGTCGACGAGCTCTACAAGGGGCCAGACGCCACGGTACGGCTGGATCGGCTGAAGGTCGCCTTCAGGCTGGCTGATATCTACGACAACTGACCGGCCAACAGTGGTTCATCGGTGCGAGAACTCGGCGTCGAGGATGAGCATCGCCGACTAGATGAAGTTCCAATTGTGCAACAACCCGTTGCACAATTGGCTGTTTCCTGGCTGAGCCCGATCAAGGGTGTTAGATGACCGCTCGACACGGTGGACTGAGAAAGACTGCTCTCGGCACTATCGGCTCGGGCAACGTTTTTGCCGACCTGGGCTTGCCGGATCCGGAGACCGAGCTCACGAAAGCGAACGTCGTTATCGAGATTGACGAGGCAATCGAGAAGCGCGGCCTGACCCATGCTAGCGCCGCCTGGACTATGGAGATTTCTCTGCGGGAGCTTACCAAGCTGCTGCTCGGCCACACCGAACATTATACCGTCGACCGCCTAAAAGAGCTCCTGAGCCGGCTTTCCACCTGATCTAGAGACGAGGCTCGGGCTGATAGTCGATCTCATCCATCTCCGCGAGCTCGCGCAGGATCTGCTCCCTGGATTTCCTGACCGTCTCAGGCAGCACGACGCCACGATCGTGCCCGCCGTCGGGGAAAACCGTGATGCCGACGTCGGCGCCCAGTGCGGTCAGCACCTTGATGAGCCGCCAGACCTCGTAGCCCCCGTGCTGGTGGTTCACTATACGATCGAGATCCTCCTCCGGTTCGCCGGCGAGCCGAGCCACGTCGGCCAGGGTCAGTCCGCGCTGCTCGGCGATGGTCGCAATCTCGTGGGACAGGTGGCTTTTGACCCTGAACTCGTCGGGGTCAGCGATGCCCTGATCTGCCAGAAAGTCGTCACCGCCACAGATCGTCAGATCCTCGTCCTTCTTTTCCTCGGTCATTGGAATGGCTCCTCGCGAACAAGATAGGAGCGGGCCACTCGAAATGAAAACCCCGCCGTCATCGGCTAGTTCTATTTCGCCGAGGGCGTCGACCTCGGCGGCCTCGACGCGCAGATCCAGCTGGGGAGAGCCGCAAGATCGCCCGAGCCGTTTGCTTGCAGCAACACGCCGACTTTTGGTAGTTTTGTAACGGGCTAGCCACCTTCGACCTGTCGCCGGGTCAAACGGCGTTTCTTCCTCCTTCATCGACCATCGCCGGTCCCATCGGATCGGGCTTGTGGCGTAATCGGCGAACCGCAGGTCCAACCCGAGGATCGAAGATGAAGTTGACTATTTCCCTCCCGGAAATCGAGCACGTTAAGGACGCCCTGCGGGCGGCGTTGCCTGACGTCAAATCGTCCCATCGCGTCGAAGCCATGGCCCGCGGCTTCGGCTGGCGGACGCACGCGACCATGCGGGCGGCCCTTGCCGGCGGCTCCATCGAGGTCAGAGCCGACGAGGATGCGTTTGTCGCCTACCTGCGGGAGCATTCGTTCGATGCCCCGAGCGGATGCTTGACGCGGGCGCTCGCGACGGCCGGCATCCGGCGGGCAATGGAGATGGAGCCGACTCTGAGCCGTTTCGGCTTCGGTATGCCCTGGGAGCCCAAGCGGAGCGTGGAGGAGCGTCGCGCGACGTTCCGGGAGAACCGAACCGCAATGCTCGGCATGTCTAGTGTCGACGAGTTCGTGCGCGCTGCCGAGTTCCTCTCGAGGTTCGGACGGCGGCGGACCATCAATACCAAGCAGGGCAGCTACGGGCTCAAGCACGACGCCGAAAAGTTCACCGGCGACTACGTCGCGAACGGCATGCTGATCGCCGCCGCGCTAGCGCTGGGGTTCACCGCGAAGCCCACTGATGCGGGATCCCCCAACGCGTTCTTCAACATCAGCTCCAAAGTCCAGAACGACAAAGCGGCCGGACGCTAAGCTGGAAGTTTGAAAGACCCCGCCGTTATCGGCGGGGTCGTGAACTTGCTGGCGTTCGAGAGACGAGGGCAGGGACGACCGGCCGCCCCTTGCGGACCCGTCACAGAACTTTCCCGTCCCGCTTGATCGCATGGACCAGATCTGGATTCCGATGACGCTCGGGCTGTTCCCATTCGTCCTCGGAGACCGCGTGCGCATGTACGTCGACGCCCGTTTCGACGATGGCTTCATAAGCGATGTCAGCGAGCCGATTGCGATCCTCGATCCGGTCGGTGATGGTCTTCAAAACGACCGCGAGATCGACGTCGCTATCGGGGCGGTCTTCGCCACGGACCCGACTTCCGAACAGCACGATCCTGACAAGGCCGTCGCCGTAAGATGCGCGTGCATCACGGCTGAACATCCCGACAGCCGTAGACGCTGCAGCATCGAGCTCAGGAGTTAATTGGATGGGCTTCGCTGGCATTTTGACTGCACCTGGCGTGTTGTTCTCCAAAGCGAAATGCGAGTCTGAACGAACGGCCGCGTATGTCGCTTGGTCCAATCGCCAAGCGACAAGCTTGGTACCGCCGAGCGCCCCAGGCAATGGCGTCACGCGTAGACACCGTGCTCAAGTCGAACGAGAAAATCTTCCACCAACTCAACACCAGCCGGTGTGGCCAACAGATCGATTGGCCTATGCTGGTTCAAGCCGATAGCCGGCCGTTCCAACCATTGCTCAGCTTCCTGCATGGAACCGAAAATGGAGGTTGCTTTCGCCAGGACTTCCGCGAGCTTCCATGTTCGCCCACTTTGCTCTGGGCTGAGTGTCTTGGCTCCCGCGGAGGCATGGCGTTGGTAGGTGCGATGGCTCATTCCAATCGCTTTGGCGAAAGAGTCGTCCCACCGAAGAAACGCCAGGTTCTCAACCAGATGTAACAGTGCTCTGGACGGCAGCCCGTTCAGAAGCATCTCATGCGCCTCCAACGGGTTTTGGGGAACCTTTCGAAAAGTAGACGGAGCGCCAAGCAGACTGGCGACTGTAGCCAGCCGCGTCTTCTCAATCGGTTGTGGCCGGTCGGTCTCTCGGTTACGCATTTGAAGTCGTCCAGTCATGTTTCGCTCCATCTATGGACAGTTGGCACAAACGTTCAAGACAGGCGGATCGGTGTTCCGGCCGGTGGCCGCGGGATACTCCGGCAGGACGCATCTCAAAGGCCTCGAACCGGGTCGAGCCACCTCATGCCGCGGCGGACCGGTGGGCGGCCGAGCGAGGGAACTGGAGGATGGGTGCCGCAAGGCGGGACGGCCCCGCTCCGCCATCCTGGCTTTCCGCAAGGCCTGGCGATGGCTCTGCCGATGGGTTCGCGGAGTGCGATAGTCTTGCTGGCACCTGTTTACGGCGCGGCGTCTGGTCGCCCAATCCAGCGGTTGAACGATCGACGCTTAGTCATTGGCACTCAACGAGATTTTGGTTGGCTGAACCGCGAAACTCCCCGAGCCTTGGCTCAGATATCCGATAGCGGCAGCAATGAACGATGGATCATTGCTCTTGAGCGCAGCTTCTAGGTGGGCGGTTTAGAACCTTTCACGCCAAATATTCAGGCGTCAGAACCGCGCTTCTGGGCAGCGAATTCCAGTTTCCTTCCCATCACGCGCAACCGGCCTTGCATGCTGCTAACCGATCGACGCGGAGCGACGTCCGGACGAAGAAGGCGCGCCGTTTCGCGCGAGATAGACTGTTGGAATGGGCATCCGAAAATCCTGGGATCGGCTTGAGTGTTGCCAGCCCAGATCTTATTACCCAGGGCAGATCACTCATCGAGAAAATTTCTTTGAGCACCATGCCTTAAGCGCCCAAAGTTCAACCGCTGATCGGCCTGACAGACGCGAAACGATACCGCCGTCATCCTGCTTTGCGGCGGCGACAAGCCGACCCAGAACAAGGACATCAGGACCGCCAAGCGGATGGCGAAGGAGGTTTGATATGCCGCTTAAGTCAACCAAGTTCGACGTTCAGGACTACCTGAAGACACCGGATCAGCAGGTCGCCTATCTAGAAGCAGCGCTTGAGAGCAATGACTCTTCGTTCATCGCTGTCGCTATCGGCGATCTAGCTAAAGCCCGGAGCGACGCTGACAGGGTGAGCCCCAGGAAGGGCCGCCCGTAGAGTTTCATCAAGACGAGGAGGAAGGCACGCCGTTCCGCGCCAGATAGCTGTGGGAATGGACATCCGACGCTTGTGTATTGCTGGCTGCGCCTGTGTTTGTAGCTAGTGACACAAGGACAGAATCTCTTGGAAAGCCATTGCTTAGGCGCTGAAAGTTCAGTCGTTAGATTGACGCGTCGAACGAACGATCAGACTCTGATCGAGCGCGAATGACTCAGATCGAACGCGAAACGACAAGCTGTCGCGATGGAGATGGAGCGTTCTTCGCATCATTACGCGAAATTGCATTTGCAGGCGATTTGGTCTCATCGACGGGTCCGTTCTTCGTTGAAAAAATGCCACTGACAGCAAACCCCCGCTGTCGCCGCGGGGTTGTCTGATACGAAGGTAGAGGACGTGTTACTGCGGACGTCCTTTCCCGTCGTCGCATCCACAAAAACCCCGCCGTCGCCAGCGGGGTTTTTGTGTCCTACGAAAGTAATCAGGGGGTGCTTTATGCCCGTCCCTGCGTAGGCCAGTTCGTCGGCCTTCCGGATCGAGGCTCCCCTTGGGCGGGCAGGTCCGCGCAGGCAAGATCATGTGCCTCGACCGCTACACAAAAAGCCGAGCGACGATCATTTGCGACTTTCCGACCTTGGCCTTAACGGAGGGGCAAGCTCGGGATTCACATGGCAAGCCGATCGTGGCTAAAGCAGGAAGCATTGGAAGTCATATACGAGTTGTCAGACCTGTACGACCTGCAGATCAACCGTATTCGTCTTGGTGCGGGGCGATCCGCCACAGTTGTGACTGCGAGCTGCTGTAGCAAAGAGCCGCCCAACTGCTGTCCCAAGTGCGGCGCCGTTCGATCGCTTCGCGGGCACGGACGAAAAATAACTATCTTCCGTGATGTCCCCCATGCGACCGGAACCGGAGTTGGCATCCAGGTCGATCGGGCGAGATTTCGGTGCGTCAACTGCGGAATGACGTCGCTTGCACCGGTGGCGCATATGGATCAAAAATTCCGGATGACCGAGAGAATGGTAGAGCGAATTTGCATGGAAGCCGTTCAGCGACCCTTTTCCGCCATTGCCTCGGATTACGCGATCGACGAGAAGACAGTGCGGAGGATCGCGAAAGACCGTATCCCCTGCATCATAGGCCGCGTCCGGCCGGTCGACAGCTGAGGCGTCGAAAGCGAACCCAACATACTGGATCGTGCTTACCCGCCGCTGGGGAGCTTTTTGTCCTGAAGATAGGCCGAGATTTCGCTAATTCTGGGTCGAAATTCGTGCTGAAACCCGAGTGCGATGATCAGGCGATCGACTACGTCCTCGATTTCCTGTTCGGATGGATGCCGCCCCATTATCGGATTGAGCACGAGGGCGGATCTTGCCACCGCACTAACGACTTCGTCGCAAACGCGAAACCAGAACGGGCGGCGACCAATCATTTCTATCAGAGCTTGGCCGTCATCAGAGAGGGTCATCGAGAGCGGTTGTTCTCTGACGTCGAATACGAAGTCTGCTCGTTCGTGGATCGCGCGCCATTCGCGGAGACTCTTACAGTCTGGCTGTTGAAACGGAGTCCGTTCATAGTGACCGAAAAAAATCTCGCAGATTCAATAAACCTAATGGCCGCCGCAACATCCAATGGCGAATTTATGTAGTGGCCAACTACCAACTCTAGATCTACTAGAGCGGCCGCATAGGCCTGCTCGTTTATCTTCCTAACATGGTGCCAGATTTGATGCAGACTACGCTCTTCTTCGATCAGCATGCTCCAGACAGTGCCATCGGACAACGAGCCGGTTGTACCTACGATAGTCCGTGCGTGACGGTTTCTTTGCTGGCTCTCAGCACCCGATTCAATGTCACTGATGCCTGAATACTCCCAGGTGTTGCTATAGCCAGTATAGAGGCTCGTCTGCATCCGCTTTTCGTCTGTCATTTTCACTCGCTCTGGCAAGTACCCTTGAACATGGCGCCTCACCTGCTCAGCGAGCGCGTGCGCAGCTGGACAGATGTAGTGGTCCTTTCAAGAACACCGGTATCGCAGACATGCGGTCTGCGTCCGCTTAGAACCGACTCAGGCCCCGGAGAGAGTCAATGCCGCCCAACCATACGGCCGGGGAAAACCAAGCAAATTGTGCCCGACCCCAATATTGTCGGGCTAGGTAGGGGCCGCCATCGAACTCCGGGCCACGCGAAATTATGTGGTTGAACCGCCTGATAGCCTTGACATTGCAGACATCAAGCGAATTTTCGATTTTTTTCTCGCTTAAGGCCGGATTTGCGGACAAGGGGACGCTCAGGGGTTGTAGCCGAGCCACACGAAAAGCCGAATTAACAAGATCCTTCGCGAGCTCCTCTACCAGAGTTTTTCAAGAATTTTGTATGGCAAACAAAGTCCTTCGTGATTTACCACCACACGAAAAGCCGAAGCCCGTGATGACGGCTCGGAAGGGGCAATAGCTGCAGGATCGATTGCACGCACTGAGTGCGTTTGAAATCTGGTTCATCGTGGTGGGAGAATGTGTGAGGGGCGATACAGGGCGGATCGTGTGGACGACATCTCCTGCCCGAATTCACCGTCGAGTTCCCGATCTTGTGCTCGCTGTATCGCATGTTGTGTCAGCGCAAGATAGTTCTTAGCCGCCAGCCAAGCGATCCCGTAGCGGACTGAAACTTCGTCGAATGTCGGCAATGTCCAGGCCGTGTCATCATGTATCAAAAACGCCGCGGCGAAGATGCGCGCTTGCCACCTGGCTGAACAAAAGACCGAACCCCTCATTCCGGACCTGTCCTCGGCCCACCGGCTGTATGGGATCGGTTCTTCCGTCAGGGCGTCGAGATGAAGGGTGGCGTGTCCCAGCTCGCAAGCGATGGTGAATCTGGCGAGACCGTCGCCCATGAGCGCTTTGTGACGGATATGCTGGGCAATCTTCACTACGATTTTCGAGCCGTCATATGTCGTGAGGCAGGCCTCCTCTGGCAGTTCGGCGTCCGATACGACCTGAAGTGCAAAGGGCAGGATACCCCGCGTCGTCCAAATTTCAGCGGCCGTTTCTAGGCACAACGGATCGACGCGCTCGGCACCTGCCCAACCCAAATGGTGTCGTTGCGCTTTGCCATACCGCCGAACCTCCAACGTCTCCAGCCGGTCAACGTGATAATCGTTGGCTCGCATCAGAAAATTGCAGGCGGGCATTAGCTGCTCCAGCGGGAGGGGTGGTGTGTCGGACAAACCTCTCGTTGGCGGTCCGTAGATCGCCAACGAGAGAAGAATATTCTAACGGTCACTTAGAGTGCTCGACATGGACACGAGAGCACTCTAGATGGCCAACTTGGTCTGCACTTCACAGCTCTCTAGCTACTTACGAACACCCCGTCGTGCTGCCGCAAGTATCGCACTTCATACAAGTCCCATTCCGCACCAGGGTGAAGTTGCCGCACTCCGAGCACATCTCGCCCTCGTAGCCCTTGGCCTTCGCTTCCGCGCGACGCTCGGCCTTTGTCGGAGCTGCAGTCGCGGCGGTGCCGGCCTTGCTCCATTGCAGTTGCTCGAGCTTCTCCGTCGGCGACAGATCGTGCTGGGCTTCCTGCTTCAGGGCGACGGCGCCTTCGATGGCGTCGCCGACGCGGGCGCTAGCGCCGTGGGCGGCGAGCGCCGTGACCCGGCTGCCGCCTGACGGTGCGCTGTCGTTGCCTTGGCTGACCGCGGCCGAGCCGCCGCGCATCACGACGAGGTTGTCCGTGCGCGAGCGGGTGAGGCCGCGCGAGACCAGCTTGGTTGCGTGGTGGCCGCCGTCCTCGTCCGGCTCCTTGCCTTCCTCGACGCCCTTGCCGAGCGCGTCGAAGCCCGTCTCGTTGGGATCGACGTGGGCGAGGTCGAAGCGGGAGAGATAGCTCACCGCGAGCTCGCGGAAGACGTAGTCCAGGATCGAGGTCGCGTACTTGATGCTGTCGTTGCCCTGCACGGGGCCCGCCGGCTCGAAGCGGGTGAAGGTGAAGGCGTCGACATATTCGTCGAGCGGCACGCCGTATTGCAGGCCGAGCGACACCGCGATGGCGAAGTTGTTGATGAAGGAGCGCAGCGCCGCGCCTTCC
>Ga0214543_1000119_pt1 | contig 104672 bp, 35 predicted proteins | sample CNSS2metaG_FD_160094 | JGI IMG/M metagenome (GOLD analysis project Ga0214543, IMG submission 160094) | Root nodule microbial communities from cowpea collected in UCLA plant growth center, Los Angeles, California, USA - CNSS2 | ecosystem: Host-associated > Plants > Roots > Nodule | place: USA...
GTAAGAAAACTTAAGAAAAAAAATTTAGAAAATTAAAATAAGATTAAACATAACTATATTACTGTAAAATCTGAAATAATGACAAAAAATCATAAATAAGACTCACACAGGAGTCTTATTATAATAAAATAATAAAATAATATAATAAAATTATATAATAAAACTAGTAACGTGAAAAATATTTAAAAACTAGTAAGTAACGTGAAAAATATTTAAAAACTACTAACGTCAAAGATATTTAAAAACTAGTAACGGTCAAAGATATTTAAAAACTAGTAACGTCAAAGATCCCTGATACTGTTTATAGACGTTGAAAAAATCTTGAGAAGACCCAAAATTTTGTTCTTTCAGATGTCTGGATTCGAGGGTTTCGAGTAATACAGTTATTGGGAAAACTCTGTGCGACCAGAAAGATTTATTTCTTGTGTTGCACAGAATCAATTTAAATTTTAACACGATCGATGATTTTGAACTGTATGGTGTGCTTGCGGGATTGAATTATACGGTGTTTAAGGATCGATAAATGTACTTTTGTTGGTTTGAATTATATGGTGTTTAAAGATTGATCGATGTGGACTTTCGGATTGAACTATATGGTGTGCTTTTTGTTGGATTGAATTATATGGTGCTTAACTATCAATCGATGTGCTTTTGTCGGATTGAATAGTGTCGGATTGAATTATATGGTGTTTAACTATCAATCGATGGGCCAAGAGAGACTATCAGTTGTTTTATCGCAAGAATTATCATTAGATCGTGGAGGCAGGTGTATATTATTTTTCTTACAAGAATGTTTTATGTTTTATTGAGTTTCCATTTACTATTTTTCTTACGTGCTGAAGGTAGTCTCTCTCATTGTTTGTAAGAAGGTACATTTTTCAGTGATGGTGATTGTCTATGGAAGGGCAATACTTAATCGGTGAATCATCCAGACTGTTACGAGACTTCTCCATTGGTTTTTCAATTATTGTATTTGTTTATTCATCTTATCTTCTAGGTCCTTCAACTTCTTCCCAGATTGGTTTTAGTTTTCTTGAATTCACGAGCTTTGCAGGGAAACTAAGAATTGAAGGGGGTGCAGGGTGTGCAAATGGAGGGTGGAAATTCTGTGATATTGGTATCTGGCTTTGATCTTTGTATCTCAATGTTTTATTTACCAGTTCACGGATGTGTATTCTGATTTATTTTCTTAATGGGTGGACTTGTTTTGTTTGATATCATCATGCTTCTATTGATGGTTTATGGTTCAAAAGAGGCACTTAGGATGAGCATTTGGGACAAGTGCGGTTGGAATTTACTCTCTGGTTTGATGGTATGGTTTTCTTCTTGCTTTGAAAAGTTTTACTCAATTTTGACGCCTTCTCTGTATAACTTCTTGTAATTATTGAGATCTTGGACTCTTAATAATTTTTCAAGACCTCTGTATTTGTTTGAATTGGGCTGGTAATGATGTGTTTCTTACAATAGTGATAATGGAGTTTTGGAGAATTTGTTTATTTCAGTTGAGTTGGAAAACCTTTTTCTTCGATAAATGTTATAATGGGCATTTTACCATTGGTTTCTTAATTCTTCATTTTGTTTATCCATCTTAATCTCTAGGTCCTGCATCTTCCATCCATATTGATTTTATTTTTCTTGAATTCATGGGTTTTTCAGGGAAATAGTGGATGAAGATGGGGTTAAACCTTAGGTCTCATTATCTTTGCATTCATTATTTTCTTTGTCGGTGTTCTTGATATAAACTTGTGGAGTGGGATATGTCGTTCTATAGTTCATTATTTTCTTATGTCGGTGTTCTTTGCATTCATTATTTTCTTATGTCGTTCTATAGTTCCATCTTCTAGGAAGACAAGCAATGTGTGGGGTAGCATACCTTGTGAAGTATTTGATGATTATTATGTATCAAATTTTGGTGTTTGTGCTCTTTCTTTGTAAGCATGTCCTCGAGCCTGAGTTTTTGTTTGTACGACTGCTTTTCTGATTTTGAAGCACTCTTCGGTACCCAACATCACACCCTATTTACTTTTGTGGGGTCTCACTATTTGTGACAGGATATGGAGGCAGATGCTATGTTTTGTTGGCTATATTTCTCTTTCGTAGTCCCTTACTAATTCTGTTGAATCTGAAAAAGCATGTTACTTTGCTAATTGGTATGTGGGGGACAGGTTTTGGTAGCAGGTGATGGATATCCAGAGAAACTTTTGGTTCTATTATCTTTTCATTCATTATTTTATTCGCAGAGTGGAAGTTCTTGTAAACAGGCACTGTATGGGTATGAGAGGCTTTCTAATTTGTATAGTTTGCCTTTAACTCGTTTGGCAGTGAAGACTTGCAATGGATGTCTGTTGGGTTGTGGAGGCAATGGCGGTATATTATTGTTTAGAATGACCGTAGTCACTCTCATTTGTTGAATAATAGTAGGAAGGTACATGATTGTGTTTGGAATGGTTGTAGTCTCTCTATTTTTGTTACGTTTCTATTCACTGATATTCGTATGTGGTCGATTTGGAATGTGGATGTAGGAAGGTACATATATCAGTCATCGTGTTTCTATGTAAATGCAGTAGTTGATCATTGACTTGATGATTAATAGAATTTAAACCTCCCTTGATTTTTGAATTATTAAACTGCATGATTTTCTAATCAAGCTTGCTATGAGTGACTGGTTCTTTCCCTTGGTTTTATGTGTATCTACTATTTTCTCTGGGTTTTGGGTTGGTTGTTTTCCTTGCTTGTTTCTGTATCAGGAATTGTTCCAATTTTCTTACTCGGCAATTTGGAGAATTACTTATGTACTTCTTTATATTGTCTACAACTATCTCCCATATTAATTGGATATCCTTTTTATAAACAACAATGCTTTTGGAAAAGGATTTGTTTGAACTTGGGATGAACTTAGATGACTTTCAAACGAATTTCGGTCGGGGACAACGTGACCATATTTGGGCTAAGGTCGACTTGACAAAATTTCAGTCGAGATCAACTTGACAAAATTTCAGTCGAGATCGACTTGACTGGATTTGACTAAATTTCGGCCAGGGACGATTTTGCCTAATACGACCAAATTTTGGCCAGAGTCGACTTGGCCAAATATGGCCACATTTGGATCAGGGCCTCATCAGTCAAATTTTGGTCAGGGTTGACTCCACTAAATTCGTCGGTCGGAACCAAGTTGACTGAATATGACCAATTTTCAATCACAATCGACTAAGTTGAATATAGTCAAATTTCGTTTGGGACTTAGTCGACCGAATACGGCTAAATTTGGGCAAGTGCTGACTTGACCAAATTGTGGTCATGATGAACTTGGCTGAATTTGGTCAAATTTAGGTTAGGAACGACTTGCCTAAAGATGACCAAATTTCGATCGTGATCGACTCTGCCAAATACGGCCAAATTCAGGCCACGACAAACTCGGTCTAATTTTGGATGAGGCCAACACGACTGAATTTTGACTGGAGTCGACTCAATTAAATTCGGTCAATTCTCAATCGGGGCCAACTCGATTGAATTGGACCAAATTTTGACTAGAGCCATCTAGGCTTAATACAACAAAATTTTGGTTGCGGTTGTCTTGGCCGAATACGGTCAAATTTTGTCTAGGTCGACTTAGCCCAATGCAGTCAAATTTGGGTAGGGGTGAATTCAACCGAATACTTCCAAAGTTTGTTCAGGACCAGCTGGGCCCAATTTCGATCGAGACCGACTTGACAGAATTCAGCTTAATTTTGTATAGGGTCACGTCAACTCAATCAAATACGACTCAATATGGACTCGTCTATCTCAACTTTTAGCCCAACCTAACCAAAAATATAAACTGAAAATTTGGATTGGATATTTTGGAATATCCATTTTGAAAAGTTGAGACCGACAAGACCAAATTTAGTCATTTTTGATTGAGTTGGCGTGACCCTATACAAAACTTGGCTGAATTAGGGCAAATTCTGTCAAGTCGGTCCCGATCGAGATTTGACTCGGTTGGTCCTGAAAAAATTTGGAAGTATTCAACCAAATCTGTCAAATTCTTTGGTGTCATCCCTATGGACACAAATTTCGATCCACATCCATTATTTGGATCCGAAATGGATGTGGATTAGATTTTTGATAGAGCTAACACCATAAAATTTGGCAGATTTTTTGTCGAGGCCAACATGGCCAAATTTGAGCATGGGATGAACTTCGATGACTTTCGAACAAATTTTGGTCGGGGATAATGTGACCAAATTTGTAATAAGGTCGACTTGACAAAATTTCAGTCGAGGTCGACTTGACTTGATTCGACTAAATTTCGGTCAGGGCCGATTTTGTCCAATACGACCAAATTTTGGACAGAGCCGACTTGGCCAAATATGACAACATTTGGATTGACTCCACTAAATTTGTCGGTCAGGACCGACTTGACTGAATATGGTCAATTTTTGATCACAACCAACTAAGTTAAATATAGTCAAATTTCGTTCGGGACTAATCGAACGAATACGGCTAAATTTGGGCAAGTGCCGACTTGACCAAATTTTGGTCATGGTGAACTCGACTGAATTTGGCCAAATTTAGGTTGGGACCGACTCGCCTAAATATGACCAAATTTCGATCGCGATCGACTCTGCCAAATACGACCAAATTCAGGCCAGGACCAACTCGGTCAAATTTTGGATGAGGCCAACACGACCGAATTTTGACTGGAGCCGACTCGATTAAATTCGGCCAAATTTCGGTCGTGGCCGACTCAGTTTAATACGGCCAAATTTCGATCGTGATCGAGTCATTTGAATACGGCCAAATTTCACCCTAGGTCGTCTCAACATAATACGACCAAATTTGGGTTAGGGCCGACTCGGCTAATTCTCAATCGGGGCCAACTCGATTGAATTCGACCAAATTTTGACTAGAGCCATCTAGGCTTAATACAACTAAATTTTGGTCGCGGTTGTCTTGGCCAAATACGGTCAAATTTTGTCTAGGTGTCTTAGCCCAATGCAGTCAAATTTAGGTCGGGGTGAACTCAACTGAATACTTCCAAAGTTTGTCCAGAACCAGCTGGGCCCAATTTCGATAGAGACCAACTTGACAGAATTCGACCAAATTTTGTATAGGGTCACACCAACTCAATCAAATACGACTAAATTTGGACTCGTCTGTCTCAACTTTTAGCCTAACCGAATCAAAAATATAAATTGAAAATTTGAATTGGATATTTTGGATTATCCATTTTGAAAAGTTGAGACCAACTAGCCCAAATTTAGTCGTATTTGATTGAGTTGGCGTGACCCTATACAAAACTTGGCCGAATTAGGACAAATTCTGTCAAGTCGGTCCCGATCGAGATTTGACTCGGTTGGTCCTGAAAAAATTGGGAAGTATTCGGCCAAATCTGTCAAATTCTTTGGTGTCATCCTTATGGACACAAATTTCGATCCACATCCAATATTTAGATCCAAAATGGATGTGGATTAGATTTTCGATGAGCTGACACCGTAGAATTTGGCATATTTTTTGTCGAAGTCAACGAGGTCAAATTTGAGCATGAGATGAACTTGGATGACTTTCGAACGAATTTCGGTTGGGGACAACGTGACCAAATTTGGGCTAAGGTCGACTCGACAAAATTTCAGTCGAGATCGACTTGACTCGATTCGATTAAATTTTGGCCAAGGACGATTTTGCCCAATACGACCAAATTTTGTTAAGAGCCGACTTGGCCAAATATGACCACATTTGGATCAGGGCCTGATCAGTCAAATTTTGGTCAGGGTTGACTCCACTAAATTTGCCGATCGGGACCGACTTGACTGAATATGGCCAATTTTCTATTACAACCGACTATGTTGAATATAGTCAAATTTCGTTCGGGACTTAGACGATCGAATACAGCTAAATTTCGGCAAGTGCCGACTTGACCAAATTTTGGTCATGATGAACTCGGCTGAATTTTGCCAAATTTAGGTTAGAACCGACTCGCCTAAATATGACCAAATTTTGATCTTGATCGACTCTGCCAAATACGACCAAATTCAGGCCACGACAAACTCGGTCTAATTTTGGGTGAGGCCAACACGACCAAATTTTGACTGGAGCCGACTCTATTAAATTCGACCGAACTTCGGTCGTGACCGACTCAGTTGAATACGGCCAAATTTCGATCATGACCGACTCATTTGAATACGACCAAATTTCACCCTAGGTCGTCTCAGCCCGGCTGAATTTTGCCAAATTTAGGTTAGAACCGACTCGCCTAAATATGACCAAATTTCGATCTTGATCGACTCTGCCAAATACGACCAAATTCAGGCCACGACAAACTCGGTCTAATTTTGGGTGAGGCCAACACGACCAAATTTTGACTGGAGTCGACTCTATTAAATTCGACCGAACTTCGGTCGTGACCGACTCAGTTGAATACGGCCAAATTTCGATCGTGACCGACTCATTTGAATACAACCAAATTTCACCCTAGGTCGTCTCAGCCAAATACGATCAAATTTAGGTCAGGGTCGACCCGGCCAATTCTCAACCAGGGCCAACTCGATTGAATTCGACCAAATTTAGACTGGAGCTAACTAGGCTTAATACAGCCAAATTTTGGTAGCGGTTGTCTTGGTCGAATACGGTCAAATTTTATCTAGGTCGAATTTAGCCCAATGCAGTCAAATTTGGTCGGGGTGAACTCAACCGAATACTTCCAAATTTTGTCCAGCACCAGCTGGGCCCAACTTCGATCAAGACCGACTTGACAGAATTCGGCCAAATTTTGTATAGGGTCACACCAACTCAATCAAATACGACTAAATTTGGACTCGTCTGTCTCAACTTTTAGCCTAACCTAACCAAAAATATAAACTAAAAATTTGAATTGGATATTTTGGATTATCCATTTTGAAAAGTTGAGACCAACTAGCCCAAATGTAGTCGTATTTGATTGAGTTGGCGTGACCCTATACAAAACTTGGCCGAATTAGGGCAAATTCTGTCAAGTCGTTCCCGATCGAGATTTGACTCGGTTGGTCCTGAAAAAATTTGGAAGTATTCGGCCAAATCTGTCAAATTCTTTGGTGTCATCCCTATGGACACAAATTTTGATCCACATCCATTATTTGGATCCGAAATGGATGTGGATTAGATTTTCGATAGAGCTGACACCATAGAATTTGGCAGATTTTTTGTCGAGGCCAACGAAGCCAAATTTGAGCATGTGATGAACTTGGATGACTTTCGAACGAATTTCGGTCGGGGACAACGTGACCAAATTTGGGCTAAGGTCGACTCGACAAAATTTCAGTCGAGATCGACTTGACTCGATTCGATTAAATTTTGGCCAGGGCCGATTTTGTCCAATACGACCAAATTTTGTTAAGAGCCGACTTGGCCAAATATGACCACATTTGGATCAGGGCCTGATCAATCAAATTTTGGTCATGGTTGACTCCACTAAATTTGCCGGTCGGGACCAACTTGACTGAATATGGCCAATTTTCTATTACAACAGACTAATTTGAATATAGTCAAATTTCGTTCGGGACTTAGTCGACCGAATACGGCTAAATTTGGGCAAGTGCCGACTTGACCAAATTTTGGTTATGATGAACTCGGCTGAATTTGACCAAATTTAGGTTAGGACCGACTCAGCTAAATATGACAATATTTCGATCGTGGTCGACTCTGCCAAATACGACCAAATTCGGGCCAGGACCAACTCGATCAAATTTTGGATGAGGCCAACACGACCGAATTTTGACTGGAGCCAACTCTATTAAATTCGACCGAACTTCGATCGTGACCGACTCAGTTGAATACGGCCAATTTGGGCAACACGACCGAATTTCAGAATATATAACTCAAAAATATTTCAAAATATATAATCTAGAATTCAAAAACATTAAGTTATTTATTATTACTATTTTTATATTTCCTTTCTAATCACACTTTAAAAAATCTATTTTTTAATTATTTTTCCTAATGAGACAGAGGGTTGATATCAACAATTACAAATACAGGCAGTGCCTATATTAATTTTTAACACTTTATACATTTATTGTACGAGACAGCAACTTCACAAATATAGAAGTCAAGGTCAGGAGGTTTTCTTATTTGCTACATATATAAATCTCCAAATAGCTTTTCTACATTTAAGGAATTAATTTGAAACAGATAAAACAAAAGAAGTGTAAAGAGAGTGAATATCATGTTGGAAAGCTTTTAGCTCCAAAATTCACAGTATAAAGAGATTCAGAAGCATAGAGACTATACCTATAGCATTAAGGCTACTGCAAGAAACACTCACCTTGAAAGAGATGACTTTTAACTTCCATCTTTAAGCATGATTACGCTTTACCTTCTATTGACGAAGCTTTTGCATTTTCAATTATTAAGCTGCACCAAGAAAAATATTTTGTTGTATGTGTAAGAACATATTCTTTCTTATGTTCACGGTGTCATTTTTCCACTGAAGCTTTATATAGTGGCATCAAATCAGTACCTAAATGGGTTAGAGATGTTTTAGAAATTGGCTGGCATTGGTCTTGATGAACAAGTGTCCAGCATGATATCTGAATTGTGTATACTTGTACAAAATGTTCACTGGTTATGGTTTGCCACGTATCCATTTATGGTTATTCATGGCTTTGATTTTCAATCACACAGACCCACTGGATTTTATCTTTTGGACTAAACTACAAGTACAAGAATATAATTATCAATTGCTTGTTCTGGAGTTTATTAGATAAGGCAAAGTTTCTAGTTTCTCCAAGCTTTTCTTGGGTCAATTTCATTTTGATGTTTTCATTCTGGTTTTTGCTGGAAGTTTTGTAAGTCATATGGATTGAAACAGACTGATATTCGTTCTTAAGCTTTAAACCATTCGTAACTTTGACTTTGATCACATTAATGACTGAAGAATGTCACTTTTTGCTTCAAAATCTAAGGGATAAATCAGTACAGGATTATTTTCACCCAATACAATAATATACTCAATTCCCCCACTTTTTGCTTAACTAAACATCCAATGCTTATTACCATTCTACCAAACTAGCACATTTCCATATTACTTTGTGATTAAGATCCACCAAATAACTATGGAAGCCGAAAAGTCAAAAACAAATAAGAAAATTGGGAACTTGAGAGGGTGTATACTATCTAGCAAATGGTGAGGATCCATTCCTTTTACTGACACAAACCAATCCAACACTCACTTTCTAAAATATCTTTTTAACTTAAAAGCCTATTTGTTTTATAAAATAAAAAAGACCTAAATACAAACTTTTTTTTATAAAATAATGAATCCAAACATCTAGCTAACTATTACAAATCTTCCTTCAAAAAATATTATACATATGGTGGAATCGCATATGGTGGAATCTTCCTTCAAACTATTGATCATGGTATTTGAAAAGAAGAATAAAGAAATCAAAATCTGCAAAGCCAAGTCAAAATGAGTTGGAAGTGATTCGCTGCAAACCAAATCGACATTGGGAAAAGACAGTTTATTCTGAAGGAAAAAAGGCACTGACAGTTTATCTGAATGAAGAATGGCACAAAGAAAAGCCAGAAGGTCTTTGTGCAGCAGATCTGTATCCTTCACGTCGCTAATAATCCTTTTAGAGTGTATTGATCCTCATAATTGATGTTGGTAATGCACCAAGTTCAGCGAAGGTTGTGATTCTTGGAGTTCCAGGAGGGACACTGTTATTTCCAACAGTTACTGAATAAGCATTCAATCCTCATCTGAATCATTGTCAGATAGAACCGATTGCTCAAATTCAGCATCCATAATAATCCCATCCATGAGATGCACAACAATCTCTTTTTTTCTAACATCTACTATTTCTGATCGAATCCTGTTAACAACAAGCATTCCATCGATGTCTTTTGAAATGTACAATGGAAATCCAGATAACGAATCATAGTTCACAAGCTCACCCCATTTCACATTAGAGGAAGAAAGTGCTCGAGGGACAGTTGAAAATCCCAAAATACGAGTCAAAATCGCAAAAGTATCATTAAACCTGTCCGATTTCAAAGCATCGTTCACCGACAGACGCAGATCTCGCTTAAACGCTTCCTCGGACGGAACAAACATGGTAAAAGCAAGATCTTGCGGCAACATGTCAATCATCATTTCTCCAAACTTGCCCAAGTTGCCATCTTGAAGGGAAACTTTTCTGGATCTCGTTATTGGGTAAAACCCCATTGCACTTTCCTTTGTTGGGGCATCCGGAAGCTTGAGAAATGTCATGGTCACGATAAAAAAACAGCATACACATACCAACAAGCTCACAAGAGCAATTGAATGCTTCAAAACTTGACGCCTCCTCATTTTGATGAAATTCAGTACCCCAATAGTTGAATAGTTGCTATTCTCAAAATAAAGATCTTAACTTTTGACCATGGTCAACAAAATCCAACACCTGAGTCTCTAAAACAAGAAAAGGAGAGTTAATGTTGAAGGGTCATAATAAACGAAACTAAATAAAGTACAATATCCATTAATAAGTGAATCTTTAAGGGATCAGAAACTACTAGGAACTCAACTGCAGTCAAATGATCAATTGACAATTTGAGACTAGTGAATAATTGATCTTGGTATCAAAGAAACAAGTTATACCCAGTTAAACATCTAGTTATCGTCGCCCCTGATGGTGACTATACTTTGTTATTTACTTCCATATTCTTTTAATAAGTATAATTGGACACAGTGTTGATTTAGTCTAAGTTGACCAAATAGTTTATACTTATTCATTCTTTTAAATTAATTTTGTAAGAAGTTGTAGAACAAAAGTTACAAGTCTTACATTACAAAAGTTAAAAGGATATTTTATGCATAAAGTCAGCTTTTAAGGACTATTAAGATTAATCCTGAATATTAATGGGATAGGTTTATATGAATGTAAAGAGGGTGGATATGATAAGACATAGACACTTAGAATGCTCTAACTTAGAGTCTCCATACTTCTTAACTATAACACTTTGACTTCCATCGGGGTGTCTAGTGAAACCTTTCCCATACCCCTTTTTCTCAAGAAAATCCTACTCCAACATTAGGTGATAACAAAATTATAAATTTCAATTTCAATTCCTTTGTGCTACAAGATTGGTTAATAAAAGATGATAATAAATTATTTTTATAATTAATGTTATGTGCATATTTTTTATGCATACATTTTGTGTCTCCCTAATTTTTACTTGGGAGCAATACCTAAGAGTTATCATGGAGGAACGGTTATAAGAACTTGGAATATAGGTTTTAATGAGACAACTAGCCATTGTAAGAGTTCTCTCTGAGCCACTGTGAGAGCTCTCTCATCGAGCCATAATAGGAAAGAAATCAATGATTCGTTTAAGACTTGAGAGGATGCATGGCGATATATATGATTTCGACCTACCAACTTTAAAGTAAGTCTTGTCGCTTAATGACCTAAGTCTATCAGCTCAGATTTGTGAAAGGTTGTTCGATCGCAATATAATCACTTGTTCGATGTAATGACAAGTATTTATCTAGTTTTATGGAAAGTTGTTTAATTACAAATATCTTATTAATTATTCAGAATGTCACTCAATTATTATAATAAAGATATCCGATCAACTTGAAGACAAATGTTCCGCTTCCAATCTTTATCTATCCTTATAGTATGAAGAATTATAACTATGGGAGCTATGTCGTGTTAGACCCATTTCTAACCTTTACCTAGTTTTATATATCTATTTTCCGACTAGCATACTTGATCACATGGGAGATCACACAAATACTGTATAAACAATAATGAAATTATAGCATTTATATCAAAATAATGAACTAATTTAGTTAAGAAAAGCAATAATTGTTTATAAGGACACTTTTTAAATAAGGTTTGGTTTTGAGAATTATTCAGATTTCTCGGAACATTAATGAGGCAGATTATATAAATATAAAAAGAGCATATGATTCAAAATACACAAATACTTAGAACAAGTCAATTTTGAGTGATTATTATTCTTAGCATATATCATTATTGTAATATTGTTATCAGTATCTAAGAGACTATATTGATTTATTTTTAAAAAAATGGGACGAAATTGAAAAAATGTCATAATATTGAAATGAAAAAAAGCCAAGAAAAGTGTAGGACCGCTCCAACCAAAATTTGCAGGAGGTGATGCGTCGTGCCTTTAGGCAGAGTAGAATGACCAACAAATAAATTTTCCAAAAGACTCCAATATATTAAACGATAATTAGTCTTTAAGAAAACAAAATTTAGTATGAAAACAAAAATCCCAGGCCAAAAACCCTAGGTCCTATTACATTCACTCGATTTTCAATTGAATATTGTCTGGTGAGTTAGAAAAACTCATAAAAGGGTGATGAACCTCCTAATATAAACCATAAGTACATGGTTATTAACCCAAATTCCACTGCATATCTAATCTTTTATCACTTGACAACAAAACACGGGCAACGAATAAAGTGTAAACTATGGTGATAGTAACAGTGAATTCATCCTTCTAATATTGCAAAATTTCCTTCAGAACAACACCGATCATTTAAATAGCTTGCATCCAAAACGACGATTTCTTCAACCTTCTACGCTATTTCCATAATTAACCTAGCAAACAAAATCCATAGACCCGCATATATCCCTTTCTCTTTTACTTTTTTTTTTCAATAAAAACGGAATATGAGAAGCCAACACGTATATAGAAATCCCTGAAATGCGAAAAAAAAAAATACTTCGAAAAAATAATACTTTGCCGAAACCAAGCGATCTTAATCATTCAATTTAACTTTTTGGAATTATCCGCATTAAGAAATTGGATTTTTTTTGGGGGGGATTAAGTTAATTAAGTGCAGAAGAGAGAAAGGAAGAAATGAATGAGAACCTGGAATCGGAGAAGCGAGGGGGAAGAGGTGTTTGGTGGTTCCATAGGATGAAGGAAGATGCGTTTGTGGAGAAGGTGAAAAGAGTGAAGGCGACGCAGCAACAGAGGAGAAGCTTTATCTTCTCATTTAACGGTCGAGATCGCGCAGAACCGCAATAGCTCCCTCTCGTCACCGCCGCAAGGAATGCGTGCAGCCAGGCCAAACCGGCCCGTTTCAGCCTAACTTTTAGGACTGTTTCAATTTATTTTCAATATTTTGTCAAAGATATTTAATTATACAATTTTCATGTTGTAAGAGTGTTTCAAAAAACTTGTTTCCAAAGATATTTCAAAATTCCTGTTCCAATAATCGTTTTCTATTATTTCGTTTTATTCCAGAAATTCTGTTTTGAAAATCTGATTTCAGAATTTCTCTTTCAAAAATTTCGTTCCAATAATTTTATTTTATAAATTTTGAAAAGCCTATTTGAGAAAGTTTCTAGAATATATATTCTGGAAGTCACTTTTTCATAAGTAAAATAATCGTTTTAACAATTGTGGGAGTGTCCAAAGAAATTGTGAGCGTGTGCTAAGATATTGTCGGGGATGCAGGAAGTAAAAGCCTTTTGTTTATTTAGGAAAACAGTATGATTTCATATTGGGCCTTAAACCTAAAGCCTAATAGGAGAATAATATGTTAAGAGGTCTGAGGTGTGAGGTCCGAACCAAAAACCTAACAAATATTTTTTTGTAACTTGAAGCAAAAAGTGAAGTTAGGGATGGCAAAAATATTCGCGTCCGTCGATATCTGTAGATAAAATTTATGACGGATACCCACGAATATTTTTTATCTGCGGGTAACGGATAGCGGATATTTTAATATCCGCTTATAAACAGGTCGGGTACGGGTATCATACTATCTGTATCCGCGGGTATCCGTTACCCACAAAAAATTAAAATTAAAATTTAATTTATATTTTATTAAGTTCAATTTAATTAAAATTAAATGTATATTTTATTACGTCAAATTTAATTATAATTATAGTTTAATTTAATTTATATTTTTTTATAATTTTATATTAAAAAATTTATAAAATATTTTTTTTAAAATATTTGCGGATATCGGGTATCCACGGGTACCCGCGAATTTTAAAAATATCCACGGATATTTTTTAAGCAGATACACGATGGGTGGGTAAAGGGCGAATTTTTTTTTGACAAGTTGAATTGCTGGTAGGCACTATCCATACTCGACTCGATCCATTGTCATTTCTAAATATAGTTGTTCAACTCATCTTAACATGAAGATTGATTATTAAATTATTAAAGGATAATTTAATTAAAATTATTAAATATTAAAAATAGTTGTCTGTTGTGTAATTTCCAATAGCCATCCCACATTTTTCTATCACCTATCATTATATTTCATGTTTTGTTAAGAACTTTCGAAAACCAACGTCTTGGAATTTTTTAATTCTTTAAGATAAGTATACACATTAATGTGGATAATAACATCGATTATATTAATAATGAATAAAAATATATCATCCTTAACTTTCTTTTATATCACATACGTTACGTGTGAAATATTATAACTCTAAAATGATAAACAAAACAAATAAAAGCTGAAGTTTAGTGATTGCCTTTTGAATATATTTATTATTTGTTTGTACCATAAAAGTGTCTTCATGAATATCTAGTATTTTTCTCTGTCAGTTATCATTGTACTAGTTGATTTTCCATAGGAGACTTTAGCTTTTTAGCATTAATACATTAAGAAACACTGATGACATAGTGTTCTCTCCATCCTCACCCTAATTTTGTAACTTTGATATTTCAATTAGATAAATAGAAAATTTTTACACCTTTTGATGCTATTTTCTTTTTCTAAAATATATCCCTTTCCCAAATTCTCCAATAAATAAGTTTTAAAAGCAAAAGAGTAACTCCTTAATTAAAAGGTAAATGATAATGGTGTTAGGAATCTAAGTACGAGTGTACAGAAAAGTTGTCTCGTTAAGAAGAACAGTGGTATAGAAAATGGCAGAAAAGGAATACTTATGATTGAAAATGTTTTCGCTAGAGAGAGGTGTACCAATGTGATTGAAGGAACTTATCCTTGAGGGAGAGATGATTAAGGTCTAAGTCTCATATTGTCTAAAAATGATAAAGTACAATACTATATAAAAATAAAGATCCATAAACTCATAACCGTCAAGTTTTGGGTCGAAAGTGACATCAATATCTTATGTAATTAGACTCAAATCTCATTGATGTTTGCTCTCCCCGATAAAAATTCATCTGTAAACCTAACACATGACTGACTGAAAATAATGTTCAACGCGAAATGCAGCATATCTATTCCTGAAGTAACAAGAAAATAATAATAATATATAAAAATATGCTGACGACTGCAAGGAAATTCTTTTCCTTTTGCTTTCACTTAAAGGTATAGTGATTGAAACAATTAATTATGGCACTATTAATGAGCCTAATCCTTCCCCTCCAAATAGATAGACCTGAACAAAAGTGTAATTAACAAGAAAGAACCATTAATTTTTTTCTTTATCTGGAGCCAAATTCGTGAAGAAATTTTGCAAACTTGAAATGCAAATTAGTTCATTAAGCATATTAAAAATTATGGCATGACATACGAGTCTGTGGCTTATCAACACAAACCTGTGGCCCAAATTTCGCAGACGGTCTCGAATGATTAATTTATTATATAATTTAACATATGGTATAGTGTCATTAGTGGCTGTACTTTGAGGATAAGAATAATATTAACAAAGAAAAACAATGCATCGCAAGAGAGAAATAATCACCCACTTTGTAAAGTTTTATCCACACATTTATTCAAATATATAGTCTGTTTCTCTTAACATGAAAAGGACTGCTAATGGTGACCACAGAAAGCCATCATTTCGAGAACAATAAATTATTGTCAAAACAGTGACACAAGAACCACTTTATACTAGAAGTTTCCAAGCTTTCAAATTTAAAATATATATTATGGTAAATCTTCCTATTATTATATATTTATATACCTAGCCACGATAGGTGCCAGGTTTTGGTTTTTCCCCTGCTGGGGTCAGAGAAAATTGAAAGTTGTAATTACTATTAAATTCATAATTATATTAATTCACGGCTTGCTATTTTTTTATTATAATCGAACAAGTGTTAGGTATCACATAAACTAATATAATAGTTATAATTAAGGACCACAAATTATGTTTGTATAATATTTTATATTGTTGTACAAACATTTAAATATAGACAATTTATATGTAACATTAAGAAAAGACTGTACTTGTACCTCTTAAGATACAAGTAAAATACGTGCTCTTACATTGCCATGTAACCTGGTATCAAACTTTATATAATTAAAATAATCTAAAATCACCTAATTATAGTACGCACAGCTGTTTTAATTGATTAAAAATTGGTTCAATTCAACTGTTTCTCCATCCATGTTCCTGTGCTTAATGAATTTTGAGATATTGATAAATTGGACAACTAATCAAATTCTATCATATTGATTTCCTCAATTTTCATTTTTCACTCTATAAACAACTAAGAACTTTTACCTTTTAAGAGATGTGTTTATCAGTTTTATGTGTTGATGTTTGTCTTTCAGTCCACTCCTCTTAATAGCCGATGAAATAATTAGGTCTTTAATAAACAATAAATTTTTAAAAAAAAGTTATTTGATATCATTCGACTACTATTTTTAACTAGATAAAATATTCTTAACAAAAAATAACTTTTATACTTTTAGACAAAAAATATAAAGTAAATAATAATGAAAGATAGTGTCAAATGATAATAAAAAAAAAATGATATCAAAATATCAATATCCTAAACTTTACTAGGATAAACTCTATTATTCAATATCTTGATATTATATTAAAAAATAAATTTTAAGTCTATCTCAATTTTACACACCAATTCATAATGTGTGATTTACTCTTATAAATATAATATAAATTAATTTTATCTCTAATTGATACGATGTAGTTGATATAAGACTTCCAACAAAACAAAATTGTAATTTTTATCTGGCATTTAGTGTGTTATTTATTTTTTAAGTCACTTTTATTATTTTATTTTTTTGTTCTTGAATGAACAATGCTTTATTTGTTGTAATGATAGAGATATTTCATTGTCTACATATAAATTTTCTGAAAAGAAAGGAGACATACAAAACAGAAATTTTATAGGGAAGTGAACAATCAAAGTGGAGTTGTGATCTCTCACTCAAACAGAAAGCATAATGCAAATTGCAAAAAGGGGTTCAGAAAATGCCTAGCTATTTTGTGTGTGTGTTTCTGAATTAGAAGCCACAAGACAAAAAATATAAAGAAGAGTGTAGGACCCTGCCACCCAAATTCTGCCTGGAGCTGATGCATCCCTAAACCTTGTGCCCTTTGCCAGATTAGAATGACCAACTCATAAATTTTCCAAAAGATTCCAATGTTTTTCCTCACAATTCAAAACTCAACACCATCAACAACCCTTCCTTTTATTAATCTTATCCTTACAAGTCACTCACACTAATCAACCCACTAAACTAATGCATATATTAGCTAACTAATACTTATAAACAACAACGCTCCAACCATATTCAAATTCTTTATTCTGGTTTTGCTTCACGACTTTTGTATCTCTGCGTATTACCAGAGGAAAAGCTGCAATTTTTATTATTATCCACAAAAAAAAATGAAAGCTACAGTTATATATATGATCATTGTCTCATCCACGAGAAAGAAACAAAATATATTAAAGGGCTCATTATGCTTGCTTCAATTCAACCATGTAGAATTAACATTATTTAATAATGGACGTGAGATAAGTTAATCACTGACATCCATGTGCCGACCATGTTTTACAAATCAAAAGGAAGAAATGTTTGTATATATATAATAATTAACGGACACAAAAACCTTCTGTGTTCATCATTATCGCTCTATTCTTTTTGTTTTCTGAAAAACCCTGTTCATCTAATCATTGATGAATATTTCAAATTTCCTGCAACTCCCTACCGTATAGTTTTTTCATAATATCGAAATGATGACATGGATTTGCGAACACAAACAATTAAACATTTGTTTCGAATAGCAACGGCATCTTCTAATTTATTACATGTACTTTTTTCTTGGTTTAGAATTATTATTCCACAATAATCAATGCACATATAGAATAACTTTAATTCATATTCAACTTAAATTTATTATATTAAATTGAGTTACCTTATTGTTTTTGTATTTGAAAGGTAAAAATAGACAGTAAATTTTCTTTCTTAAAGTACAACTCACTCGGTGTCTTAAATAGTCTGAAATAAACAAATCATTTTAAATACTATTTTTTTCAAATTAGTGTCGAACTAAAAATATAAAATTAATAAGTAATTAAAACTTTAATTACTTATTAATTGAAGAGAGAAGATAACTAAATTATACATTAAAAATCTGAAAATTGCTTGCATGGTTGTTTGATGTGTGGGTTTACGTGTGGTTCAATGGAGCCAAATCCTAAAAAAGTAAAAACTCAAACAAAAAGAGAAAAAAACTGTAGACACCTGACAGCAGTAACAGCGAACTAACAGTGGGGCAGAGTATTTGCGTGTTGGTTTCAAATTCTCGAATGCACCGTGCCGATGCATGAGGTGGTGACACGTGTCTTTTGCAGGCGCGAGTTCAACGTGATTATTTGTCGAGTCTCGACAACAGCACCGCCCATGAGCAAGCGCAGCGAAGGACCACGTAGAATTCGGTCCCTGCAACTGTATCCGTCAAAACAAAACGTTTTACCCTTCTTCTGTTAACTTTTTTCCAGGTTCCGTTATTTCAAACCACGGTAATCCACGTCCACGTTCCAGTGCTGCGCGGAACATGGTCGGTCTTTCTAGGAGTGGTTGGAATCACGCCAGCTAGGACAAACCCCATCAATCATTGGTCTCTATCAAACAAAACAATAAAAAATTCAACATATTACGCTTGCGGGACCCACTCCCACTACCCTCACCCTCAGTTCTATTAACTCTAACTCATTAGGATTATAAATCCGCACCTTCCTCCTTACCCTATCACACTCACGCACTCACAACTCACAGGAATCCGAGGCAAGAACAGGGAGAAGAAAAAAACATGGAGGGGAAGGAGCAGGATGTGTCGTTGGGAGCGAACAAGTTCCCGGAGAGACAACCGATTGGTACGGCGGCGCAGAGCCAAGACGACGGCAAGGACTACCAGGAGCCACCGCCAGCGCCGCTTTTTGAGCCCTCAGAGCTTACTTCATGGTCCTTCTACAGAGCAGGGATAGCAGAGTTTGTAGCAACTTTTCTGTTTCTCTACATCACCATCTTAACCGTCATGGGCGTCCTCAGGTCTCCCACCAAGTGCCAATCCGTTGGTATTCAAGGAATCGCTTGGGCCTTCGGTGGCATGATCTTCGCCCTCGTTTACTGCACCGCCGGAATCTCAGGTTCATTTTTTTTTTCTCAACATCTCAGGAAAAAAATCCTTTTTTTTTAGTTGTTAAAGATAAACAACGTTGTTTGTTTGTGTTTGTGGTGCAGGTGGTCACATAAACCCTGCGGTTACCTTTGGGCTGTTCTTGGCAAGGAAATTGTCGTTGACCAGAGCGTTGTTCTACATAGTGATGCAAGTGTTGGGTGCTATCGCTGGCGCCGGAGTGGTGAAGGGTTTCGAGGGAAAAACCAGATACGGTGCATTGAACGGTGGTGCCAACTTTGTTGCCCCAGGTTACACAAAAGGTGACGGACTTGGTGCTGAAATTGTCGGCACCTTCATCCTTGTTTACACCGTTTTCTCAGCCACCGATGCCAAACGTAGCGCCAGAGACTCTCACGTCCCCGTAAGCGTCTACCTCTTTCTTCCTCTTAATTAATAGAAGTACACAAGTCTGGTGGAGCTAACTAATTGTGTGGTTTGGTTGAATACGTAACTAGATTCTGGCACCTTTACCAATTGGGTTCGCTGTGTTCTTGGTTCACTTGGCCACCATCCCCATCACCGGAACCGGTATCAACCCTGCTCGTAGTCTCGGCGCTGCCATCATCTTCAACAAAGACCTTGGCTGGGACGATCACGTGAGATATTTAATTTCATTCTTTCTTTCTGTTCGGCCAATTTTAGGGTTTTCGGGAAAACCAATCTCGACCGTCTGATCTCTGACGCTAATTGATTGTCTCTTTTTGTGCAGTGGATCTTCTGGGTGGGACCATTCATCGGTGCGGCTCTCGCTGCCCTCTACCACCAGGTCGTAATCCGCGCCATTCCCTTCAAGTCCAAGTGATTGAATCGAACGGTTCATGGTTAATGGTTAACCAATCAAGCAATGTTTGTGGGTTTTTCGGTTTCATTTTATCCAATGATCTGTTTTATCTTTTTTTTTCTTTTAATTTAAAGTGTTGTATTTTGTATGTAAAGATGTAAACTTATGATTATTATTAGGTGGTGCATGTGTCGCGTAATGGGCCAAGTTATCCTCCGCTTTTAAGTTGGAAGAGGCCCAGCGCATGTGTGATGTACGGCTGTGATTGTGTATTATTATGCAAAATCAAAAATAACACCAGAGTCATTTATGCATCTTTTATAATATTATTTTTATTTTTGGTGTCCTCCCTGTAATTTTTGTCCTCTTCCCTGAAATATAAGTGAAGGTTGGGTTTCTTTATCCACGCCTGTGGCCGTTATTAGTAGCCAGGGATAATGAAAAATGCATGGAGTGAAGTTGTGAAAAGAGTGGGGTTGGAAAGTAGGTGTGTGTGGGTGGGTGGTGCTGTCTATTGCCTAAGCTGGGACCACTTTCCTCGTCAATAATGCTCATTCGGTAGTGTTGTCTATTTAATAATGATTTCTGATCATAGCCCAGAGAAAAATAAATAAATAATGTACATTATTTTTGTTTTTTATTAAATAAACTTAGGATAAGCTTCATCTTGCCAACGGGATAGTATTTTCTTCTAGTTACTTCCATGGAACCCTTCCCTCTAGAGACGTGGCACGCGTGAGGAGCATCGGAGAAGAAAGCGTTAATAATGTGACACGTGTATCGTTGCTTTTGTTTATCGAAAGAAAAGAAAGTGATTTTATGGTTTTTTAATTGTCTTCACGGATTCGTGAGCAAGAGAAGGGATAAGGATTTGGGGACATGGTATCGTCTTCTTCTGAGAGGTTTAATTTCGTGTTTTGCAATTTAGCAAACATCCAATTTCGCTCCTTCCAACATTCTTTTAGTGATCCGACTAACACCGTTGGATTAAATCTAATGGTGGGAAATGATTCGGAACCCATGGTACCCGATTCATCTTGCCTTATGCCAATTCTATCTTTGATGCGACTGTTATCTAACATTTTACCGTACCGTGTTACTTCAATTGTTTTTTATATGACTTTTACATCGTATTAACTAAGTATTATGTTTTTTTGTTTGTTTTTGTAATTAATCTTTAAAGACATGATTTGGTTATTTTAATAATTAAATCATTTAAAGTGTAAAATAACTAAATGTAAACAACTTAAAACATAAATTTTACTATACCTTTTTATTTTTTATCAATAATTTAATACGTAAATTATTTAAAATGTATGTATAAATTAAAGTATAAAATAATGGAGGCAAAGTTTTCCTAAATTTAATAAAATCCAATGAAAATAAGAATGTATATTAAAAACTTAAATTCACCTTGGTCTTGTTCCGAATCCTTGTAGAGAATAATTGAATGAGCTAAATCTGCCTACTTACTTATTGTATGACTGATATTTTTTAATAAATAACTCCAACTCATCGATAATTCGCCTTAGAACTCTATACGCTTAAATTCATATTTAAATAGAATTGATTGTCCAATTAGTAAAATATTGAAAGAAAAAAAAGAACTGCGGTTGCATTACTTAAATAGCAATGATGTCCAATTACATTAAAATAAAAATGTATTCACGGGTCCATTCTGAAGCCATAACCACAAGTTATACGAATGGGGTAAAAGAAAAACAATAAAAAAGACTTGAATTGAAATGATAAATGTCTCGATTGCATATTTCTTTATGTTACCAAACAAGTAAGATAAGATGTCTATTTCGATCTCTCGTCATTCACCTTACTTATGTCATTTTATTATTTCCTAAGGAATCACTCTCCTTCCTTTCACAACCCTATTTACAAAATATTTCACCAATATTTCTTACTATTTTTAATAACTTATTTATCGGAAGTGTTCACTCACTATCTATTCTGTATAAAAATATATATTTCATTTCTTTTTATTTTTCAAATATTTATAAAAAATGTTGAGACTTTCAAAAAAAAATTACATAAGAGATGTATTATCAATTAGATATGAGGCTAATTCACTTATAAAGAATTGACATCATTTTCTCAATCCAAAACTTTAAAGCAATTAATTTATTCTTCATCGTTGTATAGTACTCAACTTTACCATTTTTACTCAATATGATACTTAGACTCATACTTGAATATCCAACAATCTCTCTCAATCTAACAATCCTTTTCAAGAGTTTCTTCACATTAGTACTTCCTATCTCTAGCTTTCACATTTCACACCCTTTACTTGTGACGCCGTTTACATAACGAGACACGTTTGCTTGATCTTTCGTCACGAAAACTTTCAATATAAAATCAAATTCATATGAGTCAATCACCCAAACAAACCTTACTTAGGCTTTGATAGCACTGTTGGGATTTTCGAGAGAATCACTAAAAATATACAATATCAATGGGATATATGCTCAATCCTTACAATAAGATATTGATACCACTCTCAACCTAAAACCTTAAATTAATGGGTTTATGAGTCTTAATCTTTATATGATGCTCAACTTTATCATTTTTATTCAATATAAGACTTAAACTCATATATAAATATTCAACAATATATACATATATATATATATATATATATATAACTATCATTTTATACACACGGATGAATATTGAGTCTTTTTTATATATCATTCCATTAAACTAAATGAAAGTATTTAAAAATAAATCTTTAAAGTATAAATTTAGAAAGAAAAAAATTAAGTACATTTGAAATCAAATTATTCAATAAAGTAATAACATAAATAGATTTGACCTTTCTAAAAAGCAAATTTAAATAAGCTACATCAAAGTATAAATTTTATAATATTGATCTTCTACAATATAATTTCAAACACATATATATAAAATATATATATATATATATATATATATATATATATTTAAAGTTAAATTTTAAATAATTCTCCTAATAGTTTTATTTTGATCGATTAAATTTAAAATAAAAAAATTCAAATATAACAATAATAAAAATGATAGACGATAAACAATTTTTAAAAAATATATAAAAATAAAGATTAATTTTAAAAAATTTAACCAATAACGCAAAAGATCATATCTATATAGCTATAAATTATTTATTTCACACTTCACACAATATTTTAGTACTATCAAATTCAAACTAAACAACTAAAGACAAATCAACCACCACCACCAAAAGAACAACCAAGGGAAGAAAAAAAAAAAAAAAAAAAGTACCGCTCGCAAGCGAATTTTAAAAAAATAAAAACATATTTCAGTAAAAACAACCTGTATATATAGTAAATACTCTTAAATGTCTTCATTATTGCGACGATCTCTTCTCTACTAGTACTACATTCCACAAATCATTGCTCTTCAACACTTACAAATCATTTCAAACAACACAGAACCTACTCGCAAATCTGTATGAATAATAAATAAGTGAAAAATAACACAACATTAATGTTTTTGGAGCTTTTTTATCCTATATTATATATTCAACTTTTTAATTAGTTTATTTTTACTCAATACGAAAATTTTAATTTATATTTAAATTCATAAAAAACAAACTAACTTGTGCTGATATTTCCTTTTAATTTATTAGCGCACGTCTTCTCTAGTCTTCTAATTCTTTTCCATTTAAATTGTTTTTTTTTTTTCTGTTTTTATCATTCAAATTTAACATTTTTCATCCCAAACAGTGAGGAATCACTTTTTTTTCTCTACCCTGTTGTCATTATTCTGTTTCAGTGTATCCCAAGAAGGTTAAGGTGGGATTGAATTTAACCACTAAAGTAGCGAAGGTGCTCAAATTGACATTTTTTTAGCATAACCTACAAATTGGAAGAGGTACTAACAACTTATTTTTATATATTATATATAGAAAGTGGTTGATTTTCACATTCCAATGAGCTGATCAATTATTATAGTTAAAAGCTTGTTTAAAGAACGAATAAGGTATAACTACTATCCGCTAGTGTTGAAATTCATTCGCAATTTGGTTTTAAAAATGTTCGTTAACGGTTCAATATCGAGTAAAATAAAATATTCAATAAAGTTTGTTAAGATAAGCTCTAACTTGATTATGATATTATGTTAGAAGTATATTTTAAGTTTAACTCAACTCCACAAAATCAAATTATGAAATTATTTTATCTCTAATTGATGTGAGACTTCTAGTAATTCTGATTTTATTTTAAAAACATGATAGTGATGATTGACGAAGAAACAGACGTAAAGTATATTTATGCGTAAGTTGACGAAACTGTTTATTAAACTCTTGTACGTTCTTGTTTTTAATAAGATGATATGAATTTGTCTTGTTCTATAAAACAAAAATTCTTATTGAAGATCAAATTTTGAATCTTATTGGAGATGATGGTAAATGTGCTCTTCTGCATATTTGTTTTCATGATGTTTTATTATATATTATTGTTATTAAATAACACCCCTAATATCAGTGGCGGAACTTAGACTAAAAAAGTAGGGGAGTCAAATTAGATTTGTTATATATAATTTTTCTTTAGAAGAAAAACTCTTCATTTTTTCTCTTCATTTCCTCTCCTTAAAACAAACACACATAATAGTAGAATTCAAAAAAATATTACTATCATTCGCTGTTATATCATACTATTATATCATTATACCAAACCAGAATACCATTTTCGTATCTCATCAATTTGATTTCTGAGAACTTTAGAGATTTGTTTTTTATTGTCTTAAATTCTTGGTTCTTATTAAATTTCTCAAGTTTAGTTAACATAAATGCATTTTTTTCATCTTTATTAAAACCTTCCTCTTTGAAAAAAAGGAATCAATTTACTTTTTATCATAATTTTTCTAATATAAATTTATCAACACTCGCCTATTTAGAAAAAATAAAATTTATATTCACAAATCACAATTATCACAATGCAAAACATAACAAAACTCATACTAGTTGAATTAAATAAGCAATATTGTATAAATTCAAAACTTAAAATTTTTTTATCATAGGTAGCTATACATAAATCATAATAAGATACTAACTTTGATCTGTGAGAGATCATGCAAGAATTTGTATTTATCTCTCTTCACACACTTTTATGATAATTTACATGGTAGAAAGATTTTATAATCAGAAAAAAAAACTAATCTCTTTTATAAATTAATGTCTCCATTAAAAAATTTAATTTATCTTTTATTATAATTTTCCATAATATAATCTTAATATAAATAATATATAATATAATTTTAAAAAATATATAAATATATGTAAAAAAAATTCAAAAAAAAAAAAATGGGGGAGCCGTGACTCCCCCTTGTCATTACCTAGTTCCGCCAATGCCTAATACTATTTAGGTTTAATTACTCGTATAGTACCCAGTTTGGGGCTACTGTGTCAAATAGGTACCGGTTTTAAAAAAGTATCAATTGCATCCCAACTTTTGAAAATTGTTTCAATTAGGTCCCTTTCAGACAGAGTTGACTAACGCCGTTAGTCAACGTGCCACGTGTCAATATGTGGTTTTTTTGATTTTTTTTTTTAAAATTATTTTTTTAATTAAAAAAATAAAAAAAAAATGCCACGTGTCAAGTCTCTCTGTGTGACACGTGGCATTGTCAGTGCCACGTGGCATTGTAATGCCACGTGTCAAGGTCACTATCAGATGTCACTGTGTTGATTTCGATTTAGTCCCCATATATGTCTTTTTGTTTCAATTTAGTACCTAAGTATGTGTATCTGATTCAATTTTATCCCAATTTTTTTTAATAATTAAAATATTTTTGTAATCCATTTTTTATAAGATTAGAAATAATTAAGTATAAATATTTTTACAAAATTAAGTACTAATATTTATAATGTTTCTCTCAATTTCAGACCAAATTTATTATTTGTATAAATGTTATACTAATATTTTTTATTAAAAACGACTTTGTAACATATTACTTTATTAATTACTTTTTTATTAAGTACTCATGTTTTGTTAATTTTTTTTTTCAAAATAGAACAATATTGTGTCTTACTAATTTTAAATCAAAATTTCTATTGGTATGAATGTTATACTAATTTTTTTTATTAAACATGACTTTTACCACTAAATTTTAATATAAATATCAAATACTTAATTTTTGTAAAACTTTTATACTTAATTACTTTTAATTTTATAAAAAAGTATTTTAATTATTAAAAAATATTAGGTCAAAATTGAATCAAATACACATAAGTAGGTACTAAATTGGAACGAAAAAACATAAATGAGAACTAAATCGAAATCAACACAATGACATCTGATAGTGATACTGACACGTGGCATTGCAATGCCACGTGACACTGACAATGCCACGTGTCACACATAGGGACTTGACACGTGGCATTTTTAAAAAAAAATTAAAAAAATAAAAAAATAAATAAAATAATTAATTTAAAAAAAATTAAAAAAACCACAGATTGACACGTGGCACATTGACTAACGGCGTTAGTCAACTCTCTCTGAAAGAGACCTAATTGAAGCAATTTTCAAAAGTTGGGATGCAATTGACACTTTTTTAAAACCGGGTACCTATTTGACACACTAGCCCCAAACTGGTTACTATACGAGTAATTAAACATACTATTTAAGATATAAATAAAATAAAATAAGATATTAGCATGTCACAATATGGTATGTGCTTTTCAAGTTGAAAAGTTATAAAATGATTAGGATGAATTTGTTTCCTTTGATTTAAATACCTAGTACATTTTCGTGAATTAACTATAAAAATGCAATGGGATTTTCATTTAGTTAAAAAAACCAAAAGTATTTTCATTTTTAATTACTATGTGTAAACACTTTTTAATTATGTATAAATTATTTACATTTTAAAAGTAGTAATTAAAGGATAAAATTGAAAAAATAAAAACTGTATTTAGTTATATATACATACTTATAGATATAGCAATTAAATTTAGTTATTGAAATAAAAAAATATTATAAGTAATATTGGGTAAATAATTTTTTATTATGGTAATTATTTAAATTGGAAAAGTGGTTACTAAACTAATAGAAAAATAAATAATCTTTTATAATAAATAATTATTTGAATTCAAAAAAGTAGTTATTCAAATGATAAAACTGAAAAATATTTTTTTTATTATGAATAATTATTTAAATTTTAAAGTAAAAATTAAGAGTGTAAAATTGGAAAAATAAACACCACAAAAATATATCCACTACTTATATATTTCTAATGGGGTGTTATATAGTAAACATAAACTTTAGTTAACATATTGCTCAGCCCAACATGATCAGAAAAACAATCCCAGCTATATATATATATTTTTTTTCTCTCCAGATCTTGTAAATTTTACATTCTATTCATTTTTAGACGAGATTTTCCGGATAAAAAGGACTTTGAAAAGTTTGCTCTGAAATAAAATGGAGGTGTAAGAAAGTTGTGTTTTGCAAGAAAAAATAGCCCAAAAGACAATATATACAGCAAATCAAGCCAATAAATACTAGCCCAAACATATCTGCCTCAATTAGTAAAGGTCGGACTATCACCACAAACAAGGCCCAAAATTTGCATCGAACATATGGGGCTTTTCTCTCTGCAACTCCAACCGTTTCTTCCACACCCCCAAATCTCTGCTTTAATTACACGCGTTCAAACCAGTGGAAAATATGATGTGAAGAGTAATAAGTTTGCTAGGAATATTATTCAGTGTCGGGTCTTACTGAGAATTTATTGCTCCTCTGTTTTTCTTTTATGTAGTTTTATAAAAAAATATATATATATATATATATATATATATATATATATATATATATATATATATAATACATTTATATAACACTTTCAACTTTCTTTGAAACATACACAATTTAATAGATGATTCAATTTTAATCTTTAGATTGAAAAAATGAAAAGAACATTTTTATGTTATTTTAGAAATAAGTCATTATCAACGTAATTAAAGATCTCGAAGCCTATAGTTATTGCAGTGCTAGTGCTGATATGGTCTTTAACTGTTAAAAGCCGATTTGGTATGTCAAAAAGTCGATCTAGTTGTTTGAACCAATATTAGAGGTCACTAGATTAGGAATATACGATAGTAAACGAGGAGATTAAAGCTCATAACTCAAATAACTGTTCTAGACAGGACAAGAGGTATGAACTAAATGGAAAAATTTAATAAACACAGAATTAATACAAGAAGAATCCAAGATGTCAAAAGATAAACATAGAAAAAGACATCGAAGCAAGAGAGGATGAGAAGACACTTTGAATGGTCTAACGGATCAAATTCTGAACCATTTAGCTAGAACATTTATAAATCTATAACCCCTTATACCCTTCAATTAACAATGACTCTGTTGCTAGAAAAAAGGTTTAAATGGGGGCAGGTCTTTAGACTGTTCCGGGATTTGTAGGATTAATTAACTGAGTACACAATAAGAATTGTCCAAGAAGTTAGAGCATTTTCCCAAAATTCACATTCATCATTGGGCATTCTAAATTAATTTATGCAAATAATTATAACACTATTCCTGGGGGACTGTCTGCATTATCTCTTATTATGAAACAAAAGGAAAAAAAAAAAAACTTGCTTTTAGTTTGGTATTAACATAATGTTTCCATCCATGCATCTCTTCACTATACTTCATTAACATATAATTTTGGTTTGAGAAAACTTGAAAGATTCCCACCAGCCGGGGCATGCAACAATGAGAGTGTATATGAGTGGTGAAAGCAACTTCTGCCACTGATATTGATAGACAACGTTGATAATTTGGTATTATAGAGTTTTTGGGAGGGAATAAGGATAATTGTGTTGGAAGTCCCAATCGATGATAAGTTGGTTTATAATATATAAATAGGTGTAATCTTTACTTTACAAGTCGATTTTGTAATATTGAGTTATGCTTAAAGTTTATTATTTAATATGATATCAAAATCATTGATATCCAAGCGAGATTTATTATTTGTTAGATCTATTGTACCAACTCCAACTGTTATCGGAAGATTTGTTATTTGTTGAGTTTATTGTTTCACACGTCATCGAATCATTCATTCATGTTTAGTCGGATCATTCACTAATGTTCAGTCTCTTCTTCGTATACCTCGGCCTAAGAGATCATTGAAAGTTCTACATTAATTATATAAATGAATGCAAACCTTATTTTATAAGTTAATGTTGATGAATCAGAATTAAAGTCATCTTATTAAGATATTGTTTAACCAATCTCTCTAATTCACTGACAGTATGTTATTGTCGTGTCTGGAAAAGCACATCCACATTCTAAGGATTGTATTGTATTAGCATGGATCGAACACATTTTTTATTGTGTATAAAGAAGAAACAGTGGTGCAATGCAGTTAGATGGGAAGAATTAAGAAAATGTGCTAATTGGGTAGGTAATTGTTTTCGTAAAAGCAGCGACAAGAAAGTAAAAGACACGGATCATACGGAGAAGGGTGTGGCGGCGTCCTACCTTTCTTTCTTTCACGCCTGTTGCACCATTGCATCTTCTCCTCCTTCTATTCTTAACCCTTTTTCCCTTTTTTTTATTCTCTTTCTTCCTTATATACTTCCACAAATCCATCAACACACCTAAAAGCAAACCACCTTTACAATTATTCATACCTAAAAGTCTTCTATGGGGGAATTATTACATTCTTACATATCAAAAAATATTTTTTTTTTCATATTTATCGGGTGGTTACGCCTAAGAATGATAGAAGAGACCCACATGATTGGTGTTTCCATCCTATTTATTTAGAGATTATTTGGGTAATCATCCATCAGTTTGATGGGTTATCATAATTTTGCAATTAAAAGATATTTGAATGAATTATAAACAGTTTTCTTATATGAAACTTTATTGTTCATTGATCAAACTATACATCCAGTAATATGAAAAAAAAGTAATAAAAAAAAGTAATAGAACAAAACTATTATAAAATAAAAAGCTGATTTTAGAGGAATCACTATAGCCCATGCATCATTAAAAAGTATACAATTTTTGTAAAAAGAATTGCACAAAAAGAAAAGAGGTTCGCAGTTTTTCTCAAAAAAAAATTACATGACAGGGTTTAAAATTTTTTCAATAATAAAGTGTAATTCTCACGAGTACTCCTAACTTGTCTGTATTGTCCCTTTTTTTAACAAACATTTGTTTAAGTCGGTTTTAACCATCGGCTCTTATACCACTTATTAGGTTTATAAAAGGAGATTTCACTGAGAAAAAAAATATCAATGAGACTTGAACCCAACTAAATAAGGAATTGACACCACTCTCAATCTAAAACCTTAAGACAATAAATTTAGAGTCTTTATTTTTGTACGGTGCTCTGCTTTCTTATTTCTAACCAATATAAAACTTTTATTCACACCTGAATTCTTAAGAGAGATAACTTATGGAGAGAGAAATGAAAAATCATTTATGAAACTGAATTCCGAAGAAAAAACCAAAGACTTTTTTACAACTCAAAACTCGAACTCTGAGAACACAGTGATTATTTACTGATTATTGTTGTTGTAATGAAAATTTTGACCATTTGCAAGTTGGCATCATCTTGTTGTTTGATGTTAGGCTTAATGAGTTGCGGAAATTACTTAATATCTGGTTTGGTGGCTAACATGAGATATAGAGTGAACAAACAGCTTGGGTCCAAAAGACGTAGGAGTTAGTGCCCTAGTGCTAAGTTTGAAGAGACAAATAACACTCGTGAATAGTACAACATCCTCGGGAATTGTAGAAACTGCAAAGAAGAATGTGGTCTCTGTCTTTTCTTGACTACCACTTTCCTGTTCCTCAACCACACTATCATTATTTCTTCTTTTATTTTTCCATGCCCATTATATCATCGATCAACCAGAGAAAGTGAAACACTTTCAAGCTCTATCTAGATTACACATAGTCTCATGAAATAAAATTTAAAGGCTTAAGTTTTAAATATATTGAACTTTATCGAAAATATTTCTTTTCTTCTTGCATTTATAACATGGTATGTCTGAAAATGTTAGCAGAAAGTTATAAAAAGAAAAGACAGCAGACATGGAGAAAATGAAGTAGTTCCATTCAAATCACTCTAATTGGTGAATTGTTGTTGTCTCTGGAATTATTCCCCCACGTCTTAGAAAGAAGATTCCTATGAACTCAAGTCAACTCAGTATTGGTAGTGTTTGGTTTAATTTATTTTAAGAATTTTTGAATAAAACATTTTTTATTTTAATTTCCATAATCTAACTCATTATATTCATTTAAAAAAATTGCTTGGAAATCAATTTGAACCTACAAATTTTAAAATTACTAAACATATTTAACTTAAATACAATCTTATTCTTTAATATCAATATTAAAAGTAAATACTAAAAATTATTAAATAAATAATTAAAGAGAGAATATTTTGAGAATTGATTAAGAACAAAAATTAAAGAAATATGCTAAATAAAACTCCTAAAAGTAGTTCAAAGTAGATCTTTAAAAAATAAATAAATCTTATCACGTAGTTTTAAAAAAATATATATTTAATAATTTAAAACCTATTAAAATATATAATTCAAGTATTAAATAATGGTAGAATCATACATCATAAAACGAAAGGAAGTGTTGGAAAGGCTTATCTCTTTATATTAAAATATTATACAACTCAAATTATATATGTAGAAATTAGCATATTATGTTTCATTTTTTTAAAGCTAGAGGAAAGTTAAAAAAAAATACAAAACTACGATTTTTAACAAAAAATATCATTGGTCAAGTTTGTAATAAAATTTCTTTCATAAATCTTTTTTTAATAAATAATCATTTTTAGTCTAATTACAGTTTTTCTTTTTTTTTTTTATTAGATTGAATTCTCACTTTGCAGGACATGTAACATTAACTATTTATACGACCAATACATGTATGTTAGAAATTTTTTTGACACCACAAATTAGCTTTTAAAATTAAATTACACGACTTTTTTAGCATTTATATTTGTTGTTGATGTGCCCAATTAAACGAATCACCTACAAGTGCTTATCTCAAGTTCAATTTTAGGCAGGAGGATTAATTAGCATTAAAGATTTTACACTAACATTTATACATATATATAATTAATATGTTGAGTGTTTGTAGAAGGTTTCACACTTATTAGTAACATAGTCTGAATATTGTGTACAAGTGAAAGACTTATTATGCTATATTCTATACTAGCTTTTGGAGTTGATAGATGCCAAACTCATTAGTATAATACAACGTTAACTTTTAACTATTTTCCATCAACTTTAGCGGGCAACCGTTTCTTTTTAAAAGCAAAGTTTGGCTTAACTCACATGTCGTGATGGAATTGGATTAATTCGACAATTAATGCTGTCGAAGCACTAAGCATCAGAGATAAGAGACAATGAAAACTACACAAAGAGTATAAATTTTAGGAGTAAGTGCACACTTTACTGAAAAACACACTGTGTTGTGTCTAAGAAGAACTCGAGGAAATAAAAATAAATATAAACGAAGAAGAATCATATAAAATATGGTTAAACATGAATTAGTGAAACTTGAAGTTCGCTGTCCCAAGACCGAAACTTTGAACAACGGCTGCTTTTGCGCATGACTTTCTAATTCTTTATTGCCATGAAAGAACACCACTCTGAATGAAACAGATCAAATACACATAATGTGGAATATTTTTTATACGTGTTATTTTTCAGTGGAGACACAGCAAATATAAAAGCCATGGTAAAATATAACAGTTATATATGCCCTATTTTATAGGTGTATAACTGTTCATTTCTCAAAATAATAACAATTATGCAGTGTTTTCATGAAAAGAAACACAAAAAAATACTGATGGAATGATGGAACATGACCTTTTGTTTTGTCCCATAAAAAATGTCGATGTAATGGTCCCCTAAATTCAAAGAAGACAGAATGTTGATTGTAAGATCTGTGATCCCCACAAAGCAATGCAACAAAAAATAAAAGGACAAAGATTTGGACATTAGACTAATGAGTTAGGGTTTTTATATATATATATATGCACACGGATTGGGATCTTTATGGTTCAGATAATCTGAGAAGTGATAAAGTTGAGTTCAGAAGCAGAGAGAGAGAGAGAAGCAAAAGATGGACGAGGGCATGTCAGGCTTTTGCATCAGATCAGGGAGTGTTCGTGGAAAAAGTGGGAGCACTACTTCTTCTGCCACTGGCACCAAGTGTGGGCGTTGGAATCCCACAACAGAACAAGTTAAACTTCTGACCGAACTCTTCAGGTCAGGGCTCCGAACCCCAAGCACCGACCAGATTCAAAAGATCTCCACTCAGCTCAGCTTTTATGGTAAGATAGAGAGCAAGAATGTCTTCTATTGGTTTCAGAACCATAAGGCCAGGGAGAGACAGAAGCGCCGCAAGGTTTCCTTTGACGACAACGATGTCGTCATTCGTAGACAAAACTCCTTCAACACTTCCTCACAAAGTAACTATGTTTCATCTGTTTCCATAGGTTTACGTGTTTTTTAAGTGTTCATGGAAAAGTTTATGTGTTATTGAGACTCTTCCTTATTGTTTTAGGTCTTGCTGACATGCATCGAGTTTCAGAGCCAGATAGGGTGGTTGAGACGCTTCAACTCTTTCCCATAAACTCCTTCGGTGAGTCTGAACCAGAGACTCTGCGGTTACATGCAAATGAATGTAGGGATAATAGTACAGTGTTTTCATACACGATGGATGAACAGATAGAGCACCCACCATTGGACCTGCGCTTGAGCTTTCTGTAAAATGGTTTCGATCTTTTGTGTGGTGGTGGTGGAAGGCAAGAAGATTTTTGAATAAATTCATTGTTGTTAGTTGGTAAAATTAGGTTTAGCATAAAGGAAAGATTTAGGGGTGTATCATGGAGTGTTAAGAGATTAACATTTACCTAGTGATGGCCACATTAAAATATTGTAAATGCCTAGACATTCTCCTCATGCTCCTTAATTTTGGTTTTATCTCACTGATTACACTTTGTTGGATGGCTTGGGATTCTAATTTCTATCCTCATGAGATGTCTCACCTTGGAATTCATAACGGATAACATTAGTACTTTACTGTTCTACGAGTTACAAATGGGTCGTAGTCATACCTCGGGTCTCATTCCATTTTGAATATCATGAACCGCGCATGTGATATAAAGTCTCAACTTTTCACCTTGATCAACAGAATCCAAAATCTCAGTTGCTAAACAAGAAGAGACAACGTTGAAGGATCATAATAAATGAAACAACAATAAAGTACAATTTAATAAGTACCGCTTCCTATCAAACAAAATTCAAGTGCCAAAAATTTTTACGATCACGACGTCAATGCCAAAAATCTTGTTCCTTTAAACTCAATGTATGTCCCACTCTTTTTTCCTTTTAAAACTTGGTTTTCGGATAGTATTTTTCAAAACAAAAATTCAAATATTCTACATTTCCAAAGAATTGATGGTGCAAAATTACTTCCAAAATATAATTTTCAGAGTGTTTTAAATTTTGAATATTCTAGAATGTACTTTACAAAAAAATAAAAATAAAAATATAATATATATATATATATATATATATATATATAATTGAAAAGTCGAAATAAAAATCGCCGTGATGATTCGTGAGGAGGCCCAGTGTTTATTATTGAAGGCTTTCTTAAAAGCCCCATGGCAACCATGGCAAGAAGCCCGTTACAATTATGATTGTATTTCCGCAAAGCCCAAAATTGTGGCATTATCAATTGAACCCAAGAACCATATAGGTAAACAAAAGTCGAAACATGACAAAGAAAAAAAAGTACAAAAAGGACGTGCATTAACGGGATAAACTTGAAACACGAAGATAATGAAAAATAAATGAAAGAGGATGATGAAAACGATGTCGTGATAAAAAAAAAATCTGCATAGATAGATAAGAAAGTGATTTCAATGACGAATTAACATTTTTAAAAAAACAACTTTGAACTTCGTTTCACTTTATGCAAAAGATGTGCAATATTATAAAATATTTTTCTATTTTAAAAATATGAACAACCAAACAAAATATTGATTAATTAAGGTATAAATCTTGTAGAATCTTTTTACAGAAAGAAAAACTGAATTATTTTTGTGAAATGATATAGCACAATAAAATTCATACCAAATAAATTAGATCTTATATAATAAACCTTGTTATAAATTTACTTACAATGTTGCATAAATATTATTTTCATAAATATACACAAAATTGATTTTTTCATTCGGTTAAAAACTGAACTTTAAACTTGATTCAATCACACAAAATCAGAGTATAAAGTGATTTGTGTACTTGTTTCGGTACATTCAATAAGTTTCACATCGCTTAGGAGTCAAGGTCAAATAAAATTTAAATATTTTTATCTCCCTCTATCCTCTGAGATACCTTTTAAGGACAAAATCGTAATGGAGCTCAAACGTTCAGAAACGAACAATAACTCAAGTTATACATACGTAGCTAAGACGATTGACTTTGATTGAAATTTTGGCATGTTTGGAGATAGAAGAAAACAAAGTGAATATAACTTTGTGGTTTAAAATGTGATTGAAAAAGAAGTCTATGTTGAAAGAAGTTGGTGAAGGGTAGGGTGGGCGGTGTGCGGCTGTTTAATTGACTGAAGGGGTTGAGGTATGACCCATAAGAATGAATGGAAAATGGTGTGTGAAATGATGTTGACCTATGGTTGCAGATACGTTTGGGGTTTAAATTTTGGGTTGCAGAATTGAAAACTGCATATAAAAAGTAGTGAAAATGGATATGATTATTGAAGTTGCATGCATGCACCCAGTGGGTTCATTGTACAAGCAGTTAGCCTAGTCTATGAGATACCTCCAAAAACTTAATGGCTTCTCTATATAGCAACAGTATTTTGTGCTGACTAGTACTCTGGAAGAATATTGTAGTGTATGTCGGCATGCGCATGGGTGTTAGCTACTACGCATGTGGCGCTTCTAGAGTTTTGGTAAGTCTGGTGTGTTTCTTCATTACCATTTAATGCTATTTCACAATTATAGAATTTGATGTTAGCTTAGTTATCTTTGTTGGGTTTCTTTTCAACCAGGACTTCAACCTTTCAAAAAGCCCATTGTCCCTAAACAAATTCATCTAAATGGACCCATTTTAAAGCTAATTCCTTAACTACCACCTTTTAAAGTGTAAGGTAGGAATTTGATTTTTTTTTTTTTCGAAATTTATCGATAGATTTTGAGAATTTGATTTTTCTAGTTTTCGTAAAAGATTAATTAATACGTGATATGTCGTTTGTTACTTTTAATGTTGTCTAAAAATACAGACTAAAAATAATGATTTTGAAAGTACAGGAACTAAACAGTGACCAAATTTTGATGAAAGACTGTTTCTAAATTGTGGTCAAATTTGGGAACAAAAATATATTTTTCCCAAAAATATATTATATTTAATCGTATTATATATAAAAATTTGTTGGGACTAACAATAGTAATACTAGTTAGAAAGGTCAATGGAAAAGAAATCATGGCATATAGAAAGAGTTGTTCTCAGTAGTCATCCATCATGTGGGATATTCTTTATAAATAGTTAACTAACCGAAATGTCAAATATATTAATTAGAGAATTAAAAATATTAATTTGTGAGATTTCACATTGATATTTTTCTATTTTGAATTTCTTAATCACGGACATGTCATCTTTTATCTTTTAAAATTAAAAAATAACTAAATGAAATAAGTTATTTTGTCCCAGCAGCACATAAATATTTAAATTTAAATTATGATAATTTACGTTATATATTCTGTTCTACCATGACACTTTAAAATTGATAATTTCCTACAATTTAAATTAAAAGGTAGAAATACCAAACCTTAGGGTGCTACTACGCATGTGGAGGTTCTAGAATTTTGGGAAGTGAGGTGTGTTTGTTCATTACAATTTAATGGTATATCACAATTATAGAAATTGATGTTAGCTTTTATCTTTTGTTGGGTATCTTTTGAACCAAGAATTCCAACTTTGAAAAAAGTCATTGTCGCAAAACAAAATAATATAAATGGACCCATTTGAACAATAATTCCTTAACAAGCACTTTTTAATGTCTAAGGTAGAAATTTGATTTTTAATACATTAAAAAAAATTTGTATTTATTGATGAATTTTCACTAAAAAAACAAATTTATTAGTAAATTCAATAATTTATTGATTTTAGAATTTAAATTATGGACAATATTTTTGTCGGTAATAAATTTGTATCATCACATACATAATTTTTTTCAATAATTTATCTGATTTTGAATATTTTTGTTAATAAATTTGATGGTACAACGAGCGATAAAAATTTTGTTGATGAGATTTTTTATATACTAAAAAGAGACGGACGAGAAAAATAAAAGAAAAGAAAAAGAAAACAAATGTCCTTACCTCCCCTACACCTTTATACAAACTGTGATGTTTACTCTTACATTATTTCTTCTTCATATATACTATGCTAGATTGAGATAGTGTTTAGTCAAATTACGCTTATAAATTGTGAGAACAATTCATGTAACCCACAAAAAAATTATATTTAATCGTACTATATATAAAAATTTGTTGGACTAACAATAATAATATTAGTTAGAAAGGTCAATGGAAAAGAAATTATGGCATAAAAAAAGAGTTGTTCTCGGTACCCATCCATCGTGTTAGGATATTTTTTATAAATAGTTAATTAACCGAAATGTCAAAGATATCAATTAAAGAATTAAAAACATTAATTTATGGGATTTCACATTGAAATCCCAAACAATACTTTCAATATTAAAATACTTCTATTTTGAATTTCTTAATAACGGACATGCCATCTTTTATTTTGTAAAATTAAAAATAACTAAATGGAATAAGTTATTTTGTCCCAGGAGCACATAAATATTTAAATTTAAATTATGATAATCTACGCTATATATCTTCTTTTCTTTCGTGACACTTTAAAAAAATGATATTTTCCTTCGATTTAAATTAAAAGGTAGAAATACAATTACACCCAAAGGTTTTTTGTTTGATTTCTCCACTATCATATCATAGTTGGGACATTTGTTGCTGTTTCCGTTTATTTTGATCAGAATCAAAAAAACTCTGCAGTTATGTAACTGTCTTCATGCTGTTGTCCAAGGACAAGCCCATAGACAAAATACCCCTCTTGCTTCCTGATTTGACAAAATCACAATAATTATGTCACAGGATTAGCTTAAACTTATTTTAAGCTGAATTCATTTTCTCCAACTAACAACTTTGTTGTTATCCCAACTCCATACTATCCCATATTTTTTTCCAAGTTTGATGTCACTGCTTATTTAGCTGTATGTGTTGTGCTGAATCATTAAAAAGATAATATTTTTAATGAATTAATATAGAAAAAAAGAATTGAGTATTTTTGACAGTGTCGGGGGTATTGTCTCTCACTGTGTCTTATGTTGGGGGTGTGTGTTTTGGCCTTTTGCTGGTTAACTTAACTTCCCCGAAACGAGAGAGAGGCAAAGGTGACAGCAATACAAGTTTCATTTATGAGGGAAAGTGGAGCAAGTTGTTGTGTGTGTGTGTCCGAAAACTTTGTACATCTGAATTTGGTTGATATAAATCGTGTATGTAAGTGTGATATTGACATTGAGTGCATGTGAAGTGGCAAGGAGGATAGAATCCCAATAAAAGCGCTACACTCACCTGTCCCTAAAAATACTCACTTCAACAGTCAAGTCTCTCTAAAACGTACTCCTTTTATTCAACTCATATTATCCAGTACGGCAGTACTTTATTCCCTTTTTCTTTCAATCAAAAACCCTAAAATTTATATTAGTCTTCAACATTCACACTGTTAATTAATACCACTTTACCTCTTAACGTGCTTCATATGCTGCTACATAGAGAGAATCAAATGAATTGTGATGCTTTTTAAAACATTAAGATCCCAACTTAATTGGTGAAAATTATTTTATATTAAATTATGGTACTTTATTACAACTGTCTCTGAAAACTCTATAATGCTCGAAGAGAAAAGGGAAACCATTTTTTTGATAAGCTGAAAAACATGGACGACATCATACTCAATTAAAAACAGATAAAAAAAACGCTAAAAAAAATAACATTTTATGTCACAATGATACAGCCCCCAATCCCGAATTAAATCATCACCGCTCTCCAACCAGTCCTCCTCCCAACACGAGCATGACGTGACCATGCGAGCAAGTAGTTACGCCGGATGCACCACCTCTCGACACGTGTCACAACTGACACGTTGCATATTTCGTGAATTCTGGATCAGATTCCAGCGCCTCCATGGTTTCGGGCGCTAAAACCACTTCCAAATCGACGGTCCCGGTTCCGTCTCTTCCGGGAAACGCCGAGATCTTACCGTCGAATTTGTTCGCTCTTCCACTTCTCACCGCCAGGGGTCTCCCCCACCCGAAATTGTTATCGTACATTGGAAACCTCGGAGAACTACCCATAGTGATGGATGCACCGTCGGGGTTCCCGAGAGGGAAGCACCGGGGTTTCTGCTCCCAATCGTCTATGAAGCGCCGCACCATAGCGTCGTCGTGCGCCTTCACGTTTGCGTTCAGCTGCTCCGCGCACCACCGTAGATCCCTCGATAACACGTCGCCAGCAGAAGCATACGTTGGCACGCTCTGAATCGCGTTCCCGAAGTAGTACGGTTCCAATTTTGGTTCTATTCGATGACGACAGTTAACTGCCATTCTGAACGTCGTCGTTTTCGACGCAGGCAATTTCCTCGCGCGCGTAACCGCGCGCCACAGCAACGCGCACACCGATTGAAACGACGAAATCTCCACCGTTTCGGTAACCGTCTGCGGTTTCGAATTCGAGTTCACCTTGAACCAGTTCTCCAGAATTGTACCGGCCTTGCCGTTGCTCTCCTTCGCGTGATGAAACTGATCGTTGCTTTGCTTCCGCATCAACTCCACGGCGGTCCCGTTGTTCTCCGGCCATCGGCGGTTGTTCGTCATTGCCTTCAGCTTCTGAATCGCCTCGCGGCTGAAGCTGAAGATTCTCTCGCGCAGCGGCGCGTGAGAATCGAACGTGACCTGGGGGCCGCCCTCCGGTAGGCGGAGGACGGCGTCAGAGATCAGAGCGGATTCGCGGCTGAAGTCCGGTATATTGCGGAAGCTTTTATTAGATGCTCTGCAGAGGTGGGCGAAGGTGTTGAAGAAGTTCCAGAAGGAGGTGCCGTCGGTGACGGCGTGATTGACGGCGCAGCCGATGAAGAGGCCGTCAGCGAGTTCGGTGACCTGAACGGCGAGAATCGGGGAGTAATGGCCGGTGTAGCTGACTTTCCTGTCGAAGGTGAAGAACTCCTTGAAGCATTCGGGGACGTCGAGAGGGGACAGGAGGTCGCAGACGCGGAAGGCGGCGGCATTGGCGTGTATGAAATCGACGCCGGCGTCGTTGCAAGCGATGTAAACGTAACCGTTGGAATCGGTGGTTAAACGGCCAGCTAGAGGTGGAAAGAGAGAGAGTGTGCGAGAGAGTGCGGATTTAAGAAGAGGAATTAGAGTGTGGGATGGGATATTGGGTTGGGTAAAGAGACATCCCTTTTGGATGTAGTGGCAGGACAACATGGGAAGGTCCGAAACGGAGAGTTTGAGATTTGCCATAGTTGAGGTTTGGTCCGGGAAGACAGTGCATTTGGAGAGCAAGGTAGGTGCAGAAAGAGAAGCAGAAGAAGGCATTTTGTTATGCAAATTGCAATTGGATAAAAGAGATTTTTGTCTTTTCTCTCTTCTTCTTTTTTTCTCTCTATGGTGTGCGTAATTGGGGGTTAAGTGAGGAGTGGGGTGGGGATGGGAGAAGATGTTACAAGTGTCCCTATATATAGGCACCAACAAAGTGTCTTGATGCATGCATTTTATTTTCTCGAAGCTGGACCCTCGGTCCTGTTTGCGTTCCTTATTTTATTTATTCTTTATTATTTATTCATAATCACGATTCTGGTTGTTGTTAATCACTTATCCTTCGTCGCCTAGCCAAGCTTATTTTAACCTTTTCAACCTTTCAACCTACCTTTTCCTACTCATTGCTTAATCGCCGCGACCTCTATTCAAAACTCTCGACGCTACAATCTTATTTTGCCTAACTCAATTTCTTCAAACAAATCAATATTTTTTCCCTTTTCAATCTTAATTAGATACCGAAAGTGAGAACAGTTAAGTTAGATTTCTGACTTAATCATTCGTAACGGTTTTTCATATATGAACCGTGGATTTTGCTGACTTGCTTCCTCGCAGAAATTATCTTCCCTTGCACAGTCCAGTACTGGAAATTAGTAGCTACTAGAAGTTTGGAAAAATCAATGATAACTGGGCACTGTCGATGATCATGTTTGAAAAATCAATCATCAATTGAAACAACATTAATTATTGCAAGGGGATGATACTATTAGACACTAATAATACAATCTATTCAGTGATGAATTTGTTTTATACAAGATTCAGAACTTGTTTTTCATTCTGGAGAAACATATATAATTCAAAATGAATGATTGAGATACCATGGACAAAATTAAAATAAAGATCTTTTTTTTTTCTGAAACTCTTTCTCCATCTCTCATTCACCCTCCCCTTATCTTTCTCTCTCTGACTCTGAAACACAGAAAAGCACTTTCTTACTCCTTTTTTCCCATCTGTAAAACGTTTTATTATCTCTCCTGGATAGTAAATTTGACAGTTGGAGGGTAGTGGCAGAGACACGTGGGAGTGTGTGTGGTGGTGGATATTATATTATGGGAAGGTTGATTACGTTATTAGATTAGAGAAAAGAGAAAAAAGTTTTGGTGGATATGTTAAGTGAAAAGCAAAACAAGTATCCAAAATCCAAGAAATAAAAGATGTGATGGAAATTTGGAGATTACTATGGATCTCCCAGATTTTTCTTAAAATCCAGGAGTATCGCACACCCTATGGTGGCTGGTCTGCCCTCAAGGACACAACGCAAATATATGCCGTGCAGTACCTGATCTCATTTGTCTTCTTCTTCTTCTTCTTTCTTTCTTTCTCTTTCATCATTTCATTGTATCATCTCAAAACAATTTTTTTCTTTTTAATAAATGCACTTTCATCTTTTGTTATTAAGAAAACTAATTGACCCACGAAAAGATAATAAAAATGACAATTGTTAATTAATGAACTTGATTTGAGTCAACATAATCTGAATTTCATGTTTAGTAGTCGGAACCTTTATATAACATATATTTGGGCTTTCACTAATTTTTGGATCCAATACATACAATAATGAAATGAATTTGATAATTTAGATAGAAAGTTGGTTTCCAACTCGAATAATGGTCTTTTTATCGCTATAAGAAGGAAATTAATATAAAGTACCAAATAATGCTCATGTGCATAAAATAAAATAAAAAATCATTAAATTTCATGGTCGAAGCAACGTTATAAAATAAATTTTGTCATTATATTAAGGATGCAATACATTGAAAATTTTGAAGGTACAAGTTGCAAAATTATCTTTCAAAATAGTTAGAAATATCAAAATATTATTTAAGATTTTATATTAGGAGATTCCATTTAATTGGACAAGTAGTTGTTGTTTCCTTCACGTTTCTAGCATTTGTTAAAATTAATTTTATACGTCACAAGATATTCTTAGTAAAAGAGATTAGTGTAGGGAGAAAAAATCGTATAACAACAAATTTTTTTTTTTTTTTTAATTATGGTCCCAGTTAAGGCATTCTTTCAATAAAGTCCCTTGTTTACCATTGATTATTCCTTAAATAGAGTTAAGTTTCTTTAATCAGGGTGAATGATATTTTATTTCCCTTTAATACCATTGGTTATTACGTTAATTTAACTATGCTTAAAAGTAATAACTCAAACTTAATATTAAATTAAGATTTACTAGTATTTTTTTAACTTTTTTTAAAAGTAAAGACATAAATGAAAATGAACTTGATATTCTAGCAATATATTTTCTACTCTATTCTATTTTTATAATTTGTAAAGTAGAAAAATGGTAATTTTCTTTTTCAAAAAAAGGAGGGTCCCTTTTAATTATGCGATACAATCTGTATTCAAATATGATATACATCCTAAATAGATATGCTCTGGGTGTTTAAACCGTCCATATTGGTATTTCTCTCATTGTCCAAAATTTCTACTTTTCTTATTACAACTAATTTATTTATTATAGTTTATACTTATCTATACCTATATAAATAAATAGGGATATTTTTTATTGTTCACATTTAATATTTAATTTTATCCTTTATATTATTTGTTTTAAATTAAAATAATTATTTTAACAATTTTATAGATAATTTTTTAAAAATTTAATTTCTTTTCAATTTAACCATTTTTTTAACTTAAATACTTTTTTAATTACAAAATTGCCTACCAAATAAATAAAGGCTATTTATAATAAAATTATAAAGTTGTTTATATTTAATTTTTTAAATATCTATAACTATATATAAAAAAATACAATTTCTTTTTGGTATACACACTTTTTATTTTTAATGTTATCCTTGACGGTTACTGTTTTAATTTTATTTTTATATTTTAAATTTAAAAAATATCTAATATTAAAAGTGGAACCTAATTTAATATTTGAAACTTTCTTCATTCAAATTTTGGGAACTCATTCTTAACATTCTCGCATCACTATAATTGGTTTTAGAGAAAATCAACAAAGTTATATTCACATTTTTTCTTGATTGTCGTTCATCTTTATCTTCATCTTCATCCGCATCAAATAATGAATTTATGCTTGTATCTATACATATATCTATTTTCTTACTATTTCAATATCAATTAATTAATTATAATAAAATAATAATAAATTATGGTAAAGGAAACATAATATTATTAAATATTTAATATTAAAATAACTTTTATTTCTTCAATATTAAATATTTAGAAAAAAACTACCTTATAATTATATATATTTCAAATTAGAATACCAAATAAAATCTTACGAGAACCAAAACATTAATTGAATTTGCAAACATCGATAAAACCTAAGTGATAAATTAAAAAATATTTTTAAAAAAATATCAAAAGAAAATAAATATTCAAATTAAGAAATATTTTAAATATTTAATTACTTAAACTTTTTAAATTCTAATGATTTTTTTTAAAATAATAGAAGAATTTTCTATCAAAACGGGCTTTTTTGTAGTTTAGGGTCTATTGAAATTCGAATTTGTATAAATGAATTCGTTACTCTTTTTTTTTTTTTGTCAAAATAGGTCAAGTCGTCAGGGATGATAATAACATTAGAGGTAAAGTCGTTATCTCCCTAACCGGTTTCTTTTTTTTTTTTTTAAATGTGATGTTGTCATGCGGATGAACGGTTTCTTTGAATGGAAAAAGTGAAGTAGTCCTCACACATGACTTCACTTTTTCAATTTTTTAACTTTTCAGTTTTTCAATTTTAATTATTTGTTATTTATTATGTAATTTTATATTATCTAATCTATTTTATTAAGTTAATTTATTTTAGGAATAAAAATAATTACAAATACAATCAATATAATTTTTATATCTAACAAAATTTGAAAAAAAATAATTATAAATTCAAAAAATATTGATAATTGATAAGTTAAAAAAAAGACAAATAACTAAAACTGAAAAATTATAAAAAAAAATTAATCAAAACTGAAAAATAAAAAAAATAAGCAAAACCATTAAATTAAAAAAAAAATCTGAAATATTTAAAAAATAAAATAATGAAAAAATACAAATAAAAAAAGAACAAATAATTAAAACTGAAAAGTTAAAAAAAATGAAAAGTGAAGTCGTCATGTTACAGGACGACTTCACTCTTCTATTTAATAGAAATCGTTCTCAGATGCAACGACATTACTTTTAAGAACAAAAAACGGAATTGGCCTGGAGGACTTGTCCTTCCCAATAACGATTTCATCTACTTTAAAAAAAAAAACCAACAAATGCTATTTTACAATTTTATGGTCAAAAGATCCTAAAATACAAAAAAACCATCAAAACATGAACGAATTTAGACAATATCCATAAGACAAATTTATTTATCATCTCTAATTACAAATACTCCTTCTATGACAATAGTTAAAATTGTCACCTGATGTTACAATACTTTTTATTTTAAGAATGGAATAAGAAAGAAACAATTCGTTAGAAAAAATATTAAAATACCATATTTTGAAATAAGCTTTTTAAAATTATTCTTTTATAAGAAACTGATTTTAAAACTAAATATCATATTTTGATTCCATTTAAGTATGTGGTCAAAACTTATATGTGATATATAACTGCGTATGACATAATAATTCCACACTATACTTCGTTATACATTTCTTATCACTTTTAATAATAGTAAATATATTTAATGTAAATTTAACTAGTTTTTAGTTCTTATAAATTTTACAAACTAGAGTCAAATTCAATAAGTAGGAAAGCACTAAAAAAATTATCTATCAGCATAGATTTAGCTTTTTGAAGTGTTTTCTTAAGTTTATCAAATTTACAATTGAAGTATATTTTTTAAATATTATATTAAATTATTTTACTTCTTTTTATTTTTTAATATTTTACATTTTTATAAAAATTAAATTTTGTTCTTATTTGATGTGATCATATAACATTAAATAAAAAACATAAATGAGAACATATAAGACATGATAAAACTGAAGTTGACCTCCAGTTGATGTTGTTATACTGATAAAAAGAAAAGATTAGAATCGTATTTGATACGTTTGGGAAATAATTAGTATAAGAGTAAAATGGAATCTAAAATGTTAATAATAGTATTGAAGCTGAGGAGGAGCGCCGACTATTTGCGTTGTGTAAGTGTGGTCTGATTCCTCAAATCCCAAAAGGTCGGCTCCTTAGAATCTCAACTGTTTAGCTAATCTTGAACTGTTAATCTCTGCAACCGCCATTTCTGATTTGTCGGTTTCCGCAATATCATACTATTAATCATTACGATTGTCATTACCATATTTTTTATATTTAAAACAAAAACATTTTGGACTGTGCTATTCTTAATTCTTTCACTGCAGATAGTGTCGGAATATATAAATAATTGTATGACTCTGGCGATGAAGAGGATTTCTGCCACTGTGTCCAAGTTCAACATTTTTTCATTACAATGTATTATGTATCTATGGATCCGCCACGTGGCTCACAGTTCAGGGCCAACCATGTAGCTTCTCTGGGTTCTATGTGTGACACTGAACTTGACAGTTGCCAGGTCTGTGACAGTGCAAACCACTCTTTCTGTCTTCTACTCACTCCGATCCTTCTCAATCTTTTCCCTTTTAACACTTTACCTTTATTTATTCTCCATATTTAAATCATCTGTCATCAAAATATCAATAAAAAAAGTTGTTTTTTTAATATATATATATATATATATATATTACTTAGTTAAATATTAGTTAAATATAAAAGTAGAATATTATATAAAAATAAAAATCCATAAATTTATTGATTTAAGTTTTGGAATGAAAGTGATATCAATGTCTTATGTGATTGAGTTTAGGTTGGTGTCAGTTATTTTCTCTTATGTAAATCTAACTTGTGGTATCAGAATCAATGGTTAAAACTGACTCAGACAAGTCATCGAAAATCTTCCTAAAAAGAGTTTCAAGTAAGCGTATCTCGTTAAATCTGTAAACCTAACAATACCATCATAATTTGAAAAGAATAAATTCTCTTTTATACTTTATACTAAAGTAAAGTAATCAAACACAAATAATACAATCTTACGATATATTAAACTATAAAACTTAATATATATATATATATATATATATATATATATATATATATATATATATATATATATTTGCACTTCTGTGTATCGAAAATAAATTAAAATAGGTTGTAAATTGAAATTTACATTGATATATGTTTTCTACGTATATCTTTCATTCTACATTATAAATGTTTATCTCTCTAGTGTATTTTCTACATCTACCTTTCATTCTACCTTATAGATAAATTGTTTATCTCTCCAATATAGCTTGATATTTTATCAACTTTGAAGACCAACAATTAAAATTAATTTTGATTTTGCACCACTTATATTTAAAAAAAAAGTATCAATGGTTATTGCTTCTAATTAATATTTATTATTGTTCTTCTGTACATAAAAAGTATACTATTAATATCAATGCATAAATTTCGTAAATAGACTCCTTGCGTATTTTAAAATCTTATTAGCTTAAACTATAAATTTATTTTACCTTAACTTTAACTAGTTTTATTTCCGATATTTATGACATAAGATATATGTGGAGTGAAAATTTGAGTGCTTGATGAAATATAATAGTGTTTTTTTATAATTGAAATCATTGAAAGATTTTTTAAAATAAGAAATATTAAAAATAGAAGGTAGCATTAAAAAAAAGGTTGTGAATTGATAACGTGGTTAAATAGAAATGGCCAGTTGGCGAATGACATGGAGTGTGGAATCTGTGACATAAAACAAAGCGTTGGCCGGTAAATAATTCACGCACCTTCTGCCTATGTCATCTTGACGACCATCAAATTGCTCTATTAATATTATTCATAATAATATTCTTATGAGTTAAAAAACAAACCAACGACTCTTGCTGACGCCATACGTCAAAAAAAAAAAAAATGGCCACCACAACCAACCACAATAATTTACCAATTACTATTAGCTTAACAATAATTTTCGGTTCATTCATGTAGGTGCTAACCATGTTTGAGTGCTCAGTTTCACCATTCATGTTTTTTTTTTTTTTTATCTAAACTAAGTCCTTTCTTTAATGCAGATAATCTTATTCTAATTTTATTATAGGCGACAAGTTCTACTCTTACACTAGATACAGAAAAAATGTATTACCTAATCCAAACTGTTGAAAAAATACGCATTAAGAAAAAATATTTTCAAGGGGAAGCTCAAATACAAATAATAGCAGAAAAATAAAATATAAATAAAAACAAATATAAAATTTAACGAGATTCGACATCTCGATATTTTTATTCAATAAAAAAGTATTATCATTCAAGATGCAATTCTTTGTGGACCAAAATTACAAACACTTTAAAATACAATTTTTTATGGACCAAAATTGCAAACACTTCATAGTGCAATTTTTTATGGACCAATATTACAAACTCTTTATAGTACAATTTTTCTGGCAAAAATTACAAAACTTCTAATGACACACAATTCTCAAAACCCCCAAAACACCCAAGAGACATATTGAATTGGAATGACAATTTCATAAACAACTCTTTATTTTCATAATACTTGTTTGGTGCTTTCTTTTTCATATTACCCGATTAGTGAGACTTTGGTGAATACTCACTTGAGAACCGACACAAACCTGGTGGAATGAATGAAAAAAAATTATGTATATTAAAATTTAAGTTTTAGATTAAATGGAAATGAGAGTGCCGAAAGAAAATAATTCATAATTCATTATTTTAAAATTTTGACTTAGAAATAATATAATTTTTTTCTATGAATTGGTCTTTTGTTATTAGTATTGTGTTTTTATTGAATTTCTTGGAAAATTCTTTCAAGTTGTTTTTTACATTTTTAACGTTGAACCATGATTTTGAACATACCATGCATAAAGTTGTTGTCACTTATTTTTTGCAATAGATAAACCCAATATTATAATTCATGTAAAAGGGTGCAACTCATTTCGAAACATTAAGGTAGCATTTGCACTTGTATTTAACGAAGCACAAACTCATGAGGCTAGTTGCCCGATGAAATTATTCACATTAGCATGTATATGATCATTTATAAACAAATAAGAAGGGATGACAAATAAATCTGTTTTTATGAATATTATTTGAATTTATTTCTATTTTAATAGAGAATCTTCATATTAATTGAGTACGAGTAATATTCAATTTTTAAAATTAGATACGAGAACGAAGATGTGAATGTACATATACCTATCCTGTTCTCCTTCCAATGTCTCGTTTGGTACTCATCTCGTTCTGTTAAAATTACTAAAGTCTCACAATTTGTTTGCTATTTTAGAATTTTTTGGTCACATATATTATGTAAATGTGTTAGAGTTATTGTCTGGTTAGTTAAAATTATAAACCGATACATTAATATTAAGTAGATACCCTAAAGTAATATTATGATATGATGAGAAGTCGAATTGAAATTATTAAAATATGGAATGTGACTTACCACCGGTATAAAATGAGTTATGTGTTGGGATTTTTAGGGCTTTTGGAAATATGAGAGATATGAGAGATATATGTGATATGTTATACGGAGGAACATGTTTTTGTATTTTATTGATATACTCTATATATAGACAAATATCAAATATAAAATATTTAGAATATCTCACTCCTAATCTAAAATAATAACAAATTTCTAAAACTGACACATATCTCTAAAACTGAAATATTTTCTAAAAACTAATTTAAATAAAAAAGATATTAAGTAATATTCTCAACATTATGATCCCCATTTGTAGGGTAAATAACATTACGTACTCTGTTATGGTTTTTGTTTTCTCTTCATCTCCATTAGGAGAGATAACAAAAGTTGTGTCTAAGACCCTCTACAGTTGGATTGTAATATCTCATACTCACGTCAAACTCAAGTACACTTCCACATTTTTTTATCACGAATTAGATTATGGATTCATTAAAGATTAATATATGATTAAGCTGTACAAATTTGTCCTCACATTAACACATAAATAGTGTACACTCCAAAACAAAAACGTATTTAGTCTTTAGTTTTATAACCATTCTTTTTATTTGCTACATATTTTTTCCTCTCTCTTCTATTTTTTTGACTTGTTTTATATCTATGAAATTCACCAAAATCTCAAAAGTATTTTTTCTCTTATTATAACTATTATGTTCATATGGTATATTATCAATTACAGTGAATCAAATAGTTTTTATGTCTTACATTTGAATAATTTTACTCCTTTTTAATACCTTTATCTATTGTCTTTTTTTCACAACAAAATTGTTGACTCTCAATTTCAAGTGTCCAATAGCATAAACTTATTCTTTTTATGCTCTTTGATCCTTAAGTGTTGTTTCATTTGAAAAAAAATTATTTTTGCTAAATAATTTTCATTGACCTTCAATAGTACGACAAATTTGATATTTGAAAAGTTTTTCTTAGATTTTCAAGGTACTTTCACTTATCATGTCCTCAATTATACATTAAATTTCCTTTGTGTGATCTCATTGAATGATGTATCAAATTGTTTCTATGACACATTTGATTATTTTTACTTCTTTTTAATTCTTTTTAATATTTTTATTTGTTGTTTATTTTCATCACGTAAAATATTGTTTTGATGTTTTTTATATAATTATTTTTATTTTCTAACTCATTATTATAAGTGTAATTTCATCACCACACTTGAATAAAGACATTTAATTTACTGTAATAAAATAAATAATGTTATTATTATGAATCTTATTTATCACCATCCAACATATATTAAAGTTCAAAAGATCAAATATTTATGTTACATTTTAATTATTATTAATTTAATACTTGTACTTTGTGCAATTTCATTCAATGGTGTACTATAAATTTTATTGGTGTATAAAAGAATAGGTTTCATTAGAATTTAGAGAAAGAAAGCAAACAAACATTTAAAATATTTTTAACCTTGGATTCTAGTTTTTTCTATAACTTTTTTCAAAATATAACTTAATTTTATTAATTTTGGTTAAACTTAATAAATACTTTGGATTTTGTTATGATATAAATAGTTAAATCTATTGAGAGGGAAAGAGGTATTTAAAGTACTTTTGACCTCGACTTTTAAACTAAGTGAAACCATTGACATTTATTCGAAAATCTTTCAAAATTATTGATTCAATTAGTAATAAATCTTAAAGAGAAATTGATATAAAAAATACAACACTAATATAACATAGTTCGATCTCACATAAAATATCTTTTGTATTGATCTATACTTTGGTTGAAACACTTAAGTCAAAGAATTCATTTTGCTTGCAACATACGTCATTGCCACATTCTTATTAGTATCTTGTTGATTTTAATGCCTAAGCCACAATATATTCTTTTTCCAAGCACGCAGTGCTCCATTTTATCCATAATATTTCATTAGTGTCCTCCTTTCCACCCATGAACCAACCACTATAATATGCCTTAAAACTATACAAGGGAAGAAGAATATGTGAATGCAATTACAAAAGTGGAGATGACACAAGGAATTAGTTTCAACAATAAAAAAATATGTATTTCCAATTATTATATGTATCCTCTATATTCAACAACTCTAGTTCCCAATTTTTCTTTCTCATATTCACAAGTGCACATTGGCCCTCCCAATAATTCAACTATTGTAAAATAATGAAGTGATGACACCATTAGCCGAAATCGTCACAAAGGAACAAACAAACACAATAAGTATTAAATAAATATTGCAATAATCGACAAAATCAAATTTTACTCTTTTATTAAAATTGGTTACTAAAAGTTTAGTGATGTCAATGTAATAAAGTAGCCTATGTATTCACACTGTTATCTAATTACCAATAACATAAATTTATTGTATTTTTATTATAATTATTTACAAAAGCATGCTAAACATAATATTTTAATAATTGATTAACAGTGCAAAACATCTCACGAAAAAGAATAAAGTAAGTATATGTCTTGCATGTCAATTCGCCTGCCTTTCTTTTAAATTTAAATAATATAAAAGATTAAATAGTTTTGTAAAGTCAACATTTAATGAGTTATTCGATTATTTTTAAGTTGAAAAAAATTACCCAGTTACTTTCTTAGTAAAGACATTCTACAAATATATTAGTTATTGAAATTTACATAGCTGCAGGTTAAACAAACACACATACACACACACACACATATATATATATATATATATATATATATATATATATATTATTACTTTTCAAATATATTTATTTTATTTGTTTTTTTAATATCTTTAATGATTATCCATAATTTGGCAATGGATTTCTTCTCATTCCAAAATTCTCTTCGTATCCAAACTCTATATGCAGTCAGTCTCAACATAGTGTGAAATCTTTTTTGTTGTAAAATTCTTACACGACTCAGAAGTATTACAGTTTAAATAACAATTTGAAATTCTGTTTCCAAGAGCAGCAAGAACTCAAGAACTACAAGTTATTAGGGTAAAATGGTTTCTTTTTCGTTTTTACTACCTTCTATATATACTGTTTCATAGCTTCGCCTGTTTTATTTACAAGAAGAACCGCAAGCAGTGACGTTTTGTTAGAAAGAAAAGCGTGTAGGCTTATCTGAGTGTGGTGGTTACGATAAACATCAGAAAGAACATCACCAATATATCAGAAGAAAAGAAAAGGTTGTTGGCTTCCTCTCCTTTTTTGTGGTAGTAGTTGTGAAGATCATGGTGTTGTTGAGTTCTTTTCTGCAGTCAACTGCAGTACATACATACATATATATATATAGAATAATATTCCTGCATGCGTCTATGTTTGGCGAGGATTCCCACCTACAATATGCTATGGCCATTTTCTATGGTTCGTAGTGATGATGAATACGTTAGTTGAACTTGGTCATTTAGTGTCACAATTGCAGCAACTGCAGGGAAGAGTTCAAAACCAAAGTCTCAAAAATGGCTGCATTTTTCTAAAACTATTATTTTTTGGTGCACATGATGTCTTCTCAGGAAGAAACATATTTGGTCGTATAATGACAAGAAGATAAAAAGATAAGATGAAGCACGCATGCACACCCTCCAAATGCATGCATTTATGTGATAAATTTGTTGCATGATGCAATTGTCTTGTATTAACAACAGTGAGCACAAAAGAGGTGTTAGTGAGTGTTGTTACGTATCAGCAGCATTTTTTTGTTTTTCTACGGGGAGATGAACGTAGCCTCTTATGTATATCATTAAATAATGGAATCATGGTCTCTGCACAAAATACTATAACAAAATTTTGTTCTTCTTGTTAACAGCTTAACGATTGTGACTTTAATTTTTAGTCTATTTTCGATTTGACACAAGCTAATAACTTCTCGACACAGCTCAACCAACATTTAATAGTGCTATATTTTTTCAACTCTCCTAAAAGATATGTTAAGCTCAATAATTTTGTCCCTTCAACATTTTAATCTGTCTTTTTATATAACGACAATAAATTATTACTGCAAATGTTTCTTTTTTAAATTGAATAATACTTTATAAACATATAACATAATTATATGTCTCGCACCTAAATTTAAAATTACTTAATATATATATACTTAAACAATTTTAAAAGGTGAAGTTAAGCATATATAGATAAAGACAATAAAGTGGTGTTTGGTGTTAATTTATTCATATACGTACTATTTCTTTTTTGAAAAATGATATCTCTATCTTTAGACTTTCATTCTTTATTTTCCAACATAATTTAGTGTGAGCTATTGATTCGTTAAAAAAAATATGGTAGTACATTAATTAATGACCTACATTAAGTCATGTCAGAGAGTAAAAAAATTAAGAGTCATAATAACATTTTCCTTCTTTTTTGAAGACACTTAGCATCATTTAAATTGGTGTGTTTTGTATTAAAAAAAATGGATTTTATAAGTCGAAGTCAACCTCACAAAACTGGTTTATAAAATGATGATTGTACTCAATTATATCTTTTAAATTGACTTCATTTTTAGTCGATATATGAATTAAAAAAAAAAAAGGTATCCATAATCTAAATTGGTACTTGAGCAAATTATAATCATAATTATTATTTGGGTTGTTATACTTAACTCCTAAGTGAAAGTAATTATAATCGTGCAAATTTGATAACTATACTAATTTTGTGTGAGAAAAGAAGTCCCACATTGATGAGAACTTACTTTGGGGCTTACTTTTAATGTTATAAAAGGAGCTCAGTGTTTCCTTAGGAAATCATCCCAAAGTCTCTCTCATCTTATTCATTTTGTTTTATTTGGCTTGAGACTTAGGAAATCATCCCAAAGTCTCTACCATCTTATTCCTTTTGTTTTATTTGGCTTGAGAGAAGAATTAAAAGAGAATAGTATTGTGATAGTATTTTGCTGCTATTGTCATTAGAATAGTGTTGTGATAGTGGATAAAGTGTGGTAGTGTGAAAGTGCATGTTTAGGAAAGTTCTGGCTAAGAAAGACTTGGTACTTAAGCGTGTCCATTAGTGACCCACCTCTCTTTCCTGGGAATTACCTGGTGCATTGGTTCACGATCTGCCTCCATTGTTCCAATAGACAGTACTAGCATTGCGGAGAAGACTACATCGAAGGATATTTGGGATACTCTCACACGCCTGTACGAGCGGCAGATTTCAACATAATTGAAAATGAACGTGAAGAAGAATCCAGGCGAAAGAACAAAGAGGATATGGTGAAAAGTGTAAGGCAAATAGAAGCTTTGGTGATGACAAGAGGTAGATCAACAGAACGTGGATCTAGTGGGAGTCAGTCTCATGATAGATGTCAAAGTAAGAAGCATCTCAAATGCTACCATTGTGGCAAAATAGGGCATGTGAAGAAAGATTGTTGGCATTTGAAGAATGGAGGAAAGAACTTTGAGGCATCAACCTCACAAGGTTGTATGGCAAATACCTCGGAGGACGAAGATATTCTGTGAAGAAGAGGAGAGATCTGGTAAGTCATGAAAGCGCAAAAGATCATGGCAGATGTGTATGTGCTTTTGGGAGATACGTTGCAGGGAGCTAATGCAATGGTTCCATCGACAAGTCAAGAAGAAGCAATGTTGATGTGACATCGTAAACTTGGGTATAAGTCAGAGCGAAGTTTGCAAATCCATGAATGTAATCTCTTACTCGGACTCAAGAAGATTGTTTTATCTCTACGCGAGCACTGTGTGGTAAGCCAACAAACATAGTCATAGATCGCAGATTGCTAGCTTGACTACCAGGAAAAAGGAAAACACAAGAAGACTTTATTTATTCTGATGTAAAGGAATCACCAGAGTTACCACTAGGAGAATCAAAGTTTACTCCAGGATATTGTGGGTGTACTACATCAAGAGAAAGTCAAATGTGTTATTACCAGTTCAAGGAATCCAAAGCACGAGTAGAGCTTGAAACTGGGAAAAATTAAGTGCTTTGGCTATGCTAACAATGTGAAGGGGTACCACCTGTGGGTCCCACTACCCACAAGGTTATTGTTAAGCAGAAATGAAATGATACTCCAACCAGAAGGCGTTAAAGAACAAGTAAACTTGGTTTACATGGTTGAACAAATCTTAGTACGGTTTAAAGAGAGCTCAGGTGTTCGTACCAGAGATTTGATTCCTTCATAAGTATCGGTTACAACAGAATGGGTGTTTAGACCATTGATGGGAACTTACTTTTAATGTTATAAAAGGAGCCCAGTGTTTCCTTAGGAAATCATCCCAAAGTCTCTCTCATCTTCTTCCTTTTGTTTTATTTGGCTTGAGAGAAGAATTAAGAGAGAATAGTAGTTTCTCCCATAAAAGAGAAGGTTAGTTTCTCCTTTAAGGTTCTTCTTGTATTAGTTTTTCCTAATTCCAAGAGAGAAGTTGTCATTATTTTCTCCTTGAGATTAGATAGAATGGTATGTAATTTTCTTTTTCTTAAGTAAATTATATTCATTGCCTATTATCTATTTTTGTTCCTTTATTTTCATCTTTTATTTTAGTTGTGAGTAGTTATACTATTACTCTCATACCCAACATTTTGTTGGGTCAAGAATCAGATGAAACTTGACCCTGTTTTAATTGATATTGACGTGAGACAATGTATCATGAATTAAAATTATAACGGGGAATTAGTAATAACAAGTAGGGGTGTATTTAAGGATGAAAATGGGACACATGGGTCAAGCGGGGATGGTTGGTAGTGAGAAAAAAAAATGTAAGTAATGGATATTTAATTTCGTCGTCACCTTGCACAAGTTGGTCTATAATCTTAATTAATTATTTTAATTTTTGCATAAATAAGACAATCCATATTATGAATAATAATTATATCTCATTTCATTTATGTTTTAGAATATGTTTGAAAGACCATTTTTGAAAGTTTCGATTAGTGAGTGGTTTTAATTATTTTTTGTCGTGATTTCTTAAATCAATGAGTAATTCCCGTAAGTTTTATAGAGAAAAATATTGCTGATGTTTATATTTTTGTAAGTATATATTGTTCAAAAAATTTCATATTTTTTATGATGAAAATCATTGTTATATAAATTGTTAAATTTCACTTTTATACATAGAAAAGAGTCTAAATGATTTAGTATTTTATCTTTATTTATTTATTTAGATTTGATTTCTTTTTCATAATAGGTATAGTTGTTTATATTTTGTTTATATTTGTGAAGTGTAATTTTTATCAAGAATTTAATTCAATCTTTCATAACTTGTATTCATTTATTTATTTTTATTAATGAAGACTTATTTAAAAAATATACACCCACTTAAAATAAACATACATTTTAAGTGTCGACTGGTCCCTCATTTTAACAAGGTGAGAGACGTTTTATAAGTGGAATATCTTTTTACATCTAACATGATGCCATTTAAACTAAAGCATATATTTTACATAAGTTTTCTCCGGACAAAATTACAATTATGAAACCATGTACTTCTATATAATTCTTTATCAGTTAAATATTACTTTAAAGTTGTGTTTTTTTCTTAAAATAAACTAATTACCTATTTCATTCTTGCACATAAAAGTCATACAAAATATTTTTGTCATCAAATATTATATTATAGTTTATTGTGAAACTCCATTTATTACATAAAAAGTAATATTACTTTCCTCCCATATCATCATAATTATAATCTAAATTTTCAATGGTTGAATTCATTTCAAATTTAAACTTTGTGGGGATAAGTGTGGGGCACAAGAAATTAAAGTTTCCCTCTTGTAAAAGAAATAGAGATTAATCAAATGATGACACCTAAACTCATGAAAGCTGCCAAAGATTGAATGTATGAGTTGTTGGTGTTGTGGAATTATAGTACTGCTCTATAGTCACATTTGATGAATGTTATTTTGACGCATTGAAAACGTGGAAGTAGAATTAGGCAAAATGTGAGAACATAAAAAGTCTTCCCAACATTGATTGGTGCAGAAGAAGAAAAGATAATTCTGGAAATGGAGAATTAATCTCTCTGTCTCATTCTCAACTCCAAGTGCCCAGTTATCTTCATCTCCACTCATGTCGGCATCGCATTAATGCAAGAAAGTGATGGATGATAAATATTTATTTTTATTTTTATTATTATCATTATTTAGTAATTTTCTATGTTGATGGAGCATTATTTATGACAATCAAAAACATGGAAAAAGGTTGAGTAAAAAACACGAGGACATATGGAACGTTAGAAGACCAGGGGGAGAGAATTCCACGTTGTTGATTTTATGATCTCAACATGGTTGTAACATCATTCACTTCACTTCGACACTGTTGTAGTAATTGCTGCATGCACCTTCCTAGCTTTCCAAATTCAACTCCCTTTCTCCCTAATTTCTCACCACCTTTTTCATTAGAACACATCGTTGTCTACTCCATATTAATTAATACATGCTAAAACTCATTTAACAATTACAGTTTTTTTTTTTCTAATACAAAAGTTTCATAATTAATAGATGCTAAAACTCATTTCACAATTACACTTTCAGCACTTTCATATTTGTGAAAATTTTATACGTTGGGTCTTTTATTTTAGGGTTAATTATATTTTTGGTCCCTTAATTTTTAATGAATTTTATAATTAATCCATTTTGAAACTTTGGATAATTTAGTCCTCCATATTTCGAAATACGTGGATTAGTCATTTTAATCAAATTTTATTAGGTTTATTTCATGTTTCGTATGCATTTGAGGATTGTATTTGAATTATTTATATTGTTTGACACATTTTTGCTTTAATGTTAAGTTAAATACTATTATGAAATGTCAAATAAACTTAACAAAATTTGATTAAAATGACTAAATCAACCTATTTCGAAATATGAAAGACTAAATTGGTCCAAAGTTTCAAAATGGACTAATTCCAAAATTTACTTAAAGTTAAGAGACCAAAAACATATTTAACCTTTATTTTATTTTATTTTAATTAATAGTGTAAAGTGTGGATTAAGTCATCACAAAATTTTTCTTTTTATATAAAATTTAAATAACAAGTGACATATTGTTTATTACCTAGAAAAAACTTTAATATTGTTGAAAAAATAGGAATCAAAATCATTGTTTTTAAAAAGTACAAATATCGATAAAAAAAACTATTTCTAATTTCAAATGCAATATTTCACGGACAAAAACATATTTTTTTCCTATATCTCTTGCATCTGTTACATCAATATAACACAATGTGAGGCATCATAACTAATGTTTTCATTTTTTTAACGTCTATTTTGAATATAACATGTTGAATAGTATATCAAGTGCAAGATCATAAACTTACGTTAGTGTGATTAAAAGTATTTTAGTCATGTTGTTCGCTTATATATTAATTAGTTGATTTATTATATTTATTTTAAGTTGAAATGTAGTAAATAAATATGAGGCTAGACTATGTACAATTGTTACCCAAACCGAAGTTGATAGTGGTTGGAATAAAGTAATACATTTTAATTGACTGATCGATACATCTAAACATTAATTGTTTCCAGTTTATAAACTTGTATTAACTTATGTAAATTGTTCTAGGGCTTTAATGGGTCACAACCATTAGACTCATAAACATTGAACTGTGTCTAAATCACATGGTTAAAATATCATGCAAATACTTATAAAACTTTAGTTATGCACTTTCTATAGTACTTAATGCTTACAAAATTTTCAACCGTGCTTAATTTTTTAATTATACTTTGTAACAATTTATATATTCATTTAAGCTAATTATGAACCTTAATTAAGTCATTACCTAAATTATATATCAATTCAAAATGGCATCAAATAATTTGTTTATAATTTTTTTGTGGTGTGGCTTGAAGTACAATAAATATGCAATAAACTGTGTTTGAAATTATTTGTTTGATATTTTGTTGAACACACCATAAAATGAAACTAACATTAAAATAAATTATACATACAACAATAATTCTCATCTCAAGATAGTCACCATATGTGACTTTCAATGGCATGTTGTAAAAATAACCCTTAAATGTAAGAAAAAAAGTTACAAAGTATACAATAATTGCAAATAAAGTTATTATTATGTATTACACATATGACGATGGTTATAATTTGGCTTGTCAACGTATATAGTGATACAACAACAATTATAAATTGTCATGGAAACCTCAATTTTGTTTAAGATGCCTATATTAGCAACAGTTCTGGAATTGTTGTTGAAAAAGTATTTTAATTGTTGTTAAAAGTTCGATATATAACGGTGTATCTCATTTATGATTTTTTTTTTTTTAAATTCATGTTAGGCATCCTAAAGACTCTGACATCTCGATTAACTTTTTGTATATTAAATTTAATGAAAACTTTAACTGGTATTCCTAAAAAGGTTCTAAAGGATAAACCAATGATTTTTTTCTCATAATATCATCCATGCAAGTTAATCAAGTTATTTTCGTATTAACTATTTATTAGTTTATTTTATACTTTAATAAGACGACACTACTCAGTAATCTATAAATAAAAACCTTTCTAACTACTAACTGCAAACATTTAAGAAAGTAAATACCCGCATACAAATATTTAAAGAAAATTAATCTTACACCACTTATTCTAGAATAGTTGGTGAAGGGAGCAAATTTCTAGTATATATATATATTAAAAAAGAGAAGAAAAAAAAACTTTAGTGAATAATGGAATATTATAAAGTAACGTGTATGGATAGAAATTGTATTTTGGGTATCCATGAACACAACTTTTTTTTGTCATCTAATGGAAATTGTGCTCTTGGTTTGCCACCTTTGTTTATATAATAATTAGGTCAAAAGCACAAAACAAAGATACTTACAGTCTTTGAAGGCGGGCTAACGAATGCAATGCACTGAAAGGATATGTTGGATTGTTAATTCATTTCAACACTCGATAATCTCATAACCCAACTTTATGTGTTTTTATGTGTTAGATTTGGTCTGCAACATGCACTTAGCTACTCAACAAAACATCCAACCATACCCTCAAATTCATAATGCAATTTGATTACGACAGAAAGATAAGACACTATATATGCGTTTATTACCAGAATTATTCATATATAATATACAAAACATACATGATATCGACAACAACTTTTGTTTTAGTTGTGTTGAATGAAGTAAGAGAAAGAGATTACTGAAAATTGAAGTGAATCTAAGGTTCTCTTTGTGTGAATAAGAAAGTTAAGTATTTTATAGAGATAAAAATTTATAAATTTATTATCTTAAGTTTTTTTTAGAGTGAAATATGTCTTTGGTTTCTTAATTTTGAAATTAGTTTTTCTTTGAAATTTTGATACAATTTAGTCTTTCAACTTTAGAAATATATGAATTTAGTATCTTTAACCAAATTTTATTAAATTTAATTGACATTTTAAACACGTTTCATGATATCATTTAAATTGTTTATACCGTTTTACATATTTCAGTTTTAATGTTAGTTGAAAAACGTATTTAATGTCAAACCTCAAGTTAAACCTCTTCTAAAAAACTTATAAAAGTGCAATCGATCACCTGTTAAATTAACCATGATAAAAGATAATCTTAAATTTTAAATATGTTGTGTTTGGAAAGGAAAATATTTATAAATTTTGAATCCTTGATTTGTTTTGTGACATGAAAAGCATGGTGAATAAGAAAAAGATGAGAAGGGTGACATATGCGTGATTACATGTGTTGTGAGGGTGGAAAAAAAATGGGTTGTGAGTGGGCAACCCAAAAAACATTGATGAAACCAGAATTGGTAGGGGAACAGAAGAGACAGAAGAAAAGATGAGGTAAGAATTTGGAAGATATGCGGTTTTGTTGGAACACAGGTTTTTCCCATTTTAAGCAGGTACATTGTAATCACTCAAATTTAGTCTTATGAATAAAGCTGCGATGTTAAGAAAAAGGATAAGGAGTTGTTGTGGTCCCTCTGTCGTGGTTGTGGAATATATACATAAAGACAAAATGATCTCAAAACTCGACGACTCAATAATAATAATAATATTATGCAATAATCAACATCATTTAAGTCTAATTTAACTTTAGAAAATTAATTTCAAAAATAAAGTTTTATTCACTTATATAATATGAATTTGACTTATTTTTAATTTATGTGTGACTTCCAAAAAAAACTTAAAATATTAAAATTTATAACAATTTCATTCAAACATATCTATTTAATATGAAATAGTATTAAAGCTAATTGTACATTAATGTTGTGTTTAGATCCGCATGAGTACTGTTCATGCGGATGGAGAGTAACTTGAAAATATGTTTGGATCTGCTTGTTTGCACTGATTTGAGAGTGCGGATTTGCAGGTGAATTACAAAATTTGACATTCTCTAAAATGAAGAGATGTACAGGAAAAGTCAGATCATCGTATTAAAATTACTTTATTATCCCTCTTTTTTAATAATTTAATTTACTTATATTTAATTATATAGATATTAATAACATTGTATATTATTATATATAATTTTAATTTTAATTATTATAATAATTAGTATTATATAATAATAATAATAATAATATTCAAATAAATATCTTTTGTAAATAAATTAATTCTATAAATTAAAATATATTTAAATAAATATGGAGTTAAAATTAAACCATATATATTATAAATCATTTCTTCTATTTACATTGAAGGATGAAATGGTAATCATATAATTTATTTTATTAAAGATTATAATTTATTACGTCAAACACAAACTTTCATAAACTTTTTACTCATATCCACTTAAATTATATCATCTTTTCTTTAATCCAAACAACTTCATCTTTACCTGCAAATCAGCGCAAATCCACTCCTCCAAATCCACACTCAATCTAAACATAGCATAAGTAAATTTTTAAAACATAAAAAATATTTTTATCACTTGTATTTTTACATTGAAGTGTAAATAAAAAATTATTGAAATGTATATTTTAGTAAACCTTTTTTTATAATAATATTTATAGGAAACTTTTAAACCTAATAAAGTGTAATAAAATTTAAAAAAGAAAAGAAAGAAATAAGATGTCACCATATATATTTTGTTGGAGCATAATGTGTTATGATTGAATAATTTTTTTTTCCATTTCCCTAAATCAGAACTGTTAAATAAGTCCTAATAACTGAAGATAAGAAATGTAAATAAGGATGATACGGACATTTAATTATTTATTTAGTTAATAATTATTAGTTAATTTTATTTGAGATCTTTTGAAATTTAAGTAATCAGAATAAAATTATTAATGAAAAAGGATATCAATCATAAAATAGTAGTTTAAAATTTGATTTTAAAATTTTTATTTTTATTTAGACTATAAAATTGAAATTATTATATTACTTTTTTTTATAATTTATATTTTGACATAATTTATTTAAATTTACATTTTAAAATGTCAAATTTATTCACATTAATATTATATTAAGTAATTTTATTTCAATTGTACTTAAGAATTAATTTTTTTATCTAAACTTATGTTTTAAAAATTTATGTTAGAATAATTTTATTTAATATAAAAATCTTTATGGATATGTATGAGTACATACGAATATAAAAATATAATAGGTATTTCTTCGTAGACACCTAAATAGTAATGGAACGGTAACAAAACTTATTTTTTCTGGAAGAGACAAATTACGGATAAACATTACTCATACTAATCTAATCTGACGCGTTATCATTTATAAATACGAATAGAATGATTAATCAAATATATTAATTTAAGCAGATAAGAAGAAAAGAAAAATTAATGAATCTCGTTGGATTTTATTATTTTTATTTCTCTGTACATATTTTGTCGTTTTTTTTTTTCAATTAAACAACTTATTTTTATTTTATTTATGGTATTTATTTTCATCTGCTATATTTCTCTATTCTATATCAAACAAATGGTCAAAATTAATGTTAGAAATATTTGATAAGAAATAAATAAAAGTATTTTGAAAAATTAATTAAAAATATTACTTAAATTGGTACACCTTTAATTCTTTCTCTTAAGTCAAACTAACCTAATTAAATTCATTCTTCCTATTTTAACTTCACCTCTTACGAACTATAAATAATAATATTTTAATTCATTTTTTTATCTACTTTTAATTTATTGTTTCAATTATCATTAAATCATCATATCACATCAATAATAAAAATTAAAATAAATTATCTAATAGTAATTTAATTCAAAAAATAAATTAAAAGTAAATTAAGAAAAATAAATTAAAATATCATTATCCAATACTATAATAATATTTTTCCTTCTGGTTTTAGAAAATGGAAGAGTTATCTTAACTTTCTATTTGTTTTTTTTTTTAAATTGTGATAATAGAATTTGAATTCATAACTTTATATAAATTATTTAATTCACCATTAGTCCAAAAAAGACTTTAGAACTTGCATGTAAAAAATTAATATAGTTTAAATATTTTAAAATATTCATTATTGATAGACTCTCGAGTAAAATTAGTGATTAGTTTATACATAAGTTTTCTTTCTTTTTTTTTACTTTTTCAAGCATTGTACAAAAATATATATATATATATATATATATATATATATATATATATATATATATATATATATATAAATAAATTATGTATCCGACACCCTCATAAATAATTGAGATCATGGAGATCTAAGATAGACACCAATCACATCAATTCATTTGTAAAAATTCGTAGCATAAAATGATGGTATTACACAGGAAGTTTCTGAAGATACACTTGAGAGCAGCTTTAGAATTTTTATGAAAGATGCCACAAAATTAAAATTTATTGCATTTAAATTTTAATAGGATAAGAAATGTAACTTCCATCCAACATACACATACTTTTCAATTGAAGATACTATAACTAATATAACTTCACTTATAATACATTACCAAACATTTTGTTTGAGTCAATTCTGGACTTCCTATATATGGTGAAAAAACAATTTTTCATTATACTCAAATTTAGTTAAGAATTTTACCGCTTTTTTAAGTTTTTCCACTACCAAAGCAATAATCAAATGTGGTTTTCTAAGGTAAGAGTCCTAAGATAGATAAACCTGAAATAATACAAGCCATCCCATGATTTATGTTTCTTCTCCAGTTTTGATGAGTTTTTAGAGAGAGATAATTCATATAAGAAGAAAATGATATCATTTTTAATTCAAAATTTTACAATGTTTTATGGTTCTTTTATTTTATATATTGTTTAATATTTTTTTTATTAAATTTGAAATTTAGATTCACATTTAAATTTAAAAAAAAAAATCTTTAAATTTTCACGAGCACAATTTTACAATACATTCATATTATGAATTTTATATTGCAAGTGGTTTAACACTTATACCATTAAGATAAGGATTGAAGGTAGATTCTCCGTTTGAGAGTTAAAACTAGAATAAAAATATAATTTTACTCTCAAATCTCGGTGTGAAACTTGTAAAATAAAACTACAATGGAACACACAAGAAGATAGTGCACCTACATAAGAAACTAGAAATTCAACAAAAATACATTACTAAATTGAAGAAAATATACATTTGTATTGCATCACTGTGTTAATTGATGGAATTGCAGTATAACCTAATCCACTCAAAGATTTTCATCTTATAAACGCAACCTTTGTGCTTGTGCTTGTCAATATCAACCTTGTTTATATAATGTTTATATATATATTAATGAGGAAAGAAGAAGGAATGTCCGTAGCTGTGGCCATTAATGGTGAAAATTGTGCGCAACAACACTTGTTGTATGTTTTTGTTCTCCACGAACTTTGGGCTACAACTCTGAACAAGCAAGATTATGGTATATTTTTGGTTTTGAAAAATACTACCAATTAAATATAAGAATTTATGATTTTAAAGTAATTTTAAACTAAATATAGCCAATTATATAACAATTTATGGTGATAATGTATGATTAGAAGTTTTTCACGTTGTGAATATATTTTAACAAAATTTGAACATATGTTTCTTACAGTGTTTTTAAATTTTGGTTTTCAAAATTTTGTATGATTTAAATTTTGATTATTCGTGGAGAGAGATTTTTATTTTACTACAATTTTTTAAAACATTGGTTAACCATCATTAAATCAATATTATGAATGCAAGCTCCTTCAAGGTGTAGGTTATATTTTAGGAAATAAAATTAAAGACATTATATATATATATATATATATATATATATATATATATATATATGTGTGTGTGTGTGTGTGTTTTTATGATTAAAATAATAATAAAATAATAATTATATAATTTTATTGTAGATAATTTTTAATTATTTTTGTACTATAAATTAAATTAAAAAAGTTTAATAAAAACAAGTTAAATAATTATTTTAATTAAAAAAAATGTATAAAAAAATCTTCTTCATATAATAGTATTATATAATATTATATATGTATATATTAATAAATGGTTGACATGGGAAAATCTTGTTTAAAATTTTACTTAATTTTACATGTATTAATTATTATTATTATTATTATTATTATTATTATTATTACATTGTGAAAACAAAAATGATGAAAATAAGCAAAAAATATCACATTATAATTTTGTATTCCATTTCTAAATTAAAAAAATTAATAAATTATAAGTAGCTAGTATAAATATTATATTTAATTAAATAATTTGAAAATTCTTCAAAAATAATAATATGTAACTATTATTTGTAGTTACTTTTTCTATAAATAGTAAATTTAATTACATGAATTTTTTTTACCTTTTTCTCACTCATTAATATGGTAACAAGTAGTAAGTTTTGTAGAATTTATTTCAAGAGTACTCTAGGAATTAATTACAAGAGTAATTAATTAATACATTAATTGGATACTACTTTGAATACTAATTAATTGGATACATACCTCCATATTTCATATTTTTACACTTGAGGTACCTATCTCGCAAATTCATGTCTCCACGAGCTCACAAATGACTAAAACAAACAACCAATGTACTTATTCTTCCATCTGCCAAAATAGTAAATGAATGAAAACAAACACAGTGGTAATGATTCATTGTCATTTTATTCATAACTTTGTTTAAAATGAATTATCATTTATTCTTATTAAAAACCGAATAATGAATATTAAATGTTGATATATTTATAAAGCTTAATTATAGTATTTTCTTCAGTAATTATATTCACAAGTTAGGAATCATAATTATTTATTTCCCAAGTATTATAATCAAATATAATTAAATATTATAAAGATTATAAGAAAATCCAAACAACTTAATTTAAGTATTGATAAACAAAATATTACTTATAAAAACAACCAAATATAGGTTTAGAAAATAGGTTTACTTAATATTATATACATTTTTATTCAATTACAACATATTATATATATAATAAATTATCATAAAAAGAAAAAAAAATTAGGTTAAATCATTCTATTGGTTCCCATTTTCGTAGAAAAATCCTAAGTGAGTTCCTTTTTTTAATCTCAATTATGTTCTTATTTTGGAAAATATCCATTTTTGTTAGTAGTGCATTAACTACGTTAAATATGTACCACATGTTAACACATGCTTTTTTATATAATAATTTAAAGAAAATAAAATTGTCATGTGTCAAGCTGACATTGTGTCACGTGACAAAGGCAGTGTGATGTGACCATGACAGTGCCATGTATCACTATTGAATGTGAAAATTCTTAATTCAGTGTCTGTATTTATTTTTTTGTCTATATTCGGTCATAATTTTGTTAGAACTGAAGCAATTTCATCCCTATTTAAATTGAGATCGAATTTAAATTTTATATAAACGTCACAATGATATTTTTAACAAGATTAATTTTATATTTTACATTGAACTTTATTTAAATATTGTTTCAAATATTTATACACAAATAATTTATAGACAAATATTAGAGTTGATTTAAAAATAACAACTTTATAAATAGAATTGTAAAATTTAAAATAAATATGTTTATTTTAAATTGTTATGAAGTTGTTTTAAAAATTTATAATTGAATTTATAAATTTTTAATTTTTCAAAGCAACTCCAACATTTATTTATAAATTATAGATATATAAATATTTAAAATAAAATTTAAGTAAAGCTCAATGCAAAATATAAATTTAAATAAACTTAATTTTGTTAAAAATATCAATTATAATAAAAATGTTGTAAAATTTATATAAAAATTAAATTTGATATAGGAATGAAATTGATTCAGTTTTAAAAAAATTGGGACAAAATTAAGACAAAATAACAAATACAGAGACTATATTGATAGTTTTCATATCCAATAGTGACACGTGACACTGTCACATCACACCGTCTGTTATGTGACAAATTATCAGTTTGACACCTGACAATTCTTTTTATTATAAAAAAATTAAAAATTAAAAAAATAAAAAGAAAAATCATGTGCTAACACATGACACATAATTGAATGTGTTAACATAAATTTTCCAAAATAAAAAATTAATAAAAAAAAAAACTACTTAAAATTTCCCTACAAAAATAGAATCAATTAAATGACTTAACCTAACTTGTAAGTAGATAAAGTGCAGTTTTTTACACCACATCTGATAAATTAAAGCATACTCCTCTACAAGCCGAATGCGTATAACCCAATTAACTCAACTAGATCCATTTGAAAACTAAAGCCCATCACTAAACAGAGAGACTTCTTTTATATCATCCGTAAGGCCCAATAATGATGCTCTTATAGGCCTGTGAGAATTTTTTGCAACGAGGTTATGATAGTGATTAATATGCTAAATTTCCACCATTTATAAAAGGCAAAAATTGTGCATTTTAAATTAAAATTTATCTTTTGGACCAATCTAACCTTCCTTTGTTCACTGATACCAACAAATAGTAGTAAAAAAATATTCACAACATGATCTTAGGCTTTGACTCATCTAATGTGGATAAATATTGGAAAGAAACCCAAGATTTTTTGAAGGTTAGAACACTTTCCCCTTTTCAACCCATTTTTTACAAAAAAATTATTTTCTACATTTGTGTAAAATTAAGTTTTTATTTTTCTCCAGTTGTGTCAAAATAATTTTTCAATGTATAATGTGCTTCAGTTGTAAGGAATATCTGTATTGATCATTTCAAAATTAAATCAAATTAACCCACTCGACCTATCTAATACATAATTGATGTTAGAATAATATTTGTTAACTCGAGAAAGTAAACTTTTTCAAAAGATCTCAAAAAACTTAAAGTTGCTAAAAGTCAGAAAAAAATGAAAAATAATTATTCTTTCCCAAATCATAACCCAAAATATTTAAGATAATAAAAAAACATAGATAAATATTGTAATAAGCATAAATATTTAGCCGTTTTTTTATATTTGAAAATCACATATCTGTAAGAAAAATATATAAAAAGTTCTATCAGTTAAAATTATTTTTTGTACGAATTAATCTATAAATTTGTCTTAACGCTACTAATAAACGGTAAAGAACTATTTTTACCAATTTAGTTTTAAAATTTTGGTTTTCAGTATTTTTTTTTAATAAAAAAAAAAAATTGGGTGCAGTGCACAGTACGCACAGCACAGTGTGTAACCGTAACGTAACCTAGTCAGTGAGGAGTGAATATTCAAGGGCTGAAAGGGAAGGTGGAGTTGTTGATAGTTTGGGTCAATTGAAGTCTAAGAGAAGAGAGAGCGAAGAAAGAGATCAGAAATGGCGTCCAAAGCTCCAAAGAAGGCCAATCTCTTGGATCACCACTCCATCAAACACATCCTTGACGAGTCTGTCTCTGAGGTCTGTAAAACCCTAATCCCCTTTTCGATCTCTTCCGTTTTCAAACTTTTTTTTTTTCTTTCTCATTTGATATTTTTGTGTTGGCCAATTGGACTTGGACCTTATCGAATTTTGGGTGGGTGTAGGTGGTAACGAGTCGTGGGTATGTGGAAGACGTGAGATTGAGCAATGTGAGGCTTGTCATTGGGGCCATCATCATCGTCATTGCTCTCTTCGCCCAGTTTTACAAGAAGAAATTCCCTGAAAATAGGGATTTTCTCATAGCCTGCATCGCCCTATATCCTTTCGCTACCATTTTATTTTATTGTTTTTCTTTGATTAAATTTGGTTTGCATGACGTAATTGGATGTGGAGACGTCTAAAATTGAGGTTATTTGGAACTGCTTTTTTTTGGGGGGGGGGGGATGGGGGTTATGATCAGGGTAATGGAAAACTAACCATGTGGACAGATGCAGACGCAATTTTTGTTGCAGAGAGTTGAAAAAATGTTGATGTTGCCGATGAATCACTGTCTTGAATCATTTTTTATAACCTCGCGCCTGGGATTTTATATCTTATGATGTGGATTGGGACGCTAGAATTTTTTAATTGAGAGTTATTGAGTTCCTCGTTGAATGACTTTTTGGTGCCTTACGTGAAAGGGGAAATGTGATTGTTGATGTTTATAGTTTTACTCATTCTGCTTTTCATCCTTAACTCCTTTGTACATATGTGATCTTCAATGGACTATTGCAGCTGATCATATACACTAAGGAGAAAAATGCCATTCTGTTCACTTATCCACCCGCTGTAAGTTTCTGTTAGCTTAGCCGAGGCTCTTGACTTTGACGCTAGATCTGTTTATTTACGTATGGAGAATTGATGTGTTTCACTTGCATATATTCATTGTTTTGGTCCTTGCAGATGATTGATGATTGAAATTTCATCTTCCACCCTCCTTGGGTTGGTAAATAACTAAGTATCAGTCCCATGGTGATGGATTTGGAGATTGTATAATATTGAAACATTTGTGTATAATCTATATTGCTCACTAATGTCAGGTTGATTTCGATTAACAAATATTACACACACACACACACACAGTTATTGGATATACATAATTTGTTCTTCATCTTTTAATTGTATATTCAAATTGAAAAAGAAGAAACAATTTCTAGACGTCTATGACTCCTTGTTCTGTGTAATTAATTTTTTTTTCATCCAACCATTTCAAGTCACTTTCGGATATAGAGAAATAACATTTAAGATTTATATGATTCGATTTCTAGTTTGTGTGCGTGCGCAGGAGAGGGGAAGAGGGGGGAGGGGGAGATCTACCTTTTTATCATTGTTTAATTTGACAATCGTTTGGTCTATCCTAAGAGAGCAAAGGCACTGGGATTTTATTTGTTAGAATTGTGCCAATATGCACTTAAGATCCATCAATAATTTGAGCATGACTGTTTTGGCTTAATAATCATCAGACACCGAGCGATCTCGTGTGTTGAACGTGTCATACATCAACTCATCATGATCAATTATCAACAGTGCTGTAGAGCAGCCATGAACCACTACTAAGCTTGAATAGCTGTGTGTTTTTAATAGCTTGCAGTTGCAATTGCGGCCAAAATGGTGCTGTTGTAGTAGATACTAGCTAGAGCGAGGCTTTTCAAGATCCCGATTTTTCCTTAAAAAACGTTGTTATTTTGGGAGGGGAGCAAAGTTGAATCGAGGTTTCTTTCCTCTTTTTAGAATGTAACAAATCCCTAATTTGATGTAGATTCCCATGCTTCCATCTATAACTCTCAACCTTCATTTTTTTCTTTTCTCTAAACACCTATCCTCACTTTTCATTGAATGTGTAAAATGTCTTTTATCTGAAATATTAACATCTTTGAAATTTGTTTGTCTCCTTGAGTTTTATTTCATTTACTTGTTTGTTTTGATTAAACTCTATGAACTTTTACTTTAAATTAGGAATATGTCGTGAATTTCTTAGCACTTATATATACGTAGTATAAATTATTTAATCAGTATATAAAAACTGGTCATCCCACTATGTGCTATACAGCTATAGCATTTTGGGGTTGATTGATACATGCGACCATCCAAGATTGATAGACTAATACACTGAGTTGATGGATTGATGAAATTAGTATCAGTTTTGTTAGCAATTAGTATTTATTGGATACAGTAGTGTTATCTAATGGTTGCAGTGAATGAACTTTTAACTTGTTATGGTATAGTTATACTCCCTAACCTTCAGTTATTGAATTTCAACTGAGCTTGCTTGAAAGTTGCAACAGGATCATTTTTCACACCCATTGTTTAACAAAACTAAATTAATGCATAGTACTGTTATGTAATGGCTGCAGTGAATGAACTTTTAACTTGTACTGGTTTAGTTAAATTCTATTCTCTTTATCCTTCGGTTATTGAATTTCAATTTAAGTTGTAACAGGATAATTTTTCACACCCATTTGGTTAACAAGACTAAGTTAACGCATAAACATGACACATTTATTTCTGCTGGAAGTTTAATCCAGATAGAACTTATATCTTTGTAACTTTGATACATGTCATCTAGAATTTGAATTACCCTATAACTTATTTCCCAAATTTTTTAGACGTGTTAAGTCGTGATATTGATATCATTCTTGTTGGTTGCTTGGTGAATTTTATAGCTTTTTCATAAACTGAGGATGTTGATATTTTGTTTATTAATGGAATATGTTATATTTCATTCATCTATAAACTTTGGCTTGTCATGAACTCTCTCATCAAAACAAATAATGCAATTTCATGTTAGCTTTTCAGCAGAAGCCCAAAAATATTATAATTTTGGTAATCACATTCCAACTGAGATTCGCCTCTTTTCTCCTGCAGGGATCCTTTACTAGTACCGGTTTGGTGGTTTCCTCCAAATTACCTAGATTTTCTGACATGTACACACTCACTATAGCAAGCGCTGATCCAAAATCAATTTCTGCAAATGAACCAGTACAATTTACCAAAAGTGTTACTGAGTGGTATGTTTCTCTCTCTCCATCCCTTAACTTCACACAATAACAATGGACATTTCATCTCTTACGCTGCTTTTTGGAGTTCAAATTGCATCAATCTATTTTTTGTTTGGATTGCAGGTTCACCAAGGACGGACTCTTAGTTGAGGGCCTTTTCTGGAAGGATATAGAAGCTTTGATTGCTCAATACACCAAAGAACCAAAGAAGAGCAAGTAGGATGGAGATATGAACTTTGGTTATGTGGGTAACTTTTTGGATGAGAAACATATATCTGGATATGGTTTATAATTCAATACTTAGACATTTAAAATAGAACTGATGGAATCGAGCTTTCACCAGCTTTAGGGCACAATATATTCCCATATTTCGTCAGTTTATTCGCAGAAAAGGCTCAAAACCGTATTTTCATTAAACCTTCTAAATAACAATTATTGGTTATCGGACACTTTTATTTATCTACGGTCTCTAAGAGAAAGAAAAATAACTTTTCTTAAGGAATTGCGCAGAAAAAAAAAAGGTAAGACACTGCGAGAAGAATGTGTTTTTTTTTTTCTTGCCTTCTTTTGGTATTTTTTCATGAATAATTATATTTAGGATGTTATGTTACTTTATTTTTTGTAAAAATTTATAAAAAAATATTAATATAAATAAAATTGTTTACAATTCATTTCACGACTTAATTTTTCATAATATTTTCTTTATGTTTCAAAATATTTTTCAAATGGCAAAAAGTGCTGCCATTGGATTACTGGTGATACTGCCAACCAACATGTTTCAGGATTCTACAATGCATAAAATATAGAATTATAACAAATGTTTTTAAATATTTTCTCTCACGATAGTAAGTGCACAAATAAATAAATGATTCAGTTTTTTTCTAAATTATTTTACAATCAAATCTAAAATTTGTCAACCACACGATGACAGATTTACGTTGGCATCTCTCCTTTTATGAAAATGAAACTCATCTACCAAACTGGAAATGAAAGTAACTCAACTCTCGTGCACGTGTGTTGTTACATTTCAATAATTGAGTTAACACGTATTAGCACGTTTTTACGAATATTCTACAATAACCTAAATTCATGTATAAGAAATATAAATTATTCTTTTATTATATTTGTAACAATATGTAATTCAAAAATAAAATCGGACTAGTGATCATTAAGTAAATTATTGGAGTGAGATCTAAGCCTTTACTGTGAAAACAAACTTGTACATACCACCATGCCATAAACAACGCAAGAGAAAATTAACAGTTTTACAAAAGACGATGCTCCTCTAGAGCATGAAATTACTAAAAAGAAGAACACTTAGGGCCATAGGCTGCTCCTGAGAGTCACACAAACAGATCCCCTAAGCTGCACCACTGCTACCACCAAGCCTACTCCCAGAATTTCCTCCATCTGCTCCCACCAAGGGTGATCATCGCAAAAGAGGAAACATAACATGAACATAACAGAAATTCAAGGGTAAGCTAGTGCAATATAACTTTTTATCAGGGTATAGCAGTCAAGTATTTAAACAGTTCAATCATGCAACACAGTAGGCATAGAGAATCAAATTACAGCAAACACACAAAACACTATAACTCAATTATCCGGATAAATATACTAAGATCGGATTCACTAGACGCTTGCACTTGTGGTGACCTCTACTGTTCTGCAGAGCCATTGCCAATTGGTTTCACCCTACCACGCACGAGGTTAACCTTCAAGCATCTAAGGCCCTTATCCTGCCAAAGACTAAGGCCTCCCGCCACTCTCACCGCTTGGGTCAGTTTGCTCTACCTAAGACACACTGACCCTTTAGAGTTTCGGGATGCGATCCTTACTTGAATCCATATCCTAATATATACACTACACGCCACCATGAAGTCTCCCCACGAGACTCGTGGAATTACGCCTATCACATACAATTTTCATGTCTCTCATGCCACAACCACCACTTATCATTTCAACATTTAATTCTCATGCATATTCTCAACCAACCAACAGAATTCCTTATATTACTCATGCTAACATACAACTTTCAGTGTATACAACTCATACAACTCATGCAAACACACCGTAATCATGCACGTTCGAGATAAATAGCCACACTCAAGGTAAATAGGGATATAACATATAAATCTGCACTATTCTCGCCCAGGCTAGAAGTCCTCGCCTAAGCTACAGTAATTGTCTCGCTTAGGCTAGGCATTCTCGCCTAGGCGAGGCCTGTAACAGTGACACTCTGTGAGCTGTTGCCTGGGCGAGACTCCCTCGCCTGAGCGAGATCACTCTTCGCCCAAACTCAAAATCCCTCGTCTGAACGAGAACGCGAGCAGAGGACACCAAGTTTTCTTCAAGAACTCGCTTGGGCGAGTCACTCTCGCTTGAGCGAGACAACGTGTCACTCAAAACAAGAGCCCTCCGCCTGGGCGAGCTGCTCGAACAGAACCTGGGCGAGTCTCAGCTATTCTCGCCTAGGCGAGACGAGCTCGCTTGGACGAGAATAACAGTACTCGCCACGCCACTGTTACGCGCATGCAACAGGGATACAACTCAAAAGCAACATACCAGAACGCAAACAAGCCAGTTAATACCATCCAAAACATCAATCAAGCATAAATTCATGGTACATACCAAAGGCATGCAAAAATAGTTCTTAAGGACTCAAAACATAGCTTCCCTCACCTCTGTTTTGAGCACCAAAAGCAAACAGATATTAACTAAGGGGTACTACAGCTCCAGGAACTCGAGTAGTGAGCTGAAAAGTGAAAACCAGGACAAAACGAGGTAAATACTTGGAACCCTACCCTACCAACATGCTCAAACAGCGAAATGAGGAGGGAATAGACCAAAGAACTCTGAAGTTCAACTTACCAGAAGGTACTAGATGGGTTTCGTTAGCTCGAATGTGGATGGAGATCGTGTCCTAGCAGAAGACAAGAGAGGAGAGGAAACTGTTTTCTGAAAAAGGAGACAAGAGCATACTGAGTGAGCTGAAAGGGGTATTGGAGTCCTACAGTTGGGCTGGCCTTGGGCCTACGAAAATGCCAGGCTCAATCCTTTTTGGGACAGAAAAAAGACTTACATTTACACTGTTTGAATAAGAAAAAAAAATGAGAAGAAAAAAAGTATAAAAGAAACAAGGACTTTAATAACTATTTATTTATCTTTGTAAGATGCGACTTGTGTTTATGTTATATTTCTTTTTTCCATTTTAGTTTTCGATAAAAGCAAACTTACGCGTGTATTTTTTTTTTATTATAATTCTCAACGAATTTGTACATTTTGTTTTTGTCCTTAATATTTTTTTCTTGATATTCATAAAATTTTACTTTCTTTTTCTTTATTATTTATATGAATTGTTTGAGTGATGAGTTGTTCGTTAAATACCCATATTAATGAATAGGATAAACATGTATATTGGTATAAAAATATTTTTATTTAATAAAATATTTAATTAATGTGACGAAAATGGTTACATTTCATCTTAACTAAAATTTACATTATTATCTTCTTTGACTATTTTTTCTCCCTCATTAAAACACAAGAATGATGATAGAAAAATAAGTTTTTCGCTCTTAGTATCTTTTTTTATCTTCTTTATGTTTTATATTCAAATAGAAAATGTTGAACAGGAGAAGGCATGTAAAATCTAATTGAATAACGCATATCTTTTGTATCTCAAATTTTCTTTTTCTTTTATACTTTCAAAAAAATATACATACTTTAATTTTACTTATTAGTTTTACCTAGCCCTAACATGGTATTCTTTTTTATCAACCACTAAGATGGAAATTTAACAAATTATTAATCGCTTAAAATGTGTACATAACCAATACAGACAAAACAAACTAAAACTTTCATGTATGGCGAATAAAACGGATAGACATGAAAAAAACAATTGACAATGGCTATATTACATACAACTACTTGACAACATCATTATAATAGTAAAATAATAATATAAAATATTATTATATCATTATATTATTATAATATTATATCATTATAATATTATAATTAGTTAGGAAGTAATTGTATATAAAATAAAGATTGTCAAAATATTTTTATTTGAAAATAATATGGATTAGTTCTACTTAGTTATTAATGCATCACGCTAATCTATCACTTAATAAATGTCCATAGGTAGGAGAAATCAAAATAAAACTAAAGTTTATATCGAAATCTAAACTGAGAAAAGTTACAATAAAGGTTAATAAATAAAATGGAGAATGTGATTGAAAAGATAAAAATAATAAAAATATTTGAATTTAGAGTCCGTTTAATTTGCAAAAATGATTATACTACACCGGATGATTATAATATAATATGATACAATATGTTTAATTTCACATACATAACTATAGTCTATACTCAATTGAGATTTTTTTCTCATACCACTTACCCTTACAAGCGCATATGGTTTTGATTTCATTTTTCTCATTTCTAAAATAATATGTATTAAAATTTTCTGTTAAAAAAAAAATCCATTTCAATGGTCCACGATGCAGCATTTGGTGTTCCTGTTATAATTAATTGTTTTGAAATCAATAAAAAAAAAAAGAGATTTTTTTATAGGGTTTTCATTATTCATTTCACACACTGCACAAGGAAAATATAATACCTGTCACCACGATATTTACGATACTTGTTGATACTTGTTTTGTGTCTACGTGGATGGTATTCTTCACGCCACAAAAATAATTGTCAATCTGTGATTTCTAGAAACTAAAGGAACAATGAGGGTTACAGATTTTATATTTGAGAAAAAATTGGACTAAATTTTAATTTTCTTTTGTAATTTAAAGTTTATTTTAATGAAATTTATTATTTATTAAATCTAATGTCTAATCTTACTTAAATATGGATCGAGATGTATAATATTTTTTTTAATTAGAATTCTAAGATGCCCAATATCTTTTTTCGAGTGTCTCTTTTAAGTTTAGATTTGAACTCACTCATAAAAAAACTATCTACTCTTTTATTAGAAGCTAAAAATACGGAATTTATTTAATTTATTTTCAGCCCAAAAATAAGTAATGAATAATTTTATAATGAGAATATTAAAATTTAATTATTTTTATTCTAAATATGCAATTATTTTAATTATATATGCATAAATATTTTTTTATCTAAATAACGTAGTTTCGTATTTTTATTTTATTATATCTTTTCATCACATGTTTGGCTTCTAATCCACATAGAACATTGATGCTTATGCAATGCAAATTGGCAAGGGACCCACATTATTTTATATAGAACATTATTTTATACGCATGATATTCGTCAATATTTATAAATTGTTTACAAAATTTAAATTTATAATATTCAATTATAAATAATTCCTCATTTTTATTGGAGTTTTACTCATCAATATTAACGAAGTACGATTTTTTTTTTCATTGCTAATCATGGTTTTGTTTTTATGAGAAAAAAAAAAACTCAAGTGATAAAAATTTAAATAAACAAAACACTAAACCAACGTAATATTCTCCACCAACAGCCGTCCACAGAAAAAATAAGCAGACAATAAAGATGAGTCCGTTCACGTCCAACCATTTTTTCTTCAACTTGATGTGCATGCTTACGTCCTTTTCCTCAGAAAAATCAACTACTTTTTAATATTTTTAGAGCATGTGTGATGTGATTATTATCACTAATTAATTGTTATATAACTTTTTGAACTGTGCGATCTGTTTTCCCTTATTTGCACGCAGTGCTGGGAATTAGATTGCAAATTTAAATAATTTCTATTTTAAATTTGTTTTTAAAGTAATCATATAAGAACTGTTTTAACCTAGAGTTTGGGATTTTAAACCAGAGAACACAGGAGATAATCTGATTCAATGATATTTGTATTTTAAAGTGAGAAAATTCAAGTGCCTCGGCCTTGAATGTGTTTTTCTATTTATAAATACTTTAGTTATAAATCATACACCTAAAAGATACAAAAATAGTACATTATAAACCTTTTCATCAATATCTAGGTTGTTCTTTGGTCCAATAATCATCTTTCAAAATTACTCATTGATCTAATAATTATCTTCGAGATTGCTCTTTGAATCTATGGTCAATTCCACCATAATTTTTAACTAGGATTTTGGAATTAGACTTAAGATTTATCAATAGTTCTATGAACCTATTCATTTGATCGATATCTAACATAATTTTGAATGAAGAATCAAAATAAGATAAATTTTTTTCTTCTTTAATAATATAATATTCTTTTCAATAATTTAATAATATAGAGTTACTGTGATCATGGATGATATGACAACCTCGCTTATAAAATTTTTAAATTTATTTTCTACAAACTATGATAAAAAAACACTTACTATCATTTGCTAAAATATAGCCTAAAATCCATAATTTTTTTTAACAATATCAACTAAAAATTTTGGATTGCATAAATGTCAAATATATTGAATATCTATGTAAAATCCAATAATCAGTCATTAAGGTCAAATTTTGGTCCAATAACCAGGTTGCTCTTTGTTTCAATAATCATCTTTCAAAATCGCTCATAGGTCGAGTAATCATCTTCAAGACCGCTCTTTATATCTATAGTGGGGTTGAACTAAAATTTTGGAATTGGACTTATCAATAGTTCCATCAACCTATTTATTTGATCGATATTTTGAATGAAGAATCAAAACAAGATAATTTTGTTCTTCTTTAATAATGTAATAATATCATATGATAATATGCCTTATAAAATTTTTAAATTTATTTTCTACAAACTATGATAAAAAAGCACACAACTAATTATTTATTATTTTATTATGTTTAATCGTATAAAATAGCAAATTATTATGCAATTAAAGTATTATTATTTGGAATATTTTATAATGATAAATTAATCATAAAATCAAATTTAACTAATTGATAAATTTTCCACCATTTTGTATATTTTAGTTTTCATGTCTAGTATTTTTTATTAGTTTCTCTCTTAACTTTATCCGTAATTTTTTTTAATGAGCTTATGCCTTATGTACTTAACCTATTAACCTTTTGTGCACTAAGAAAATCAGAAAAGAAAAATTTTCATTACATGAATTGTGGTTCGTCAGGGTGGAAGCGCATGTGGAACCAAACAAAGTTCAAAAGCATATTAATACAACAAATTAATTAATAAATAGGATATAAAGTTAATAAGTTTGAGGTGTAATATTCTAAAATTGAAATTAAACCTTACAATCATTTAAACTTGAAAAATAAAATCACTACAGAAAAACTTTGAAACTGTAATGATATATAATCAAGGAAAATAAAGTATCATTAAAAAAACAAATAAAGAAAAAACCTCCGTTAACGTACTGGCCCTGGCCATCATTATTCCGTCCGCATCCGACGCTGTCGTTTTCAAAACCTAATCAGAGAGAGTCGGCGAAAGCTCCGATGTGGCACCGCCTCATGTTCATAAGTGGAACCCACAGAGAGGTTACATGGCGGAAGACCCCACCAACCAGTGTCACGGACCTGAAACCTGTGCTAAAAACCCATTCCATAAACAATTTTATGTCCGCCACGTCACCCTTCCGTGTCTACTATTTATAGAACAACTTGGCAATTACAGGCTCTCTATTTCGAGTGTTGCCACCACCTGTTGCAGATATTATTTCTCTCTCTAAAACCGTTCTCTCTCTCTCAGAAACCGTTCGCCTCTCTATCTCTCTATCTTTCTAAAATCTTCAAATCTGTTTTGCCTGATTGCTCGATTGGGATTCGAGGCATTTGATTGTAACTGAACCAAGGGTTTTGGATTTCTCCGCCTATAATCTAATTCGGTTTGAAAACGATTTTGCGATGGCAAACCGCAGAGAGGAAGATTTGTTTAGCGGTGGCGGCGTTGATCCGTCGAACGGCGATGATTTCGACGATTCGTCGTCTGTGGACAGTGCTACTTCTGCCGGAGAGGACGGCCGCGCAAGGACGCAGGTTGGACTTACGGAGCGGTTGACGGATATTTTCGTCGACGAACGCGACGGCGATCTGTTGATTCAGCAGACAAATAGAGAAGACCGGTTCTTGCAGTGGCTTCAGGCTCTTGATTTGCAAGTTATGGGAGCCTGTCGTGCAGACGAGAGATTGAAACCCTTGCTGAAGATGAGCACTTCTTGCGGCGTCGCGGAAGATCCTCTTCTGGCTCAATTGACTCAGGTGAGAATCGTTCTTGATTGTTCCGTTGACTATCTCTATTTTCTGTTATCATGCCGCCTTGTTTCTTTCACTCGCCGTATTATTATTATTCTATTTCTTATTTGCTGATTATTCTATTTCGATGTACAGCATTTCGAGCCATCGGAGGTTGGAATGTTAGCGAGATGCTTCTGTGTGCCGCTTGTTTCGATCCGTGTTGGGAAGATCAATAAGGAGGGGATTCGCTTCTGCCCTACTTCGAATAGGTAATTTCATTTTAGTTTTTGAATCTGTGCCGAAATTGATTTCCCCCCCACACCGGCAGATGCGATAAATCTTTGCAATTCTTTTAAGTTCCTCTATTACACTACTTATGTGTCTTGAGAGTTCTATTGGTTCCTTTTTGTTTGTTTTGTGTTCTTTTCCTCCACACCGTGGGTTCTTCGACCTCTAACTTTGATGACAACCTGTTATTGTGTCTGTTAAAGCGATTAATTGTGTGTCATGGCAGTCGCTTTATAGACTGCATAACTACTATTTCACTCTGCCATGACTCTCTAGTGGCAATTCATTGTGTGCTTTGAATTAGTTTTCGAATCTCATGTGGTCATAATCTGTTGATTTAAAATATTTCTCGGTGTTACTAAATTTCTGATGATTTTCAGTGTCAAAGATGCTAATATACGTGGAAGTTATTGTTTATGGGTGTTAGATTGTGTGTTTGTGAATTAAGATATGGACAGATTGTTACTACCCAATTCTGTATCCTTTCTGTGCTTCTGCATTCTTTCTAGACAATGGAAGTGTGGGATTATTCTTACAGTTTTTACTTTTAAAAAATTGAAGTTAAATGTGATCAAGTAAGGTCACTTTTATTATGTTGCCACCTTTTTCTTTAATGAGGTTGCATGCTCCCTTTTGTCGTTTTTAGATCTTGTGTGTACTGAGGAATGGAGATTTTAATTTATTCAAAGTTCCAACTTCCAATAGTTTTGCCACCAATTATCTAATTACATAAGCGTCCCCGTAATATGCCTCCACACTTGTGAGGGGAAGCATTTCTTGAATGGAAGCTTTCTGTTGTGTAACTTGATAAATGGGCCAAACCTGGTCCAATTCCTTTCAGGCTTGCCCACTCCAGCTTTGTGGGGTACTGTGGGTGCAGCTCATCATCACTGCATAAATGTGAAGCTAAGGTGTGATGCACTGCTTAAGGAAGAATAAGGAGTTTACAGCCACAGCTGCCTGGGGAAGGCTGAAGGGTCTAGGTTCAATTTTTTATCATCCTTCTTTCTGGTTGTGGAAGGAAAAAAGTGGGTCAGAATTAGGCCTTATTTTTGTTGGGTACGTAAATGGAATCGTCCAATTGTTTTGGCTAACAAATTTGACCTGTGAAGGGGAAGGCCGCACTTGATATGTCTGTTTTGTTTGTTTTTATTTTCCACTAATGGTTGGGTTCTTTGTTCATTTTATACTGGATAATTGTGGATTAGGAGCTGTTAATTAATTGCTTACCTTGACCTATAGCCAGATCTTGACCAAATACTTATTGGTTCCTTTTAAGTTTTTTGAAGTTTGGAGTTAAGGATTTTGAGTTTTCCTGTATTTTATGTGCAATTGTATTTGTAGTTGTTATTTTCCCTATTCATAACTCTGATTTATAGTGGCTATAGTCAATTGCTTATGCATTATGTTATGGTACATGCTGTTTTAAATATTGATGTATCTGTTGTGTATGAACTAACATCTATTATTTCAATTTTTCTTTCCATCACGTCTATTTATATGTATGAAGCATGTGAAAATTATTGGATGATCGTTAGTAATTACTGGAGTCTGTAGTTTAGTTTATTGATGGTAATATGTTCGTTCTTCCAAGTAAAAATGTCTTTTGACTTGTAGGTAACTGGACGTATTCTATTATGATCTCTGAATTAAGAGGAAGTAAAGGTAGTTTCATGATCCTATATTATATATATCATTGCTGCTCAGATTTTCAAATCACTATAGGTTTGAAGCATTTGTTTCGGGGGTGGGGGAGACAGCACATTGACTAGGTTTACACAATCTAGAAATATAGCATTTATTTATTTTCATATATGTATGCTGTGCTTTGATATGTATTTAACATTGCAAATTATATGTGTGTTTGCATTAATATGCTGGAGCATGTTATTCTTGTGACTACTACCAAAAAGAACAAGAAATGTATCACTATGATCACGTATTCAAAGGATGTATGTTCTAGTAGTCTGAAATTAATGACAAATTTATATTGTATTGTATTTGATTCTTTTTTTTGGTAAAGCATGAAACAACACCAACATGATGGGATAGCGGTTAGCTATAACGAATATTGTTTTTTTCTTAAAGTGGAGTATCTATCTTTATTTGTACTTATGTAAAGGGTTAATATTGTTTAGATGATTTAGATTACCTTTTTTCTATTGTATGGCTGTTATTGTGTGTTCAATATACCTCTTGGGTTAGCACATTGATTATTTTGTCTGTGGAAGCCAATGGCGTCATTCCCAGAAAACTAATACATATTATATTTCAATTTATTTACACTTTCCCTGTAAGACTAATGATTTTCAACTTTTAGGAATTGGGAAATACTGTTGACTAGAATAGCTTGATGGATTCAGTTGGATGCATTTTTCCTGATTTATGTTTATGTTTCTAGTAAGGAAATTATAGCTTGTAGTGTCTGTTTATGAGGACTGATTATTGGTGTGAATTTTCTTTTAATAATTATGACCAAAATATAAATTTAGTTGGAAGAGGTCTCTCGTGTTGTTGGGCTAAGGTTTTGAAGCTTATGGGTTATAACTTCATAAATTTTTTGATGGATTGTTTGTACTTTTTGCTTGTTTCCTTAACTATCACTTTCTAAGGTGTATCATCTCAATTTGTGCAGAGGTAACTTGACACTTGTACTGCTGCCAAGTTCTGATCTTCGTCTATCGTTCATTGGGGATGATGGTAAAACTGAGAGACTATTCACCCTTACTAGCAAATCCCAGTGCTCTGCTGTTGTGGTTGATGAAATTCCAACCGATACGTCCGGCCGATCCTTCTTTATAAGTGCTGCAGATAGCAGAGCTTTTTACTTCTGGTGCTGTGAGAAGTCCAAGCTTTTGGGAATTGAATTACTTGGGAAGGTACTTTTAGCTATTCTTTTTTAACTCATTTGCAGTGTCGTAGCATTAGATGTGCATTTATTTTGCATGTTCGTAGTTTCTCCTCTATTTGTACGGTGTTCTGAATATATTTAATGATTGATATTTTTGGTCATCAAAATAATTTTTGTATGAATCAGATGAAGGATTTGCTCAAGAGGAAACCATCCATTGTTGAGCTGAGTGGTATTAGCAAATCACGACTTGACTGCTTTGCCACTCAGCTTCGGGCTTTTCTTGTGGGGTCAACGGGAGACAGAAGTGGCAGTGATCATTCAGTTTGTACCTCAACATGTGCCAATTCCGACACATGTTGTAATGTGAGTTCCGAAAGTTCAAGCCCATCATCTTCAAAATTTCCCCGATCTCGAAACAATGGAGGTCAGACAGCAAAGGGAGATACAGCACTTTACCAGGGTATTCTTAGTCCAAGATCAAGTTCTTTTAAAGAGGTTCCTCCAAGAAATTTGTCTTCTCACAGGATTGCAGCCAGGGAGAAAATTAAACGACGTGGTGAGAATCATCAGCAAATGGTTGATAACTTGACAAATGATTCAGCAAACATTTCAGATATATCCTCAAGTTCTGATCATGACAAAGCATCTGAAGTTACCAAAACTCTTGCCTTTTCACCTAGTTTTCTGGGATCACTTGGAAAACTCGGTGTTCCATCAAGCCTTGGGCTGGGTGGGGAGGTCCCTCCCGTGGTATCTCCCCTTTTTTCTCCCTACTATTGTTTTTGTCCCCCGGGAATTTCTTCCTGTCCATCCATAGCAGCAGCTACGCAAACCCCCAAATCTTCTATTGAAGCATTGCCTTTCCCCTCAGGTGCCTCTTTCCTACCAAGCCCCCTGTCAACTACCCTGTTGGATCCAGTACAACCTCTTGGTGCTTCCATGGATTTTCCTCCTTTTTTGCCTGATCCATTGGTCAGAATGTCGTTGCCATCATCTCAACAGATTCCCACTTTCACACCATTAATGTGTGATCCGATTGTTCATGTCCCAGTGATTGATGTGTGTTCTTCAGGTCAGGGCTATCTTGTGAGTGCTGGCCCTGCCATGTCAACTAGCATCCCACCGTTGCATCCAAATCTTGTGAAACCACTTATTCCTGAATCTGATGCTGTAGTGAAGGGTGCAAGAGAGACTCTAAGATTGCTGATCAGTGGTTCAAGCCAGAACCAACAAATGATAAGGGACACTCTGCCTGCAATTTTAAATAATCCGGACGAAAAACAAAATAACATTCTTGTGGCTGGTAGCCGAGGTCTTTACACGGGAACCCGAGATATTAATGTTTTTGCGAACAGTATAGCAGCAATGGGATTAGTATCACTATCTGGGGTGTCCAAGGAAGACAGCGGAAGCTATTCCGAGGTATGTGATAACTATGGGATTATGGAAGAAGCAGGAAAAAATTCCAACGATTCAGGTGGAGGCTTTTTGGGTGATGATGGTGGTGCTTCTTTGGATTCAAAGTAGTAGTCATGGAAGCAATTATGTTTTTTTTTTTTCAAGTAGATCTCTTTTGTCCAGGAAATGTAGATATGTGCTTTAGCACTTCTGAATGGTTTTAAGGTTCATATTTCACCATTCAAGCGTTGATTTCATGTAGAATGCTTTTGATAATTCTTTGTTCATTAGAAATGTGGTGTGGCTCTACTATCAGATCCCTCGTTAGCTGTATATCATAAATTCGTCGAGCGAAAGACGTCTTTTGTTTTTCTGTGGATTTAGAGATGGCGTGCAATGAACGAGGTTTGGGTGGGATTATATACCTTCATTGAAATAACTACATAGGGTAAGTTCTCTCAACATGAATTAGCTACATAGTGTATAAGCTCTTAATTAACATAGGGCTGCATTTTTTATTATGTAAAAGCAATCATAGAGGAATGGGGGAAATGATTCTTATAATCTGTGCATGTATACTAGTCTAAAAACAATGAAACTGTTTTTCAGTGAATTTTAATTGATTAAGCGAATAACATAATTGATTATTTCAATGAAGGCCGGAAACATAATATTCTCTATTTTATTTGATTAGGTACTTATATAATCGATTATTTCATATATTCAAGTATGAACAATTTTAATTAATTAGACAACCTACATAATTAGACAATTTTAAACATATTAGAAAGCGAGAGTGGTGAGTTTTAGAGAGATTTTCGCTGAGAATTTCGCTTTCAACCAAAATTTGTCCAAGAATAAGAGTTTCTTGTTTGGAACTAGGTGATGTTGTGATATCAACACAATTAAATGTATTCTTCCCTAGTTATGTCTTTTGTTAATCAATCTTTTTATTCTTTTCATTATGTAAGTTTAGAGTAATTGGGTGGAGCATTTTTTTTTATTGAATTTCTTGAGTTATTTCAAGATTATTTGTATTTAGATATTAAAGGTGCATCTTGTAATCTTTGATTCTTGATTTTAATAATGAAAATGTAGCTAAAATTGTTAAATAATTAGATATAGATTTTTAAATAATTGAACTAGTGTAAAAATTGTTGTCACTTGTTCTTTCTTTTTATTTATATTTGAATCTTGTGATTGAGAAGACATCTTGAGTATTATTCATACATCTTGTTAATTGATTAAAATTATGTTTGAAAATTGTTTTGAATAACTAAAAAGAATCAAATTTTTAAAACAAGGTTGAAAAATATTAGTTGTAGTTAATATTTTGAATTAAATATACTTCTAACTTATTCTGATCTATGTAGTCAATATTTATATACTTGATATATTAGAATGGATCAGGTCTTAATCTCTCCGGTGAATGTCTAATGAAAGGTTTTTGAAAAGCGTAAGTAGATATTCCTTAATGAATTCGACATATGGATCCATGCTCATGTAATTGATGAAATGATAATAGATTGATTTGAATTTTAAGTTTGGAGTTTAGAGTTTGAGTTTTGATTCAATGATGAATTTGAGGGAGTTAAAATAAGTAGATTTGAAAATAAAGGAAGGTGAGAATGAAGTTGTTTGAATATTATAAAAATGATAAAAAGAAAAGAAAAATTTGTGAATGATATAATTTGTAATGTACATACACGTCCAAGCAGCTTGTACACCCATGATTTGAATATCTGACACGCAAAACGCTGTCATTAGTTGAAAATTTGTTTGAGCCTATTTCATAAATAGAATTATGTTTATAAAATTTGAATGATATTTTATTATTTTGTTGATATAACGTATTTTATTAATAAAACCGTTCAACCCATTTTTTATTTATTAAAAGATTTTCACTTTATTATTTCTTACATTATTAATTTTAATGTTAACAACTAAATATTAACAACTCAATAAAAATAAATTTAAATATTATCTTTTAATTTATTAATCAGGTTTTCTTCCATTTTTTAAAAGAAATTATAGTTTTTTTAGCATTTGCATAAAAAAAAACTAAATATTATTTTAATTTTTTAATTATCATTCCGTCTTTCTGCAAATTAATTTTTTAAATAAAGATCATTATAGAATGTATTCAAATAAGATACAAATTACATTTTAAAATATTAATAACAACTAATAAAATATTACAATAGTTTAAAAGGTATAAATTATAAAATTAAACATTTATATGTATAACCAAAACTAAAAAAAAAAACAGAATAGCTTAACTATTCATAACGGTATAACATATTAAGTGTATATTTTTTATTTTATTTATATACAGAGTTCAATATATTTAACATATTTAATTTAGATAATATTTATTAATAATTTTTTAATTTTACTATAATTTAAATTAAATTATAATATATTACATATTTTTTATTATAAAATGAATTATTGTGTCGTATCTTATATTTTTAAGATAAGACGAATCATCATATCGAATACGTGTTGTATTTGATATTCGTATTGTATCCGTCTATCATATGATATAATTGATAGATAAATTTTAAAAAAATATTAAAAAATATATTATAAATTAATTTTAATTAAATAATACATTATACTTTTATTATTATCATTTAAAAATTATAATTTTATTTTTATTACTATTTCTAATTTTATTATTATTATTATCATCAGTATTCATTTATATTATTTTACTTTTTGTGTTTAAAATTATAAATAATGGATTAATTTGTATATATAATCTATTATTTTTCACCTTTTATTTTCCTTGCAAGTCTCTTCCTCTAGGAAGAGAAAGTGTAATACACACAAAGTTCATCTCGTTTTTCGTTTGTTGGACTTTTTTTTTCCCTCCTAAAGTTTTGATCAAAACCCTATTCTTTGTCAAACTTAGTGGCGATCTGGATTTGACCCAACAAAAAGTTGTGGGTCTTTTTTCTTGCACCTCCAAAATTTCTTCTACACCTTCAAACTTTCTTTAAATTTCTAAAAAACCCTTTGACCATGTAAGGAAATCCGCAGATACCACACCTTCAAAATTATGTCGACTTTCGGAAGTCAAAATATATGACTTCCAGAAGTCAAAACATATCATCGAAAGTCAATTTTCGGAAGTCAAAATGTATTACCGGAAGTCGACTTCCGAAAGTCAAAATGTATCACCGGAAATCGACTTCCCGAAGTCAAAAATTATTACCGGAAGTCGACTTCCGAAAGTCAAAAAATATTCTCAGAAGTCGACTTCCGGAAGTCAAAAAATATTCCCAGAAGTCGACTTCCGGAAGTCAAAAAAAATTCTTCGGAATGACTTCCGTAAGTAAAAAATCAAATTTTATTTTAAATATTTTTAATTCTTTTTCAAATTTATATTTTTTAACTTTTAATGGTTTTTTTAGTTTATTATTTTATTTACTTTTATGTTTTCAAATTTCTTAATATATACTTTTTAAAAAATATTAATATCTATATATATAATTTTATTTTTATTTAATATACTGAAAAATAAATATAAATATAAATATAACTAAAATTAAAATAATAAATTTATTCTGCTTCATTTAATGTTATTTAATATTTAAATTCATTTTAAAATAATAAAACTTTAAATTAAAAAAAGATAATAAAGAAAATATATATACAAATATATATATATATATATATATATATATATAATTTTTTTTTTTAATTTTAAATTTCATTATTTATATATGTTATTTTAAATATGATTTTTTAATTCTTTTTTATTTTTATTAAATTTTTAATAAATTATATAAAAATAAATTTAAATTTAAAAATATAAAAAATACATAATTGAAAAAAATTTAAAAATTTGATTAAAATAAAATATTTAAATTTTAAACAAAATTAAAAAATTCAAATAACAGAAATTAAAAAATAACAGAAACTATAATAATATCAATAAAATGAATAAAATTGAAAAATAATTTAAATTAAAATAGTAACATTAACTTAAAAACAGAATATATATATATATATATATATATATATATATATATATATATATATATATATATATTTTTTTTTATTTTATTTTTTTTTTTATATTTTTTTTTTTTTTTGAAGTAATTTTTTTAAAATTTATATGTTTTATAATTTTTAATATGTGTTTTAAAATACAAAATAAAATAAGTTTTAAAATATAAAATAAAATATAAATTGGAAAATATAAATTTTAAAAAGAATTAAAAATATTTAAAATTGACAGAATTTTTTTTACTTCCGGAAGTCGTCTTCCGAGAATATATTTTGGCTTCTGGAAGTCGACTTCCGAGAATATTTTTTGACTTCCGGAAGTCGACTTCCGTGATGATTTTTGACTTTCGGAAGTCGACTTCTGATGATATATTTTTACTTCCGGATGTCGACTTCCGGTGATATATTTTGACTTCCGGAAGTCGACGTCCGGAAGTATTTTTGGGAGTGTGATGTCCGTGAGTTTTCTTAAATGATCAAAGGATATTTTGGGAATTTAAAAATATTTTGGAGGTGCAGAAGAAATGCTTAGAGGTGTAGGAAGAAAGACCCAAAGTTGTAATTGAAACTATGGTATTCCATTGGGCCTTACATTTTTTTAAAACCCATTTTGTTTTTTGTTGACATGTAACTGTGACTTTTAAATACTCTTCATTATGATGACGTATTTGTTATGCAGGTGTGTGAGTGGGTCCTTAATCATTTTTTAAGTCAAAATAAATGTATGGGCCAGATCATTGGACAAAACACAAAAGGAAGGAAAATGGTGAAAGGGAAAGGCTATCATTGTCCTTCCAGAAAGAATCATCATGAAATCATTTCTAATAAATTTTTATGATGGACCCAACAAATACTATATATTTTTACTCACTCATCTTCTTCATAAAATTTGGTATCAACTATTCAACCATGATCCTCCCCAAAAAGAAGTTTTTTTTTTTTTTAAGCCAAAATATCCTTAACTAATATGGCATGATTTTAGGTCCATTCTATTATATCTTGTAATCGTTTTCATTTGATCGGTATTCAATTCATGTAACATTAATATATATTTAATAAACAAATTATGATGTTGTCAATAAAATATTTAAATTCTATTAATGAATATATTGAAGACAATAACCACAAAATATTCATATGATATGAGTATAATTCCTTAACATTAGATTAAATAAGAATCATAATGAAATAAATAAATAAATGAATAACACACTGAACGGTTTAATTTAGAGGTCTTTATATTTTCCAGCTAGAATATTGATCTTGTCTAATTCTAAAGAGTTCAAGTAAAATGAAGATGAAAGAGAATTACAAAAAAAACATATAGATTATGAGCAACAAAAAAATGTTTGTTTCTCTACATAGACAAATTTGTATCTTTTTTACTTAAAATATTAAATAACTAATACGCTTAAAAACATAAATGAACAACTCAAAATATAATTTCAACTTAAATAAGTAATAGAGAAGGATAACAAAATAAAAATGGAAGTTTACTAACTTGTTTTTAATCAATAAATTAAGTTTTAAAATGGAAGTTTCTTTTTTAATCAGATTTTTTTTTTTTGAGTTTGGATCATAAATATATTTGTGAGAGAATACATCATATAAAATGCTTTAAACTTCTCCCTTAAATTAAAATGAATGTATTTATTCAAATGATCTAACTGGAAAATAACAATATGAGAATTTTAGACAGAAATTTGACAAAAAGTATCAAATTTCTTAATTTTAAAAATACCAAAAAAAAATTGAAAATTTTTGAATTACTAAAAGCATGGAACTTACACGTATTTTAAATTTAGCTTAATTGTACTTCGGGTTTCTTGAATTTAGTGTAGTGAAAATTTTGATCGTTATAGTTTTAATGGCACAAGTAACAAATGAACAATTTTACTCTATCAATTTAAAGAATAGTATATTTATCCTTCAACATAATGGTCCTATCACAAAATGTACACTTATGGTATGGTCACAAGTCACAAAGATTGTTTGTTATTTTACTCTGCTTTGATTCTTTACTGAAAAAAATGTTTAAACATATTTTATATATAAAATTAAAATAAATAAATAAATACACAAATACTAAAATGACTAATTTTCAAGTACAGAGATCAAAAGGAAAAACGTGTACATCTGTAAAAAGTAAATGAGTAACGAAAACCAATTTTTTTCGTAACATATTTATATTTTTGCAATTAATCAGATTTACCTTTTATTAACATTAGTGGGACCAAATTTGGATATGATATTGGTTTGGAGAATGCAATTGAAAGCGAGGAATCCATTCGTTTGCATTTCGAGGTCAATCTTGTGTCCATTGCGGAGAACATTGGTTGCATTAAAAAGATAGATTTAAATGTGTTTCTTTTATGTAAACATAATTTGGTATTTTTTTTTCTATTATAAACAGAAAAGAAGAAGATATTATAAATTTATATATATATATATATATATATATATATATATATATATATATATATATATATATATTACGGATACAAAAATATAAAATGTACACATAAATAAAATGTTAATTTTCTGAGTTAAGAAAGTTATAAAAAATTCATAAAACTTCCCGAAAAATCATTATACTTTCTCTTTCTTTGAAATCTATACTATTAAAAAAATTCATATTTCTTGTTAATTTTTTTAAAAATTTTTTTATAAAAAATACTTATAAATTTTGTTATAAAAAAATTGTAAGAAATTGCTTTCAATTTTTTTGAAAAATATTTTGTATAAAACACTTTTCGTAAAAAAATTTGTAAGAAATATTTGCAAATTTTTAATTTTATAAGAAATAATTACCCATGAAAAAATTATCTGTCAATTAAAATTTTTATAAAAAAAAATTATTACAACTTTTTTAATAAATTGACAAGAAAATTTGCATGTAATATAATTTTTTTTAATAATGCTAGTCAGGTATTCATTTAAATCAATTTAATTGATAAAAGAAAATGAAAACTCAGTGGCACTTTCTTTCAAATATTTGTCCGCTACCTCTGTTATAAAATTACGGTAATTTAATGCTCCTTTTCACATATTAAAAATAACAATAACTACATCACTTATTAAATCATTTTTAATAAAATAACCAAATTCTCTGAAAAAGAAAAAAAAAAGAAAGAAAAAAGGTGTGTTCAACTACTATGTGGCCTTTGGTTTAAAGCATGTGGTCCTCCAAATTATAAGTTATCGTAAACATTTTGTCTTTGAACCGGATTCAGACATTTAAACCGGTGTCGTGCTTATCCAAATTTGGTGTAAATAAGTCCTTGTTTGGGTCTACCATTGTTTTGTCCATATATAGGCGCACTTAAACAGCTTCAGGAATCAGGATTAGAGATAAATCAACGTTTATGCGATGCTCTTGCATTTCTATGCCGGGAGCATTATTATTTATGCTGTCTCCTCACATGGCCTTTATTACAAAAACCAAATGTCTTATGTACCTCAATGCTTCATGCCTTTGTCTCCTTAACTTCATTTATGATGTCTTGCTTCTTTTTCCCCCATAACACAAACCACCTCTATAAACAATGTTTTATATTCCACTACTAGTTTCTTTACTAGACCATTTGTTTTATTTATTTATATTTTATAATATATCGAAAATTTCTAACCTAAGTCTCTTGATAAAATTGTTGTCGATCATCATACATTTAAAATATTATCCGTTTTGAAATATGAAACTTTATTACAATTTTGTCATTAGAAATTATCTCAAAAGATAATAAAAGAAAATGATATTTAAAATATGTTTTATCAATATGGACCTGATGGACATAATAGAAACAAATAATTGAGAAAATTATCTATTCTCTAGAGTTTTTTTTATTTAATACATTCACACTCAAGTGAAAAATTGTTCTGATTAGAAAAGATAAATTTCTTAAATAAGATTATCTAACTCAGACAAAGTTAATGAGATGATTTTGATATGGTGCGTTGATGTTGTACTGTGTGGGATTGTTGAGTTTAATTTTGGGTAAATATATGAAAATAAATTAAATGAATTTCTAATATGTTAGGTTGGATAATCTGATACCATATACCTAGGATGATGTGTTTAGTAGTTTGGTGTTTCAAATATAAAAAATAATAACTCGTTACTTATTATTGAAAGGATATGCATTTACTTCTATGGTTGTCTAGATAAGGTAAATTAACATAGGTAATGATATGAAGTTGAAAATTGTTTTTGCGCCACTGTTACATATGCTAGGTTGTACAACTTTCGGAGAAACTCATTATATTTCTTTTCTTTCAATTTTGACGTAAAATTAAAATCAGTTATTATTCAAAAATTTAAAAATAATGGATATAATACATTTAGCTTAATTACGTTTTATATGTCAAACATGTTTTTTCAATTGACGTTGAAACGAAAACGTATCAAATAGTGTAAACAATTCAAATATTGACACAAAATTTGTTTGACATATAAACAAATTTTAACATAATTGAGTTAAAAAGACTATATCTACACATTTTTTTAATTTTGGACCAAAATATATTAAAATTCATATATGAATGAATTTCAACTTTAGTAAAAATTCAAAGAAAAAACATATTTATCCCATTTTTTTAATCATTAAACTTATCTCAGTCTCTTGTGTTTAGTATTTTAAAACGTGTTGAAATGGATCAAATATATTTGATTTAGTTTGATTATATTGATTTTACAAAGTTGAGACTTTGTAATAATTACGTTTGGAATGATTCAAGTATAATTAGTTGATGGTATTATTGTTTGTATAGTGATCATATATATAAAAGACATTTATATGATGATTAATGATAAATTATATAATTAGAAGTGTTGGTTGTGTTGGTTTTATATGTTCGTATGTATATTTACAATTGAAATTAATTATACGTTTATTTGCATTTTTTTACTATGATAAATGTTGTAATAATTATTTATTGGCAAATTTATGAGATTTTATATTCGGTGTATTAGAAAAAGCTTCTTAGGTTGATTTTATAAACTTAGTATTGCAAGGCTATCTTGTATAATATAATAATATGTATGAGTATATATAACTATATGCATATAGTTATGCATCCAAGGTGTTATTGGATTGCATTTTCACATTTTAAGAGTTAACATTGCAAAATTCAAAAGCAAGTCATATATTTAATGACTAAAACTTTAAAAGTTGTTGTTTTAACAATGCGTAGACTATGAAAATGTAAACACCAAAAATATTAATTTTCTTTGTATAATAGTATAGATGAACCAGAATACAACTCAATTAAAAAGAAAATTTTTAACTATTTTATAAACTCGAAAATATTATTGTTGGGAAAGACTTCCAGAATCACTTTATTAATAAAAATAAGAAGAGTCAAATATATACTTGAAATGTCTTTGACTCGGTCTAGAAATATCATAATTATATAGTCAATAACACTCATTTTCTTAATTGTCCGAACTGATGTGAGACTTTTCAAAACATATTATTTTCATCATCTAACAATTTTAAGGTAAAAAAACCTTAAACTGATGTGCATTGACAGGGAATGTTCACAACACTGTATTATTAACCTAAAGTTTTGTAACTCTTAGGTGTCCTTTGTCATTTTCTAGCAACGATGACTAAACGGAAAGATTTCCCTTTCCTACTTTTTCTCTCTATTTTTCTTGTTGAAAAAGAGGACAAAAAGTCTCGTATTTGATTTATTGTGTACCTCCGAAAAGAATTTTGACAAGTCCCAAGGATTCTGTGATTTTTAATATATGTGTCTACCATTGATGAGAAATACAATGCTCATGAATGAATGGTGTTGGATGGAGCCAAATTGCGGAAAAGTGAGGTTTGTCTCGTCACACTCTATCATCGTGTTGCAGTGGAATGCGCCAAAACGAGTTATCCTCAAAACCATTCGCGATTCAACAATATTATTGTCTCATGTTGTTCTGTTTTATTATCATCGTATGTACTATTTAACTATTGTTGTTTTTACTATCCATATTTTATGGATTTTATATTTTCGAATAGTTAAATATTTTACTAATATGTTAAAGTAAAACCATGGATCACTTTTGAGTTAAGTGTGTATCTGAGGATGAATTTGATTAAACCGCGATTACTGAGAATACGACAATACGATAAGACTAATTTAATAGTGCAAAATTTTAATTGGAAATCAAATCTAGCAACTATTATTATATGAAGAATCAGTGATGTATATTTCTGGAAGTCAAGATTTGAATAAAATCACTTTTATTTAAATATATATAGTATAAAACAAAATAGGTGATAAAATTTGATAAATTCGCCGCTTCAGGACAGATACAGCGTAGTTTATAAATTTTAGCCCAATTGAGTCACAAGTGGACTTAGGAATGGACCCATGCATGGGCCCACGTAGCCCGTTTTAGATATGCCATGACGTTAAAGCATGTGTAAGGTATTAAATTTTCAGTTTTACTTTTATAATTAAACTCCCACGTCATCCTAATTTTGATTATTTTTATAGGTTAAGCACAATCTCACAATGAACTGGTCAAAAGAATCCTGAATTATTTTTGTTGAAATTTTCTGATATTTAAAATATTTGTTACTTCTTTTGTCTTTTTAGTTAGCACTCCTACTACGAATCAAGAAAAGTCCTTAAAAAATACATGTTTTTTTTTTATTTTTTATTCTTGCTTGTTTGCATACGTACGCACACAATATGCGTATGTTTGTATTTTTTGTTGTTGGCTATTTTAATTATAGACTTAACTCTTTAGAAAGAAAATTAATGTTGCTTTAACTTGAGAATATATTCATTTTAACGTCCAAAGAAAAATGTAAATAATATGAACGAAATGAAACAATATTAGTTATTTTATTTAACTATTCTAGGTATGACGAAATAAATGAAATAAAATAAAATATATTTATGTTAATAGTTATGCCACGTGCTTCTTTTATGTTATAATGATTTAAGTATGTAAGAGAAAATCATTAATAAATGTATATTAATAATATTATCAACCTCTAAGATAATTAAATAGAAACTCTATGTAATTACCTATTAATTTTATTTAACTTTTTTCAACCTCCTTTGCTTTATATTTAAATATTGGAAATTAATTTTGAATTTCCTTATCAGACAAATTTATTACTTTGTATATTTATCACTATATATTAAGAAGAATAAATATCAATTAATAAATGAAAGCTTAAAAGTAGTATATTGTAGATGACAAAAGTTGTATTGATACGGTAAATATCTCCTGTTCAAATTTGAAATAAAGTTAAATGATAGTATATATATATATATATATATATATATATATATATATATATATATATATATATATATTAATGAGACTAATTAAATCTATTGTGTTATTCAACATTAAAGTTCTCTTATGTTCTCATGTTATCAGCATGAGTGTTTGATGTTCTCGTTATTAAGGTTTGATATTATAAGTATAAAAAGTACGTTAGAAATCTTACATTATAAAACTATTAAATCGAATATAATAGTTTTCTTACAATAATAACATACAGAACTTTATCTATTATTTAAACATATTTTTTAATACTGACTACATAATAGTTTTAAATATGTTTTTAGTCTTTTAATTTTTAGTAAATTTTAAAATTAATATATTTTAAAACTTTAGACTATAGTCCTCCATCTTTTGAAATATGTGTATTAAGTTCTTTTAATCAAATTGTGTTAAGTTTATTTAACATTTCAATTGCGTTTCATAATAGTATTTGATTTAACATTAAAGAAAAATGTGTTAAATAGTATAAAAAATTCAAATATAATCCTGAAATGCGTATAAAATATCAAATAAATCTAATAAAATTTGATTAAAATGACTAATCTACATATTTCAAAAAATAAATGACTAAATTAGTCTAAAATTTTAAAATAAACTAATCCAAAAATCTAATAAAATTAAGAGAGAGAAAAACATATTTAACTCAAGATTTAATTATGAAAAACACATCATACTAACCGAAACGCAAACGAATTATAATGAATCAATCTTTTTCATTAAAGGTAAAATAGTGTACTGATGATGATTAATCATCATTAATTTTGTGGTGGAGGATCTTATTGACAAATCCATGGGTTCTGTGGCGGACCCCAAGGATGAACTACCGCAATTAAATGGATATTTTAATTCTTAATCGACCTACTAATTGTGTACATAACGTAGACCTTACTGGTTTGAAAATATATGATTAGAAACTTTGACACAATTGATGTAACATTAAGAATATATTTTTGGCCAAACTCAAAAGTTTTACGTGGTCTAGAAATTGAGTTAAGAATAATTTATAATTTAGACACAATTTAGATCGAGTTTGAAAATAGATACACTCGTATGCAATGATTAATTCTAACCATGTTTTATTTATTAATAAAGCTCATATGAAAACATAATATATGTATTAAATTCGAAAATAATTGTGATGAATCGGTGAATGAGTGGTAAATTTAGAAGCGACAGGGTCAGGGAGCATCGTTTAATAGGATAATGGCGGCGCGTAAGTTGCAATATTGCACCAATGGCGTAAATTTAAATAAAGTTAACTAATTTCATTTTAAAACCTCAATTATTTTAGATAAATTACGTCAGCTAGTAGGTGACATAGATGTAGATATGAAAGACATAACAAAAACCATTATTTTAAATGTTTTAGTTTCGTATTCCAAGACAAAAACATTATGTCTAGTAAGAACCCATGTAGAATTAAGATTTTTTTTTAAGTATTAATTATATTTTAGCTAATCAAAACTAATAAACAAACCCAACAAAACATATGAATTGTATTTAACCATTTCTAACAAGTTTAACCACCACTAAATTGAAAGTTATAATAATAAAGCTGTCTTCGTAAACTTGAGTAGGAACATGAAAAAAAAAAAAAAAAACACATTCGTAATTAATATAAATTGGTTAGTTTTAGTTATATTAAGTTCATGTATCATTTCACATATCAGTTTAATCATATCTTATCTGCCTCACATTTGAACGACATCATCTCATTGGTTTTGATCAAGAAATAAATGCTTGCCATAAGTGGCTGTGTTGTGATATGTTACGTCTCTCCTTGGTTATGAAAGTCCACAAAATACTGTATACAAATAAATAAATATTAAATAATCCAATACTGTATTCATGACAAATTTTATGTTGTATATTTTAACTTTTTAATTACAAACAATAATAAAATTTAATTACATAATAGGAGTTGCACGTCTTTTTAAATAATTTTTAAATTATTTAAATTTGTCAACAGATCGGTCCGTATCTATTAAAAGTATCTGAATATTAAAGTTAATGAAAAATCGATCGGTTAAAAAAATAAAAAAATAAATGTTATAATTAATATAAGATAAATATTTTAACAATTATGTTTTTGATATGTATTTATAGTTTTTTCAATAAATTCATGATGATTATGGTTGACAATAAATTTTTGTATTTATTCAAAAAATATATTTTTTTCTTTTTTATCATATATCAAAATATAATGTTAAATTTTCAATTTATAGACATTTTCTTTATGAAAGTAGTTCATGAGAAATGTAGTCATACATTAGTTACAATGTACCGGAAACATTTAAATTGCATAATGACATAAAAGAAATCGAAAACAAGTTATATTAAATATTTTTATTTTTATTTTTATTCTACGTTCTTATAATTAATAAATTATTGGTTACAACTTTTTGTAATTTAGATTTTTATATTGCTTTTGTAGAATATATATATATATATATAATGTTAAATATATCTGTAATCTTTTAATTTTGATACAAAATTAAAATTTATCAGAAAATTTAAAACAATTTTATTTTCAAAGTTAAGTAATTACTTAACGAGTGTAGTTCTTATGATCAGTAAATGTTAAAGATATATTCACATGACAATGTATTAACATGTTGAAGTAGACACATCAACACATGTATACATACCTGACAACATTTGGACACATGTAACAATGTCATTTGTTACGTCAACATATATTTAACATTGTTTGGCGACAATAATTACATTTATTAATTCTGAAATTATGAAATTAAATCATATCAAAATTCAAGACAAATACAAAATCCAATTACATATCATAGAAACTAAAAACAAATTTTTATATAAATATTTATATTTATTTATTAACGACAATTTTTAACTTTTTACTTTTGAGGTGATGAAAGGTTTAAAATAAGAGTTGACAATAAACAATGTTTTCCTGTTATATTAAAAAAAATACTTTGTTTTGTATAGTACAAAATTAATATTTTTTAATAGATAATTAAGTACACATTTGATTTTGTTTTAACATTTTTCACTTGTGTTTATTGAGAAAAATTAATATTAATATAGAATAATTTTAAAGAAATTATTAATTATTTTATACGTAAACAAAAATTAAAGAATGAAATATTATGTTTCATGTTAATGTTAAATGCATGTCAATATTAATTTTTTTAATAATGTCATATATATATATATATATATATATATATATATATATATATATTTATTTATATATATTAAAGTTTTTGTATTAAGACTACTTTTTTATATATTGTACTAAAATTTGGAATATATTAATACTTGATATATTAAATTAATCGTTCACTTCTTCTTTTTTGTCAAATTTAAAATTTTCACCTTTTTTATTATTTTATTTGGATTAAATAGTTTTTTCATACAATAATATATATAATAATTTCATTTATACTAAGTGTTTTCAATTTGATTTTACCTTTTTTTAAATAAGTGAATGTAATTTCTTTCATCAAAATTACTCCAATATCATGTGATAGAAATTATTTACGCCAAGTATTACTTTTATTAACAAGTTAATTTTTTATAAAATATTATTCATTGTTCATATCACATGTTACCCTTAATTTAACAAATGATACTAGATTTATTTATTTTAGAAATAAAATTTAAAGTAAAAAAATACTCAAAGTAGTAAGATAAAGAAAAATATATTTAATCTTTTATTTTATATGTTGGCACCGAACCCAACATGATATTTCATGAAGTTGAAAAGGGGTGTCTCCAGAAGCATTCTGTGATTGGATGTGCGTGGGTGAGTTTTAATTTTGTTTAGTCACGCATTGATGTTGATGTATCATCTTTGTCATTTTTTACGAGGTATAGAAACATTCAATACTGCTTTCCTATCATCCACTCAATTTCACAGTGGAAGCTTATTTCTTCCATATTTTTTCAAATATAAGTCTCAATTAAATATAAAATATCACAACAAAATTATGATATGTATAAAGTAATTCATTATTAAATTAAAAAATTACATATAAATATGATGTCAAATTTTATAATTAGTTAAATTGTTACATGCTAAAAAGGTTTCACTCTTTAAGGTCTCATGTCACATATTGCTAAGAACATCTCCCAAATTTGTTATTATTTTGTTAGAAAAAAACTAGATTAAAATATTTTTTTTTTGTCAAGTTTGTCGAATAAATTTTAATTTTGTTTTTTATTCAAATAAGTCTGAAATTTCGTCAATTTTATTAACATCGTTTAAATCATTAACGGTAATTAGCAGTGACTGCCATGTGTCATTTTGTGATTTTGTGATTTTGTGATTTTTTTTAATTTTAATTTTTTCAAATGTTCACATGTCAACCCAACCGCGTGCTACGTGTTAAAGTCAATGTTTTATATTCAATTTAGTCTTTATATTTGTTATTTTTGTTCAATTTAGTCTCAATTTTGTTCCTTTCAAAATTGAGACTAAATTTAATTTTTATATAAAAGTTATAATGATGTGAATTTTAATATATTTAATAAAAAAATATGAATTTTAATATAAAAATTATATTTGATCTCAATTTGGAGAAGGACAAAATTGATTATGTTAATAAAAATTGAGACTAAATCGAACAAAAATAACAAATATATGGATCAAATTAAATATAAAATATTGACTCTCACACGTGAGTGCGTTGACACATGTACACTTAAAAAAATAAAAAATAAATAATAAATAATAAATAAAAATTACGAAGTGACTGTTAATGGTTATTAAAGATTTAAACTAAAGTTGTCAAAACGGCTTTAAATTTTGTTGCCTTGTTAATTAATAAGTGAGTCAAGTTGGGTTGGCTCATTAAGTGATCAACCCATGGTGGGTTGAGCCGGTTGGGCCAGATTACCCACTTTGACAGCTATAATTTAAACGGTGTTTGTAAAAAAATACCCAATTGAATAAAATTGATGAAAATTAGGATCCATTTGAAAAAAAAAAATTATGACTGATTTGACAAAACTTAATGAAAATTAGGACAAAAAAGTATTTTAAAAATTAGTTGTAGTTAATATTTTATATATTATTAAAGGGATTTAAATTGAGATACATTTCTTAGCACAATTTATTTATAATGACTGAAGATTTTTAAAATGATATATATGCTAAATCGTTACTATAAATACATAATTTAATAAATCAGAATACTTGGAACTGCTTAAAATTCTTCATATTTATATTTGCAGTTCTGATTGAAAAAAAAAATTAAAATATCGATCTTTAATACATATTTTGGATATACTAAATATATAAAATATATTTAAATTTAAGAAGATATTTAAAATTACATGTTAATTTATATATATAAACAATTTTGGGAGGGTCTAGTCTGTCATTGCTTATGGTAATATAAGTTATTAAGTATGTGCATTTTTGTTAGAAAGATTTGTTTTATTAATAATTTATGTCGTATATATTAATATATTAGTGAAAAGTTTAAGTGATATTCATTGTATCGTGAAAATACATATTAAGGTTTGACAAGTGAATCATAACACATTGAATATGTCTTAAACTGGATTAGTGAAGACTAAGACTATAAAATTGAAAGACTTGTTATAGGTTAGGTGTGAGTCTCTAAAACATACATTTAATACATGTCTTATGTAATATATTAGTGAATATTCTTTGATGAGTTCTTATAGGTTAGGTATGAGTATCTAAACATATATTTAATACTTGTCTTATGAAATATGTAAGTGAATATTCTTTGATGAATATCTGTTTATAATATACATCCATGTGTAGTATATTTAATGTGTTTTTGAAATGAGATAATTATTTATAATATACGTTATGAAATAAAGTATATTTGATTTAATTTACATATATTAATGTAAACACGATTAACTATAAACTCTATACCAAATAAATAGTTATGCAAATTATATATATATATATAGTTATTGGATTATTTAGAGTGTTTCATACAGCTTTTAGTTATTAACTAAGTAACATACACTTATTAACTTATTTTACCAAATGACTTCCACTCGAAGTTCTACTTGCAAATTATTACTAATTAAATTTGGAAAGTACATGCGTATTTTAGTTAACCAATATAGTGATAAAAAATAGTTTTAAAACTTTCGTTTCTAGATAATATTAATATATATAATTTTTTCTAAACTTTATCTTGATGAGATGAGATTTCAATATCTACAATTTTCTTCTTTAATTTAAGATAGGGTCATATATAATATAATGTTGGGGTTAATGTATAAAAATTTATTATATTCAACAATGTGCGGATATTTAAATATAATGAAAATTTTAAAATATAGAATATTATTAATTTTAATAAATGTATATAATATTACGTAAAAATACTGTAATACTCCCAAACTTGATATACTTACTCAAAATAATTTACGCTAGTAATAAAATTCATATTTCCTGTAATTTTATTTAATTTTTTTTTTAAAAAAATATTTACTGTAAAAAAAAATATTGCAAGAAATTGCTACCATTTTTTTTTATAAAATATTTTGTATAAAACACTTTTCGCAATAAATTTTGTAAAAAATACTTGTAAATTTTATAATTTTATAAAAAATAATTACTAACAAAAAAATTACTTTCTAAATAAAATTCTTAAAAAAATAATAGAGAAAAAGTCTTTTCTTACAATTTTTTTAATATAATATGAAAATTTTTAGTAGTATTAGTTCTCTCCTAATTTCTCTTTTAATTTTTTCAATAATATCATTTTTTTAACATAGATTCCCTTTTAATAGAATTTTCCAAAATTGAAATAGCATCATATATTTTGTCTTAAAAAATGTGTGCAGTTAATAGTTACCGTCCATTTTTTATTCTAATTTTTGTTGATATTTTATTGAAATAAAAGTACGCACCAGTGGTTGAAATTGATGCATGTGAAGAAATAACTTGATCCAGAATTTTCCGTTAATTCAGGATGGGAATCAATGCCATTTTATTGTGTCAAATCTGAATTCATAAATATATGCATTTATTTTTATTGTCTTCCAGGATCTGCTTTTTCCATACTTTTCTGAAATTCTATTGGGCTCCTCATATTTTAAAAGAATAAGGAATATCATTATATTATATCTAGGGTTTTATCATGATGAAAGTGGCATAACATAACACACTATTTGCATCAATTAACAATTTTTTTTTTGACTCTCATAACTTTTCTTTCTCAATAAAACCTATTGCTTGATCTTGAAGCTAGATCTTATTCAAATCAATTTGATGAGGATTCTAAAGTTTATTATACCAATAAAAAGTTTTGATTTTTTGAAAGAAGAAAATTCATATATTCTTATAATAGTTATAAATTCAAGGGTTAAATATGTTTTTGTCTCTCAAATTTTAGTCAAATTTAAAAATAATCTTTTTTCAAAACTTTCCACCAATTTAATTTTCTATCTTTAAAAATATGTAAATTTAGTCTTTGTAACCAAATGTTATTAAGTTTATATGACGTTTCAAATGCATTTCATTATAATATTTGAATTATTTACACCGTTTAACACAATTTTACTTTAATGTTAACTCAAATATTATCATAAAATGCGTTTAAAATGTCAAATAAATTTAACAAAATTTGATAAGAAGGACTAGATCTATGTATTTTTAAAGGTGAATGATTAAATTAATATAAAATTTTAAAAATAAACTAATTTAAAAATTTACTAAAACTTTAAGAGATAAAACTTAAGAGATAAAAAACATATTTAACATATTTGATATTAGTAAGATCAATGAGTTATGTCAAAAAGATATGCAATATTTAATTTTCATTCAATACTGAAAAAGCTAGCTAGAGTTGGACAGTTATGAATTGAAACAAAAGGTTTCACCTGCATAATAATGGACCTATCATTCAGCTGTCACTAAACATGTCTTAAGGAAATTAATTATTTAATGTAAGGCTTAATTAATATAGTTTTACATAAATTTTAGAAATTAATTTCTAAAAATAAAAAAGAAAAACAAAGTTGCATCTTATTAGATAAGTAGTTATTGTTGACTTTTACTCACTGTTGACTTGTTTATTAGTATCTATTAATCAATAGCCCAACTAATTGTTTAGATCTTTGTATAACCTTAATAAAATACAAAAAGAAACAAATCACAACTGAAACAAATTTTAATATTGTCATTTCAAACCTCAAACGACTCAGTGTTAACGCAAGATAAATACTTCGAAATATTTTGACATGTATTTAAGATATATATTTAGACGGAATTTTTAAGCTCATCTATACTATTATATAATAAAAATAAATTATTATATAAAAAATAATATTTTCTTATTGAGTTGACAAATAACGTTTTACAATATATTATAATTAAACGTTCTGCAATGTCGTTAAGGTTTAGAAGGCTATATTTGCAATGTTTGTTTAATTTTTAATTTAGATTTATCTTTTTAAAGGAATCACACAAAATTAGTTTCTTTTTTATTAATTTGGAACAATTTAACAATAATTTATCGTAATTTTAACTTTAGGTAACGAGTACAGATTTTTTATTGATTATTATAGTGTTGCCTCTTTGTTGGTATTGAGAATAGTCTAAGTATGAATAAAAAGTTTTATATTGGATAGAAAAGACAAAGTTAAACACTATATAAGAATAAATATCCATAACAACATTGTCTCTTAAGGTTTTGGCGTTAAAGTGGTATCAAAGGTCTTATATATGTAAAACTAATGTCATATAACTATATGAAACCACAATCTCTCGATGATTATCATCATATATTAAAATATAT
>Ga0214543_1000120_pt1 | contig 104538 bp, 41 predicted proteins | sample CNSS2metaG_FD_160094 | JGI IMG/M metagenome (GOLD analysis project Ga0214543, IMG submission 160094) | Root nodule microbial communities from cowpea collected in UCLA plant growth center, Los Angeles, California, USA - CNSS2 | ecosystem: Host-associated > Plants > Roots > Nodule | place: USA...
GAACCATGGAAAACACTACATATTCATTCATTCAAACTTAAAGTGTGTGTCTAAATTAAGTGGCCACAAAATATTCGTAAATTAAATGATAGTTCCCATGATAGTCAATCAAAATATCTAAATACCCTGGTGGAATAATTATCTGCTCAAACAATAATTTCCTTGAAAATGTGTTAGTTCCATACTAAGTTTTATCGTTTGAAATTACAATTTCTTTATTATTAACATGGTTTTGTAAAGAGATGTCTTATATAAGATGACAATTTATTTTTTTTTGATATTTTTTTCTTGAGACATTAAAAAAAATATTTCACTAACAATAAATTTTAGTGCAAAAAGTTATTAGTCATTATACTGACCAAATTAAATACTAATTTGCAAAATAAATTATTATTGACTATTAAAATAGTCACTACTTATAAATAAAAAATTATAATTAATCGTCAAATTAGTAAATAATTAATTAGAAGCTAATTTAGAAACACATTTTTTATAGAAAAATCTTGTTAACTAATATGACAGAATAACAACATAGTGTCTGAACAACAAAAATAAAAAAAAGTTTACATTGACAACAACTTTCACTCTTATTAAGGTGATGAAAAACCCTTCCAATCAGAATGAGTCAATGGAGAGAGATATTGGAGGAATCCTCTGTCCAATTAATATTTTTCTTGAGATGTGTTATTGTCCAATATTAAGTTGTTTAATTAGAAGTTAATTAAGAAATACATTTTTATGATAGAAAATCTTGGTAGCTAATATGACAGAATAATAACATAGTGTCTGAGCAAAAAAAATAAAAATTTTACACCAACAATTTCACTCACTCTTGTTAAGGTGATGAAAAACCTTTTCAATGAGAATGAGTTAGTGAAAAAATATTTTGGAGGAATTCTCTGCTCAATTAATATTTTTCTCAAGATGTGTTATTGTCCAATATTAAGTTGTTCAATTAGAAACTACTTTAGAAATCAATTTTTTTGATAGAAAATTTTTTGTAGCTAATATGACAGAATAATAACATTGTGTCTGAGCAACAGAAATAAAAAACTATTACACTGACAAAAGTTTTCACTCTTGTGAAGGTGATGAAAAACCCTTCCAATGAGAATGAGTAAATGGAGAGATATATTAGAGGAATTCTCTGATTATTTAATATTTTTCTTGAGATCTGTTATTGTCCTATATTGAGTTGTTTAATTACAGACTAATTTAAAAATATATTTTTTTAATAGAAAAATCTTGGTAGCTAATATGACAGAAAAACAACATAATGTCTGAATAACAAAAATAAAAAAAGTTTACATTGACAACAACTTTCCCTCTTGTTAAGGTGATGAAAAACCCTTCCAATGAAAATAAGTAAATGAAGAGATATATTTTAAGAATTCTATGATCAATTAATATTTTTCTTGAGATGTGTTATTGTCCAAAATTAAGTTGTTTAATTTTTTGGAATTTACAAATTCTCTAATAAGTCTTTATGATGAGATGTCCTCTATATCGGGTGACAATTTTTTTTTTGTTATATTTTTTTTATGTAATTAAGAGATGGTATAACCCAAATGTGTCTTTAAATTATATTTGTTTTTTTATAAAAGAAATTTATAGACATAATATGTTATGTTATTTTTGAATGTTTTGTATTAATATATTTCAATTTTATCTCATAAAATATTTCAATTTTAGCTCTTTTAATGTCCGAAGAAACACTTTAAAAATCTTACAATAATGTGATTTCCTATTTATTGAGAAATTTTTGGATAAAGACTAAATGTGGTAATATTACTTTTTTGCTTTAATTTCAATTTTTATTGCAAAATAAAATTATATTTTTTATAACTTTTTTGGGTGATATTTGTTTACATCATGTAAAATGTATTATGTGGATTAAGTTGTTACATATGGATATTATTAAAGTGGTTTCGATTCATATACTATATTTTAGTTTGTGTGGTAAAATTGCAATATAAATTTTGTAAATAGTAAAATATTTATAAGGTTGAGTATATTAATATTGTGTGTACAAAATCAACTTGATTCAAATCGTTATAAATCCCAATTAATATTTTTTTTCTTACTTACTATTTTTTTAACTTATATATTTTTTTATTATAAACTCTTTGTAAATTTAAGATAAAACATACATATGAAAAATTATGAAAATATGTTAACTTAATCCTTGAAAATTCAAAATAAGTGATTCGTTTAAGGTTTCGTTCTTTATTATTGTACTATGACTAGGAATCAGGTTTTTTTTAATTAATATTGATGAATGCATATGGTTGGAGTAGTATATGTTTTGGATATTTCAACCAAATTCTTAAAATGTACTTATACTTATATAAGATTTTTATCATGAATTACATATTGCTTTCTTTAGCCTGTGAAAGGTATATGAAGAATGGGGAGATATCTTTTAAGTGCTTAGAAAAAGAAGATATTATTTAGTTGTGTGATGTTTTGATTACTGTAGTTTTCTTTTTGGGTTTAATAATATAACAACATAAACTCTGGATAGCAAGAATAAAAATGTTTATACCGACAACAATTTTCATTTTTATTAAGGTGGTGAAAAAATCCTTCTAATGAGAACGACTCCATAGAGAGTTATATTGAAAGAATTATTTGCTCAATTAATATTATTTTTAAAATATATATTATTGTCTAATATTAAGTTATTTAATTAGAGGCTAATTTAGAAATATATTTTTTTATAGAAAATTTTCATAGTTAATATGACTGAATAACAATATAGTGTATGAACAACAGAAAAAGAAAAATATACTGACAACAGTTTATATTCTTGTTAAGGTGATGAAAAACTCTTTCAACTCTTTCAATGAGAATGAGTCAAAGGAAAGATATATTGGAGGAATTCTCTCCTCAAATAATATTTTCCTTAAGATGTGTTATTATCCAATATTAAGTAGTTTAATTAGAAACTAATTTAGAAATCAATTTTTTTATAGAAAAATATTGATAGCTAATATGACAGAATAACAATATTGTGTCTGAGCAACAAAAATAAAAAAGTTTACACTGACAACAGTTTTCACTCTTATTAAGGTGATGAAAAACCCTTCCAATGAGAATGAGTCAATGGAGAGATATATTGGAGGAACTCTCTGATCAATTAATATTTTTCTTGAGATCTGTTATTGTCCAATATTAAGTTGTTTAATTAGAGGCTAATTTAGAAATACATTTTTTTGATAGAAAAATCTTGATAGCTTATATGACTGAATAACAACATAGTGTATGAGCAACAAAAATAAAAAAGTTTACACTAACAACAACTTTCATTCTTGTTAAGGTGTTTTCACTCTTGTTAAGTTGATGAAAAACCCTTTCAATGAGAATGAGTCAATGAAAAGATATATAGGAGGAATTCTCTGCTCAATTAATATTTTCCTTAAGATGTGTTATTGTCCAATATTAAGTTGTTTAATTAGAAACTAATTTAGAAATCAATTTTTTTGATAGAAAAATCTTGGTAGCTAATATGACAGAATAACAATATTGTGTTTGAGCAACATAAATAAAAAAGTTTACACTGACAACGGTTTTCACTCTTGTTAAGGTGATGAAAAACCCTTCCAATGAAAATGAGTCAATGGAGAGATATATTGTAGGAATTTTCTGGTCAATTAATATTTTCCTTGAGATGTGTTATTGTCCAATATTAAGTTGTTTAATTAGAGGCTAATTTAGAAATACATTTTTTTTATATAGAAAAATCTTGGTAGCTAGTATGGTTAAATAACAATACAGTGTCTGAGTAACAGAAATAAAAAAGTTTACACTGACAAGAGCTTTCACTCTGGTAAGGTGATGAAAAGCCCTTCCAATGAGAATGAGTCACTGAAGAGATATATTGGAGGATTTCTCTGCTCAATTAATATTTTTCTTGGGATGTGTTATTGTCCAAAATTAAATTGTTTAATTTTTTGAAGTTTACAAATTTTTTGATAAGTTTTTATAAGGAGATATCCTATCCATAAGGTGAGAATTTTCTTTTGTAATTTTTTCTGTAAGACATGGAATAATACAATTCTATCATTTAATTATATTTGTTTGTTGATAAAAGATATCTATAAACATATTAGCCTATGAAGGGTAAGTTAACTCTCCAGAATGGAAGAACATGTTTCATTAAAATAAGACAGTTTAAGTACTCACAAAAAGATTATATTATATGGTTGTGTGGTTCTTGATTGTTTTCTTTTTTATTTTCAAGTTTAATATTAATTACAGGATAATAACACAGTGTCTAGACAACAGAAAATAAAAAAAAAATTACATTTGACAACAACTTTATTATTTTTATGGAGGAGATAAAAAACTTCTTCTAATGAAAAGATATGGTAGAATTCTATGCTCAATTAATGTATCATTGGGAGACGTATTTTTTTCAAATACTAAATTTATTTGTTTCTGATATTTTTTTTTACATTAAAGTCATAATAACTCAATTGTCTCATCTTATTATATTTGTCTTTTTATAAAAACGTTTATAAACATAGTAGATTATGTTATTTTTAAATGTTTTTATAAATAGATTTGAGATTTCTCTTATAAAATGTTATTACCTTTTTTATCCTTCGAAGAAATTCTTTACAGAACTCACAATTTTATCTTTTATTTGAAAGTTTTTGATAAATATTAATTGTGCTAACAATGCTTATTTACTTTAATTTCAATCTTTCTATGAATAAACAAATGATATTTTTTTATAGCTTATTTTGTGATTGTTGTTACATCATTTAAAATATATTATGATGTAGATTAGGTTGGTAAATATAGATAATATCTTACCATAGGTCGATCCGTATATTATATTGTTATGTGTAGTATTATTCTACACCATTTTAGTAAAATATTTATTGTAAGAAATATTTAGATAAAAAAATAGGACAATAAAATAATTTAGTATATGTAAATTTTCTCAAATTCTATTTTTTGTAAATGTATAAAAATAATAAATTAAAATAAAAAATAGTATACGATGACTAAGGTAACTTTTATACAAAGACTCCACTGAAAATATTGATTTAAATTCTATTATTTGATTTATTACTCAATCTATTACGACTTTTATACAAAGACTCCACTGAAAATATTGAAAATATTGATTTAAATTCTATTATTTGATTTATTGCATCTCTGTGCACTCTGAACACTCTACACTCTTATTAATGTCTTAAAGAATAATACAAATATTATATAATTGATTCATATAATATCAATGAAATTTTTACTTTATTAAATATTATATTAATATCACTTTGATAATATTGAATGTTATATTAATATTATTTTAATAACATTACATTTTATACTTCTATTATTTTAATTTTACTTTTAATTTAACTTACATGTTTATCATTTTTTTATATATGTTTATATACTTTTGGATTCTTATACGAAAATATATTTTATAAACTATTTTTTAAAATCTTAATGAAATAAAAAGTTTTATAAGATATGTAAAAAGAAAAAAAAAACACAAAATTTATAATCCTCGTTTGTTTACTCTAAAAGTACATGCATGTCCTTTTAATTCCCGTTATAAGAGTGTTTGAGACGGCTCAGTTTAAACGGAGAGAGACACATGCAGTGAGAAAGCATAAGATTCTGGGTTCATCTGAGAAGAGATAAAGGGTTGAAAGAAATCAGAGAGAGATGGAAGCATCAGTGGCTGAGGTAGAGAGAATCTTATGCTACAGATTCAAAAACCGGAAGCTTCTAGAAGAAGCACTCACTCATTCATCTTTCACCGAAGATGTTTCTTACGAGCGTCTTGAGTTTATCGGAGACCCCATTATCGGTCTCGCAATCAGCAACCACCTTTTTGTTACCTACCCAAAGCTCGATCCTGGCCGTCTGTCTATCCTCCGTTCCGCCAACATCAGCACCGAGAAGCTGGCACGCGTTGCCGTCCGCCACGGCTTTCACCGCTTCATCCGCCACAGCGCTCAGCCCCTCATGGACCAGGTCTTGCGCTTTGTGGAGGCAGTTGCCCGGGAGAATCATTCCGTTGTGTCGCACGGTGGATCCGTTAAGGCGCCTAAGATCCTCGCTGATATCGTCGAGTCGATTGCAGGAGCTGTATACGTTGATGTGGCATACGACCTGGAGATACTCTGGAAGGTTAGTACTCAGGTTTCTTGGTGTCTTTGTTGTTAAGGTTTTATGTTTCACATGTTTTATGCTCCGCGGGCTTTGTTAAGGTTTTATGTTTTGCGGGTTTTGTTATGGTGGGTTTTATGTTTCGCGGGCTTTGTTCAGATTTGATGTTTCGCGGGTTTTGTGTTTGTGTTGATTTTTTTTTTCTTAGATTATACTAAATGATGGCAGTTTTTTTTTCTTAGATGATAGTAAATGATGGCAGTTTCGTTGGTGTTTATATGATAAGGTTTTGCATTATTTATGCTGTTTTGAATCAATTCATGGTGATGATGAATTGGGGAAGTGTTATTTTTGGATGAGGTTTTCGTTTTGTTGAAGATAGCAATGCAGGGGTGGTGATTTCAAAATCTTTAAAGTTGCATTTAAAATCAGTAGCTTGCAGTTTTGAAGATAATGAAAAAGCTGACTTGGGGATTGTGATTATGATTTCGACAGTATTTTAGAAAAATTTTGGAGCCCATAGTGACAGCAGGTGATTTGGAGCAACAGCCTCAACCGGTGTCGACATTATTTGAAATATGCCAGAAAAGGGGGAAGCACATTGATTTTAAATATGTGCGAACCAAAACATCGACTATAGCTAATGTGTTTGTTGATGGACAGTTTATAGCCTCTGCTTCCTCTTCCCAAAAGGATCTGGCCAAACTTGAAGCTGCCAAGATTGCTTTGGATATACTACCATCTTTGGTTCCTCCCACCAGTAAGCCTTGCAGCCGTGAGATACCGCTAAACTTTTCTACTGACGAAGATGGGAACACGATTGTTGAAGCAGCTAAACATAGACTAAACGAATACTGTGAGAATAAAAAATGGTCTAAGCCAGTATACAGGTATTTTTTTCTTTTTTAAGATGGGTTATTAAATGAGTAACATTGATTTTCATGTGTGAAACTTTTGACATGTTGACTAACTAGTTATTTATTCGCAATGGCTGACAGGGTTGAGAAGGATTCGGGTCCCTCTCATGATAGGAGATTTGTTTATTCTGTTGAGATAAATATCGCAGAAGAGGGGCGGGTCCTTCAAGCATCTGGCTACGAAAAATCTAGGGTGAAGGATGCACAAAATTCTGCTGCTTCATCGATGCTTTTGACCTTAATTGGGAGGTAATCACAGAGGATGAGAGTGGTGTTGTAATTCTTTTAGGTGACTCCCATCTCCTATTGCAATCTCTCAACGTCATCTCCTGTTGTAATCTGTTATTGTTGTGCGTCATCTCCTGTTGTAATCTGTTATTGTCTTGCGTCATCTCCTAGTGTATTCTGTTATTGTTTTCACATTAGCTGGCTTAACTTCGCATTTAAAAACAGGGTCTGTTGTTGCTTAGCACTTCGTTTGGCATTTGAGTTTGGTCATCTTATTTATAATTGGCAATGAATCATGAATCTGAATATTTAGTTCTGGCAAGTACCTTTATAATTTTTGGGATACCACTTTTGGTCTCTCTTCAGTCCTTACTGTTCAAAGTCATGTAAATTTATTAAACTATAGTGACCAAATAAATAATTTTCCAAAATAAAATTGATAAAATATTTTAGAATAACTAAGAAAAGAGTATTTAGAAATGCTCAATTGAATAGTGAAAAAATGCTACTGAAATTGAAAAATAATTTGCCGAAATCTAAACTATTTTATGATTTGAACTCAACTATTTTTTTGAATCAAAAGTTTTATTTTTTTTAGTAGAAAAATTTATAAATATTTAATAAAAGATAGAATACTGAATTTATTAAGATTTTAAAAATTAATACTTTATCTCATTCTCATTATATATTCAAACTTTTAAATTAATATTATAATATAAATAAAAAGTAAGTTCAAGGAGAGAATAAGCAAATATTATGTTATTAAAAAGGATGTGATGTGACTATATAATTTGTCCATGTCCTTGCCCTCGTGATCTACCCATGTAATTGTCAGATTAGATGCTGACCTGTTTACATCAAGCGGAAAAGGTAGATCCTTCCCTACCAATTTTCATTCTTAGTACATGCTCATCTGAAAATGCCATTTAATCTTCGCTCACAGCAAGTTAGAAAATTTCAGAATGACAGTGAAGAAAAAAGTCAAGGTCTTTGTTCTCACGACACCATCATATGATCAAATCCTCCTCCACCTTGAAGTGCAGGAACTCGATTGACTCCGATGTTGTGAAGCAACTGCTGTAACCACCGCCTTGCTGTTGGGTCCTCCTGCATGCATGAAACAAAACCAATATAAAATACAACAAATCTAAAATTATGAATCATAATCTCTTCATAAGGACGAGAAAAACTCTTCATAAGAAGAAAGCAAGCTTTACTTTTTAAATATCATCCTTTTAATCTTCAATTTACTAAATCAAATCACTCCAATCATGTTGATTACGTAAAACTTTTCTACTATCACTTACACGAAGGCAACTACTGAATGTAGCGTCTCTTAACATGTCTGGGAGACAGGTTCTTAAAGCCTCGCAAGCACTGTTTTGAAATGACCAAAGCTTTATTAGAAACTTGAGGAGAGAACGTAAAGGGGCAAGGCAGGAGGAGCACTTAGAAAACTGGAGTATTATTTAAAACCTCTGGTTATCTGACAGACGAAGATAGCAACGAATAATATGCTTCAAAAGACGGCATGACGGTTGCTCAACAAGAGTTGCCACCATGTTTCCCAAAACTCGACCTACTGCATAAAACCGCTCTGCTGTAGTGCAAATATATTTTAAACCAATTTCGTCCAACAGAATTTTTTGGACTATAAAGGTTGCAACCTGCAGTAAGGGAGCTTTCATTATACACAAATTTTCCTGTATACAACTGTTTGAAAGGCGCAGGAGAGGATCACGAGATAGGGGAAAAAGCAAACATGTGACTTAGCATTTACTGAACACCATCAAGTAAAATACAAGGGTGAAAATCTCGAGTATCAAGAACGGAATTTCAACCCGTGTACTTCAAATACTGGATACATTTTGATACAACCAAATATGTCAAGAAGAGTATCAACATCCCCGTGACAACCAAGAATAAAGGGCCTATAGTTCGCTTCATATGTAGCACGGTATTGGAACAGACTTCACAGGCTCACGTGTTTATCACAGAACCAAATAGCTCACAAAAATGAATAAGGAAAAAGAAATCAGTTTCAATTCATCCAAACAAAATATTTTGGCAGACCACACTGGTTAAAAACAAGATCAGTAAACTTAACCGTTTTTGACAATTCACTTCCCATTTCCATACTGCGCAAGCACAGCGGAATAATCTCTGTTGAAAGAAGAAAACTTATAACTTCTGTATCATCAACCTGATGAAATATCAAAAGAAAGGAAATCAAACACATGACAAAAGAGTATAAATGTACATGTAGCAAGCAACAAAAGCAATATTTTCTTCTCACTAGAGAAAAAAAAATCAACAATAATGAGAAGGCCTTAGAAAATTTTATTATCAGAAAGTAGTGATAAACTCATCCTAACAAGTTGGTTTGTATGTTGACAGGAAAGTTAACACAAATAACTGAAAATAGACATGAACATTATAAGACCAAAACAACTAACTATTTGTGGCAACTAAACTATATACACGTCTAGCTGTTTGTCACAGATTTACAATAATCAATAATTAGTTAATACTGTTTTCCAGAGAAGGCAATAGTTGAGCTTATTGCAGTTTATACTTTTTTAAGGCAGGGTTTTTTGTGACAATACTTTTACTGATTGCAATTGTTTTCTTTTCAGCATGAATGTTGTGTAAATTCTTCAAATATAGCGTATCCAACAACAGAATCAACAAGGAGGTAGTACGGCAGTACCTTTACCAAGGCACCAATGACTCCTAGACTGGTAAGCCTCAAATACTCAAATGGCCGGGACTTACTTGTTGTATTAAGGAAGGGATACAGATAAAGAGGTATATGAGCTGCAGATGAGACAAGGTAAAGTGTAAAGAGTGAACAAATTAATATAATTTTTCTTTAAGTGTTAATTTTAATGGGCAAAAACCCTGCTGAATTAGATATGATGTCAATGCAATCTCTTTATATATAAATTAACAAAAAACAAAATCCTACACCATGTCTTTCAATTCAGCCCAAAAGTTTCTGTAGATAGATTTATTTGACAGTATATTGGCAGTAAAACAAGGATGACTGACTACTAAGAGCAAGTGGTATGACCTATAAACTGCGTGACAGAGAAGCTTCATTTTCTAACAAGAAAAAGTAAAAGTCTTATTATTACAAGATAGGCAATATTAAGAGAGAGCAAGTTGCATTTAAAATTTAACCACATGATTCTGTTTTATACCGAATTTTTTAGAATATATATTGTCTAACCATCATTCAAAAAACTTTATTGTTTAACAATATTTGATGAAATTTTAATTGTTTAGTAATTGGTTGTTTTCAAATATCCTATGACAGTTTTAAATAAAAAAAGAAGGATTTTAATTAGAGAAAAAGAAGAAGGCAAAATATGACTAGGAGATGATAAGATATCATCAATCATTTAGCATTTTTTGAACATATACTGTACGAAAGGAAAAGGTCTGGGAATGACATTAATACGAAACGAAAGCCTTATTATTCTATCTGGTGAAGTCATCTACATGCTAGGTACTTTGCAATTACAAATAGCCCTAATGACTCTTTCTGTTTTAGTCAACACATATATACCAAAGGTGTATCTTCAAAGGCAGTAGAGGAGAGTTCGTTGGAGGATTTACTGCTTATCTGGGCATCAAGTCTTCTATTTACGCTGAGCTGATGGCTGCCATTGTTGCAATAGAGATTTCAAAAGCTAACAATTACAGATGTGTCTGGCTTGAATTGAGACTCCTCTTTGGTTTGTCACGCTTTCCAAAATTTTGGTATTGTTCCATAGAGGTTGAAAGCATGCTAGTAGAAGGCTCTTAACATCTGCAAAGATATGGATTTTAAAGTCTCTCATATCTTTCATGAGGGTAACAGATGTGTTGATGGTTTTGCTAACATTGGTACTGTTAATAGATTGTATTTTCTTTGGTTTTATTCTTTACCTTCCAGTGTTCACTCTTACTTTTGTAGAAATCGTTTAAGCCTCTGGAAGTTTAGACTTTGCTAGCTATTTGGGGGCTGTTTATTCTTTGCATAGAGTTTAGTTTGGTCCCCTCACGCTCCTTGTATCCTTTTCTTTTTCTTTCTTGTATTAGATTTTTCATGTGGTAGCACGTGGTTAGTGAAAATTTAAGATGTCAACATGGTTGGGATAGTGATGTTTCACATGATTTTAAATCATAAGCAAGGACTTTCCGCTGAGCCTTAATTAATCCTATCCCTATAAGAAAGTTTTTAGTCCCATCTCTAGGAATCCTCACTCTAGCAGCCACTTCATCGTACATGTCTTGTCTTCTCAAACCTAGATGTGAGAACTTCACCTTTCTTATCTATTTGGGTGATATAGGTAACATCAAGTGCAGCAATGATTGAGCTCATGAACTTGGATTCTAACCCTCCTCCCATGCTCTGTTCCATCTGGTTCTAGACTCGAGTACTCTTTCCTATTCTATGTATTACTCAACAAGCATAAATTAAAACTCAACCAGCGGACAGCATCCCCCTTGGTACTTGGCCAAAAAACTCTTATTTTGGGTTCAAACCAGCTCACATTAAAAAACTCCTTAAGATAACTTTCATAAAAAGAATCAACCTCATACTAAAAAATAAGGTAAAATCAAAACATATCACTTGTTCCATCACTAACAAATAATGCTATAATGATTATCAGAAAAGCAGACAGAAGTTCCCAGTCCTTCAGACGAATTAAAATATATATCATTACCATTGAGGAATTGCATCCTTGTATCCAGGTGAGACGCCACACACTGTAAGAAATCCATTGGGGTAAAAGAGATGCGTTGGTGAGAATGCTTTGAAGAAAAGGAGAAAAATACCAGACAGAGTATATTATATGTGACTGGACATATCTTCAAATCAATTACTTTTCAGAGCTAAGAAAAATATTTGGGGCTTATTAAAAGCGTCTATCTGTTGAAGTTGAAATATAAAATTTGATAAGACACGATCATCTCAATTCTTACCTGAAGAAGGGCGAGAGCATTGCAGACTCGGTTTGATTGTGCTGGAGTAAGGTTTGGCGGTGAAATAACAGGGTATATTGAAACTATTTCCTGGGAGAAAATAAGAGTATAAAAAAATAACATAAATCCTAGTTAGTGGCGAGAACATTTTGATGTAACTTTGTTTAATAATGTTTTTTAAATCAATTTTACACTACTCAACAGTCAATAAATCAACCAAAATATGTTATTAGCTTCAATCAAAATTGAGAATAAAGATTTATATAATTCACATTCTAAAAGCATATTTGTTTAACTTCACAGTTTTCATATAATAACGACCCTTAACACATAATATTAACAAATCAATCTCAATAAAAAATAAATCCCAAGATGAACAGTACGAAACAAATTTTAGAAAGCAGAAAACTATTCCAAAATACTCGTTAGTCATGATGATTCAATGCTATCAAATAACAGTTATACTACGAAAAGGCGTTTTTGGTTCTCTCCGTGTCAGGCAATTTGTGAAGCGAGGTCCTCTAGGACTGTGCCACAAGCAACAGAGGCATGTTATGTAATGGAATTTTGACCGTCCGCCATTTACATCCTTGTTCTTAAAACTCCAAAATTACTCGCAATAAGGTCTAACAAACTCCATTGGTATAAAATATAAAAATACATAAAAGAATAAAGCAAAGCAAAAGAAAGCCAAGTGATAAGGAATACGTAGTGCTAATGCAAGTCACTCTGAGCATACCTGCAAAAGCGCTGCCATAGTACCAAAAGAATTCCACAGTAATGGAGCAAGATCCTGAAATAACTCTCTCTTCTAATATATATACACAGAAGAAAAAAATGACAAAAAAAAAAAATCATCAGTTAAACCGTACAAGTCCTGAAACGACGTCACATGAACACATGCATGAGATAGAGATAGAGATAGAGACAGATAACTACAATATAATCTGTACATTATCCATGCTTAGTATACGAACATAGCGGAAAATCACGTTTAGAATCAGAGAAAACAAAATCCCTAACGAGAGGTTTCATTTTCTGACACGTGGAAATGGAGCGCGGCGTTTGGAGTGGTTGGAACAGTTTCAGTGATAAGACAGATGAAATTGAAAGAGGAAAAATCGATAGAGCATAACCTTGGAGAGTTCATGGAGTGCGTTTTCTCGGAGATCAGGGTTGCTGAGTTCGAGGACGAGATGTTCCACAGACGCCATTCTGCGATCCTTCGTTGCAGAGACAGAAGAAGCTCCAAAGGACGCACCACTCATTGAGATTGATTGTGGCAAATTCGCCATTGACTAACTCTGTGAGTGTGTGTGCAAGCAATGTTCTGATATTCTGTGTGCGAATGTTGCGAGTGCGACGTTTTCTTCCTCTGATGCCAACTTCCTTGTTATTTATGCGCGTATGCGAAGCAATGGTGCGTAATGGAAGGAGGCAGAGACACATGTTTTGCATGCTAGCGAATGCTAACGCCTGTTTCTCTTGCTCCGTGCGTGCCCCTCTCGAATACACTTCCAAATAACACTCTCTCTTTTTTTCTTTATCATTTTTATTTAACTAAAATATATTTGTGCCAACAAAATTGGACTTCAGTTTTAATTTGTGCAGAAAAAGTTCAATACGTTTTTAATTTTTACCTTTAATAACACTACGTGTTTCTAATTTTTGAAAAAAAAATAATATTGTCTATTGAGAATATAAACAGTTTGATTATTTTAACCTTTAAACTTCTTTTACATAATAACAATTTTATTATACATGACCAATTTTTATTGAATACTTTTAGAAAAAGTTCAATACGCTTTTAATTTCTGCCTTTAATGACAATAAATGCTTCTAATTTTTGAAAGAAAAAAAAAACTAATATTGTCTATTAAGAATATAAACTGTTTGATTGTATTAACCTTTGAACTTCTTTTACATAATAAAAATTAACAATTTTATTATACATGATAACATTATCCTATGTATGGGTAATTACAGAAAATGAAAAGCCTACAAATATAATAGTTACATACTATATCATTTTGAATAACCGGGAACATAGTACGTAACATAGTTACTTCCAAAAATATCATCTGTTTTTTATAACAATAATTATGAAACTGTGGATGTAAATGGAAGGAAATTATACATCATGTTTTTGCACTAATAATAGTATGAAATTACTTTAAAACAGTAGTAAAAAAACATTTTGACACTGTTTTAACTAAAATTATTGTATTATTAATACAATTTTTTAAAAATTAACTGTTAATATTTCAAATATGTCCGTAATTTATTATTTACACGCTTTTTAATTATTGCAGCATAAAGTATGGATGGTTGAGAATTCATGAGTATAAATAATATATTGTGTAAAATAAAAAAAAAAGTTAGACAAAGACAACGGTCATAAATACGTTATCTTAAATATTTAAATTGGAGAAATGGTTTTAAACTTTTTGAGAGTTTAAGTTCAAGTCAAACTCTGACCAGATCAAGTCAAAGTTGATATATAGAGACCGAGTCGAGTTAGTTTAACCTAAAGGTCAAGTGGAGTTTATCTGAATTGAAGATCAAGTCAAGTTTGCCTGAGTTGAAAGTTAAGTCGAGTGAGTTGGATAGAAAAATTGAACTAAGATGGCTTAGACCAAAGGTCGAGCCGAGACATGTTGAAGAATTGAGACAAGTCATGTCGGGTTAAAAGACGAATTGAGCTAGTCTAGACCCAATGACGAGTCGGGCCAACTTGAGTCAAAGAATAAATGAGTCAGCCTAGCCTAGACCAAAGGATGAGTTAAATTAGTCCTGATCGAAGGTTGAGTCAAGTCAAATTGGATCAAAAGATGGAGTCGATCGACCTAAGTCGAAAGATGAGTTAAACATGTCTATGCCAAAGGTCAATTGAGTTGATCCGAAACAAAAGGTAAAGTTAAATCATTCCAAATGAAGATTTGACCTTTTTAATCCAGATTAACTCAGCTTGACTCTCCCTTCTTCCAAGACCGACTCATTTCGACTTACTTTCACTTTAACACTAACTTGTTTTAAGAAAAAAATTTGGGAATTAAAACTTTTTGAAACTTCTCGTTTAATATACCAATAAAATAGAAACTTATTTAAGAATAAATTGAAAATGGTTAATGAATCTGAGAGTCTTAAATCCTCCGAAAATACCACTAATTGCAAACTTAATTTTCTCCTCAAGTGAGACATTTCACTCCTTCATCTTGCATTGTTGCGTTTTTTCTTTTTCAGGAAAAAGAAGGGAAAACTTTTTTATTAGCTCTTCTCTGTTAAATACAATAAAGGATCAACCTTGAATGTCAGAAATGGATATTGTACCTTGTCATTTCAATTTAAATAAAAAAGAATCAAATATCTCAAAAAAACACACAAAAAAATAATAGACATATTAGTTGAGGCAACATATTGAACATCATGTAACGGTGATGCATAGATAGAGATCGATAAATGGCAAGATACTAGGCAAACATATTCTGTTTTGGTGGCTGCTGGTCCTGACTATTTTTGGTCTCGTTCTTCTGCTTCTGCTGCTGCTTCAACATGAAGAAGTGAATCCACGTGTAAACCTCCAAACCAAAAGCGACGGCACCCAGAAAAGCAAGATCTGCAACGTACCCCCACTTCCATGCGTCACCTCCTTCCAATATCCGAATTCCTTTGAATATGTTTATGAATATGATAGCCAACAACCCATAGCCAAGAAAATGATGGTACATGTTCCAATACTTCCTGTAATCATCCGTCAACTTTGGCTTCAACCGAAAAGCCAGCATCTGAAAAAATCAATTAACCAAACTTCTCTCACCACATTCAACTCATATCAAAAACAGTGCGTATGCAATGAGAATATATATTACCTGGATTGTGCTAAAGGTGAATATGAGAATGCCATAGGTTCGATGATCGCGGAAGGTGTAGTATCTCGAAGAATGGCCGAGGCTCAGTCCAATAGCCCATCCGGTGGTGCCAACCAGAAAACCAGTTAATTGGAAACCAATGTGCAGGTTAAACCACAGTGGATCGCATTTGAAAGGAAACACCCGAAAGTACCTTGCAATTATAATTCCAATCGGCAACAGTGTTCCCCATCCTATGATGTTTAGGACTCCATGTATCTAAATTTCAAACACAACCAACCATAATAACGTTGTTGTAATTACGTGTTGAATCTTAGGTTTTAGAGGAAAAAAAAAAAACAGTTCTCACCGATCTGAGATAACTCCGGTACTGTCCGGTGCCACGGCCGTTGTGAGTCAAGTCGATGACCTCGGTGCTGTCGACGTTGCGGAGAGTTTTGGGGTGTCCGAGGGGATGCCACCCTTCAATATCATAGCCAACTTGCCACACATGGTTCAGCTTCGTAACGTTATAGGCTTCAGAAGAAAGGTTCAATCTCACATACATCATGGTGTGCAAGTTGTCCCCGTCGTGCTCAACCGACATATTCGACACAATTCCGATTTCCGATGGCAGAAGATTGCACCCGTTTCTGATCTCTTTCGTGATGTTGTACGTGTTCACACGCCACTTTTCATCGGAGCGTTTAACGGCTATGATGGCTTTGGTCCCAACCATCTCCGGTCTTCTTCCAGGGTTCACACCCCACCCTATCCACCCCTGTGCAGTATTCAGCGCCGTACCGAACAAGACATCAACAACGGTGGAGTTTTCCGAACCGTTGCCGTGGAGTTTCCATGCAAACTCAGCCCCCAGAGTGCGCAATCTCTTGCAGTCTGAGATGTTCTTTTGTTCTGCAACTTTGAGGAATGCTTCGCTGCAGGGTTGAGCGTTTGCACCCAGGGTAAGGGGGAGAAGGGTCAGTGTCAAGATGGTTAATGGCAATAGGGGTGAAGAGGGCATGTTTTGTTGTTGGGTTTTCATCTTTTTTTTTTTTTTATGGTGGGAGAATGTGAGGCACATATATAAAGAGCTTAAGATTTGGTCTCTTTCTTACTGCTATGGCATATCTTGTTACGACTTGCGTGGAGTCTTTTCTGGTCTTTTTAGTCTTTCGAAGGATCAGCCAGTACTGTGGCATACTTCCCAAAGAGGATAAGAATTTAGAACCTTCAAACTCACTTTTTCACGTCTCGAGTGCGTCTTTCTTTACTCCCACCATCTATTCCTTCAGAAATTCTGTGCTTAATTTAACAAAACGGTATAGTTCAACTTTTTTACCTATGTACGGATCAATTAAACTGTGCTGATCCAACTTAATTAGTACTCTGACATTTATAATTGTCAGAAGCGACTAAATCGACCAAAGATGAGACAATTTTATAATATATAAGTGAAGTGCAAATCTCACATTCCAAGTCGATTTTGTGGGGTTGAGTTACGTTTTAAAAACACATTTCTAACATAGTATCAGAGTCGTTGTTTAAAAAAAAAAGTCAATTCTAACAAGATTTCTTGAACATTCACCCGCTATCGGGCCGCTAACGGATCACCTATTAATTTTTAGTCTCACGCATTAGATGTATATACCTGGGCGTGAGGGAGTGTGTTAGAAGTCTCACGTCGACTAGAGATAAGACAATTTTATAATATATAAATGAGGTATAAACCTCACCTTACAAACCGATTTGGTGGGATTGAGTTAGACTTAAAACTCACTTCTAAAAATAATATAAAATAATTAGGTTAACTTCATTACAACATTCAATATGTCTTTGTTCGGACACTCGTTATGATTTGAAAAGAATGGTTTGTCAAGATTATCAAGAAAAACTTTGTGAAACTATGTTATCCTTCTTGTTATTCTTAGAAATGTTTAAAAACTTTAAATTTTAAAGCTGACAATCGAATACGATTAATATAGTGAGTAATCATCTCTTCTTGTCTGTATACTATCTCATTTTTGTCTACATACTATATCAACAGATTCGGTAACGGAACAATTGATATGAAATTTCATAACAATTCGAATGGTGTAGATCCTCTCCTTGAAGTGCACATAGATATCATAGACTTGCCTATAATTGTGTAGACAAAGTTGACATAACTTGGGTGACCTTTAATTAAAGCGAGTGTGCAGTAAGATACTAAAAGCCATGTAATATCCAGAAGCTCGACAACTCGTGTATTGTGCAACAACATCACTTTAAAAAAAGGATAAATAAAATTTAATACCATTTGGAAATTGGAACATATTGTGCTTACATGATCTGTAGGAAATTCTCTTCGATCACTTTCTGCTTTTTTAGGTAAATTCTCCGGAGTTATGACACTCCAGTTGTTGTTTTCTTGCTTTCTTACTTTATGACTCAGTCACTCACATTTTGTTTCATGCTTCCGTGGAAAGTTTGCGTTGCGATGCACAAAAAAAGCAACCTATTTATTTGTCTCTTTGAGCACTTATCATCATCCACCATTTTTTTCATCAACTTCTCTATATATAACAATCACCTTTCAATCTTTCTACAGTTAACTAAAACTTTAAAATATTAATATTTTAATTTTTCAATTTGATTTATCTCAATTTATTTTATATTTTAAAATAGAATGCTTTTTTTTATTAGTGTTAGATAGGTGTAGAGTAAAGAATGTGTTATTTATATATCATCACCCTAACTAATTATAAAAAGACGGCTAATATGTAAATAAAATGTAGCACGAGCATGATTACAATTAAAAAAACTAATGTGCAAAATTGGGAGAGTTATAATAAACATACTTTTATGATAAGATTTGTTCTTGGATGTGTAAATACTTTTATGGTGTAGCCTTTATTTCTTGATTTATGTAAATACTTTTGTATTAACTTGCATTTAAATGAAATATAATCTACAAGAAATTCGAAGGTCAGAACAACTTGATCATGTTCAAAGGTCTTCAGTTATGAAGGGAAGGTTATAAAGGATGTGTTTAGGAAAACATTACTGTTAACATAATCCAAGATTTTTCCAACACACCCATATTATGTATACTTGCTTCTTTACTTTTCAATTTCGGTGCCTTGTTTGCTCTTGTCAAAAGTTATTCTGAACCTTGTTCGATCTTGGAAAGAAAAGCATGGCATAATTCTTTGCCCAATCTGACAAGTCTCCAGAACCAGCTTATAACCACATATACTTTCTAAGTCAAAATCAAAATTTCATTTTTTTTTCTTTTTAGTTAAACTTAAATTTCAATTCTAATAAAAAAATTATTATTTTTGTATTAAATGTATACTATCAAATATTGATCTTTGAATATGAAATGTAGTTTTTATCTTAATTATACTCTTGGCCTAAAAAAGTTATTATGCAGTGACTTTGGAAATATAAAGTGTGAGAATATGAATAATCATCTTCTATGAGAAAATAAACTTACATTTTAAAAAATATACAATTTAGTAATTTATTTTCTTAGCCTATCAAAGATGATGAATATTACGGAGTGTTATTTTTCTATGATATTCTTAGTAATTTATTTGTAGTTTGACATATTAATAGAGGTTTATTTATTTATTTTCTTTATCAAATATATTATCAGTAGTGAAAATAATCTCCTATAATTCATCATCTTATAAAAAAACCTATGACAACTTTTAATCAAAATTATTTATCATACATTATATCTTTTATTTATTATTTTTTTTTATCCTAATTTTTATTATCTTGGTCCGTAGTGCGTTTTTTTAGCGAACCTATAAGTTGACCTGCTGGACCAAATTCACATTATCATTCTGAGGACGTGTTCTTTTGGGAAGATTCATTATTGAAAGGTGATAGATAGCGATGATTGGAGAGATTTTTCATGTTCATTTGAACTAAATGAAGAGGAATGGAACACGTTGATTTGTGAGATATGTCACCATATTACATCTCACTACCAAGACAAGATTTGAGAGTGAACTTTAACAATTTACCAATATGCCCTAATTATTATATTACATGCACTTCCTTCCTTTTCCACCATTTTTTGTCATCGGAGAGGCACGAAGATAGCAGCGCGGAATTTGAACTAGTTTATTGAACCAACCAATTGTGTTTTTAAGAAGTGAATGGAACGGATACATTTTAGTTGGATCCAATTTCAATTTCAAAAGCTTTTGTTACATTTATCCGGTTCTACTTTGTACCCGATTCCAAATTCATGAATTTTTCTTCTTTATTCAGTTCTATTTTGTCTTGTACTCGATTTCATCAACTTCAAATAATTAATTTTTGAAATCAATTATATTGTAATATTTATTTTACTCAAATAATAAATATTATTATTACAAATGTTTAACTTTTTTCTTCAATAAAGAAGAAAAAAATTAAAGTAATTAATTTCTCAAATCAATTATATTAATTTTATTGAAATAATACATATTAATTATAATTTTTTTCATCATAAAAAAAATTAAAATTAGTTACAACTTATCTAAATATAATTTTATATTACTTTTAGTATCAAAGACAATTTGATAATCTTACTTTATTATTTATTAAACTTTATTTTTTATTAGTTATATCAATCAAATCGTTCACCTCAAATCAACTCTATTATCAACTACAAATTTTTTTAAAAGAACAGTATAAACTTCACTCTCAAATCCACCCAAATCAATCTTCTCCTCATCTCTCAAATCATTTTCTTCAAAAAAACACACCCTTAAAATATGTTAAATTAAACGTTAAATATGATTTTTATCTCCATATAATTATAAAAAATTATGTTTTATTTTTAACCTAAATTATAAAATATTTAGTCTGACATCTTAAGAAAGAAACAAATAGCATATGGAGCATTTTATGTGTAATAAATAGAGTTTGACATCATGTTTTTAGTTAGAAAGGATATTTTACACAATTTTCATAGAGTAGAGAAATAAAATATTTCATAATTTAACTTAAAAGCAAAACGTAATTTTTGTATACTAATTTGAAGATGTAAATCATGTAATTATAATATTTAGAAATAAAAGGTTTAACTAATGACATAAACCAAATTGATATAGATAGCACCAAAACAAAACTAGAAGAAGCGGGTCATAGTTTGTATCTGCTAGAGTCTCCATCAATATCTTTTTGAAGCAATCGAGAAGCCCATGTAAACTTGAAAACGAAGAAAAGAATGGTCTTTTTTTAAATGAGAAATATTACATTTATCTGACAAAAATATTCCGGAAGGTCCTTTATGTTTGTAAATGATGTTATGTTTACAAAAGAATAATTCTCTAAATAAGGACTACTTATAATTCAAATCAACTTAAGAGTTTTTTTTTCTTACCTTGAATTATGTACTCATAACTAAACGTAGAAGACCGAAAACTATATACTTAATTAAAAAAATGACTACAAAGAATTCTATAATTACGTTGGAAAAAACTACATATAAACATTTGTAAACTTCCTTAAAAATCCATTAGATAACCCTTTCAAGCGTTCAACAAGACAAATCCGAAAATATCAAATCCGGAAGGTTTTTCATAATATATTTTGAAATATATATTTTAAAACACATTTCCAAATATAAAAATACCTTCCAAAATATATTTTTTTAAATATATTCTAAATTATACGATCTAAAGATATTATCAAATCCAGAAATACACAGCACATTCAGGATTATATAATCAGAAAAATATTTTCAAATGCTTAAAATACACATTTCAAAATGTATTTTTTAATGCATTCCGTAATACACTTTTCAGATCTGAAAATACTTTTTAGATTACACAATTCGGAATTCATTAAAAAGAAAAAGCTGCAAGAAAAAAACCGCCAAATTTTCGGCAGCTATTTATCTCTATTCAAATCACCATCATGCCAATTATAAATAAAATATCAAAACAGCACACTTTAGAATAATGTACCATTGGATCAAGATCCTCTAGGGTTACGAAACAACCGCATTCCTTGTGGCTTGTATTTTATATCTGTCTATTACAACAGAATCCGAAGTAAACTGAAATATACTAAGCCAACGTATATCCATTGTCTAATGGCAAAGAAATTCAACTCTGTATGAAATCTAATCACACCTATAACAAGAACATATGCATATCATGCTCAAGATAAAAAAATATCTCACTTTTTTCAGCACATAAGCATACACGACGCATGTCCATGTTCAAAATCTTTTCCTGTTAAGGTTTTTCAAGGAAATGAAATTGTTTGAATGTGAATTGTCTCAATAAGGAGAGAAAAAAAAGTCAGGCTTCAGCAAATAAATCAGTTTTCAATTTTTTTCATGCATACCTTCGAACACTTGATAGGCACAAGAAGAAGAAAAGTTTGGTGTTCCAAAATAAATCATCCTCACAGGCTATATGAATCTTTCTTACAATACCTACGAGTGACACAATAATCCACACTACAGTCCAAAACAAAATCTGCCCAATAACAAAATGCAACTAAACAAATAATGTTTACAAAATTCCTTACCCGAATAGAGAAGAAAAAAACCTCTCGTCAATAGAGTTTTGCCATGCGTCACTAACAAGGGAAAATTATCATATGCTGTGAATTGAAATAGAAGACGATAGGGTTTGGCATCAATTGGTTCTCCTTGTGAGAGAAGTAGCTACTGAAGCTCGTCACTACAGTTTTTGCGAGCTTCCCAGATGAAACAAGTGTTAGTCAACCATTCAGCACACAATGTGTATCAGGTTGTGGTGCACAAAGAAACTGATTTGAACTCAGCCTTGCTGTTCATAAATTTGCATATAAGCTTCTGACAGCGCAACCAAATGAGGAAGTGTTTCGGAGACATGCAAATCCTGCATCTCATACCTAAAGAAACAAGATCTTAGTCCTCATATGTGTTGTACATCCATAAATCTGTTCAAATTTATAGAGATTTTTTATATTATCGAGAAATAGAACTTACCATAGTTCTTCTGATTTGCGTTGTACAAATACCCTATACAAACCCTCACCAGGTTTGCCATCATGAACAACATTAGCAATTAAATCATATTTAGATCGCAATTTCTCATTTTCTTTTGGTGTTGGCAAGGGAATGTAATCCTTCAACTCCAGGTTCTTCACAGGAAAGTTTACTGAAGCACGTATACGGTGAAGTTAGAATATGCGGGTGTTAACTTGAACAAAGTACAGCACATTGAGACATAAATTCATACCTAATGTGGGATTCTTTTCCACAAAAAAATTATTCTTAGTAAACCTCCGCATGTGAAGAATCATATACTTAGGCAATCTGGTAACACGATATTTCATCCTTGCTATATGAGGACGGACCACCTCTGTGATAGTTTCACCATCAAACTTCTTCAGAATGTTAAAGAGTGGAACCTAAAAATCAAGCCTTATTAGCAGACAATTAGGGAAAAAAAAGACAGATAGAGCTTCAAAATAAAAAGCTTAACATAAAAACCAAAACTCAAGTTAACAAGTGCAAATGTGGAATTGCATATTGAACTAATTATCCTTGATTTAAAGGGAACTCTACATTTTTCCTTTAAAGCTTTACATCATACCACCTGGACTATACTACAACGTTAGGGGGTATACAAAATTATTACAGGTGTTCATTGTACACAAAAGATATCACTGGTTCGGGGGGAGGAGAGTCATCAACCCAGTGGTATTTGCAGATATTTTGAAATGAATGCATCAACTTACCCTATAAGAAGATGGGAATTTCAACTACAAAATACAAACGGGTGCACTGGTGGTTCAAATTAGATACATTAGTGTACAGAAAAGGTATTCAAAATTTGTCTCCCCAGTCCTTTTTAGTGTTTACGAAAATTCTTGTGAGTTTTTCCACAAGGAGAATGACTATAGTATTTGTATATAGGCTTTAAAGATGAGTTGTAAACTAAAGGGAAGTTGAAAGCTTGAGACAAGAATCAGAACAAGTGCAGAGCAGATCAACCGAACAGGGTCCTCTCATGGCAAGGGATTTTATTGGAACTGGGACAAAATACAATTACGAGCATGTTCACTAATGGGAGTGTAATGGGGAATCTGAATTACATTAAAAGAAACAAAGAATACAATTCTTACAAACATTTCACACGACAAATAAGATAAATCATTTTTTACTGACTATAACAAAATGTGTTGAAAAAATTAAAAAAGAGCATTTATTACACTAGAGTCATGGTTTTAATTCCATAAAAATGTGTGGATCATGCTGCTCATATGATTATTCTACACACTCCCCCACAAAAGTCATGGACAGTATTAAGTTTGCATAGTTTGGATGCAAACGGAACTTGAAGATTATTCCTTGTATCATAGACCACAAAGAGTCATTGGTCAAGTTCAGATGTTTTCTTTGAACTACGAATTTTCCTCTATCCAATTATTTTGTCAAGATCAATGCAAGTAGTGAGTAATGCTGAAAACATGAGGAAAATAAGCATTGTCAATGCATAATTTGGATTATTGTTTCAAGTCTTCTAAATTAAAACATTCATTATGTGAAACAAAATGTAAGTGCCCATAGGTGAGATAGTAAAGAGCATATTGGCAGCCAAGATGCAGTCCACAGCACATAACTAATTACTTAGCTCTTAAATAATGGTTTATAAGTTACAATAAGTTACCAACATTGATGTTCAAACATCCTTCCGTACATTAATATCCTCAATTTTCTTATTTTTACAAGTCTCTTGGATATAACAGTCACAGACAAATAACAAGATTTAAACTTCCAATCAGATCCCTTGAGGTAGATTATACCATTATCAAATATAACATCTCATGCAACAAGGACAACAACATTAATGGAGTAGTACCTGTGGTATTATATTTTTTTCCATCACATCCTTGAAAAGAGGAGGTGGTGGCAAGTCCAACCCCAACATTAGAAATGGCATTTTTGAAGTTTCTTTGACAAATGCATATCGCTCATTTACCCCATCCAAAAGTTTCTCAGCATTGTTCTGGTCTTCATTGTTTTCTTTCTTATCAATGGTACCTTTGTTAGGAATCTCTTTCACAACCTCAAGCTCACCCTGCAAACACAGTAAAAACAACATACAACTTGTGGATAGCTGCAGCCAGTAACAGCATGTCAACCAAAAGAGAGGACAAAAAAGAACCTGAAAACACTCATAGATTATGCTGGTATTCTTTTTTGATGTCTTAAGATCTGCATGTAGAGTATTAAGCAACCATGACATGAACTCAACTGGGTCAGATTGTGCACCTATCCGAAACCTTTTCTTGCTGGCTTTCATCACTGCTTGTAGAAACTCATGTGGGCTGACCTGTTGGTATGCATGTTGATAGACATGTCACTACCAAATTATAATAATATAGCATACAATGAATTTATAAGAAACAAACCTGTCCTTTAAAGTTCCGTGCATGCCATATTTTCCTAGTGAGTTCACCAAATCGATGAACAAGTGGAGATTTACAGTGTTGATAATTTTCAGGGATGAGGAAAAAATTCCTCAAGGGGGTAACTCTCATTAAGGATTGAATTGTTACATTCACAAAATCAGTCTCCTTGATATTATTAAGTCCCACCTGAAAAGACATAGTATAATATATAAATGTAGGCCATAAAACACCTAGCAACCTTTCTATAATATTTTCATTTTTATATGCATGAAAAATATACCATTCCAGGAAGGTAACTAGAACCATCAAGTGCCCTAGACCACTGCTTATTTTTGTCAAGTTGTTCAACTTCTTTTCCAGTGAATCTGCATATAGAGAACAGTATGAATGCCCGTAGACCATGCATTTTAATAGACAATGGAGACCATTTAAAGAATTCAAGGTAATGAAAACATAAGATAGCACAAAATCATATACGATAAGTGATGACAACTTTATTATGGGTGAATAAATATTTCCATGTCATTTTTAATTAGATAAAAATTGAAGTTTGATCTTTTATGGTGACAGCAAGTCGCTGATAAACATCATACAAGCAATTTGGCACATCCACAGGCAGAAAATGGAAGATAAATTATGACAACAGGCAAATCATGAAGATGCTAAGAAGAAAACAGAATTTATTGAGAAAAAAAAAAAACTCATGACACATAATACAAAGCCCAAACCAATTGCTTATAAAACAAAAGCCCTTCTTTAATTAGTTATTATGAAGAGAAAGATGTTAACATCGGTGACATAAACAAGGGTAAAGTAATTATTCCACATGCACCATATAAAACAACTATTTTTTAATTTTGGTACATAGAAGGGATTCCAAGGTAGGCCTGAACAGCAGAGGAAAACCCCTACCGACCAGTTAAGTTAGATGTTTGTCCAGGGATTTTCTAGTTAAGGGCTTGCCATTGGCCCTACCATAGAGTGGATGGGGATACGTATAAAACCAGTGAGATCCAATCTCATATCTATTCACAAAGTGTCCAAGCTAAGGATTAAATCTTAGAACCTCACAAACTGTGTTGGCAGATGACAACTTCAACCACAATCCTCAATGTTAATAATTGACTTTAATTTTGAGCTACCAGAGTGAATAAAAATCAATTTTCTAGGGGAACAAATGGTAAATAAATACTCTAACCAGCTAACAACAGGTGACACACATTGTACAAAAGATCAAAATATCAACAACATAGTCACCGCTGACAGCTGATGACCATAGAAACAGAATGATATTGCTAAAATGTTTTCTGCAGCAGGCACAGCCAAATAAAAGAATTAGACTAACCTTGGATTTAAGACATGCCGAATGTCATCTAATGAAGGATCATTAATTTCATAACCATCAGGAAGACAGTAGACTTTTTCAGTACGGAGATTGATATAAACATGGTGTCCTGCTTCCAGACTATGTGTATATGCATGAGACTTCTTCCCTCTCCCTTGGTAATACTTCCCGCAAACCAAACATGCATACACATTTAAATTCGATAGGGAGACAGAACAGAATTTTTCAAAGTCAAAATCCAAAACCTGTGTGCATAAATGTCATAAAAAATCAGATATGCATGAAAACCAGTAAAAGTACTGCCAACAATGGACAAGGTAAGTCAAATACCTGTCTATTAACCGTATCGAGATAAGGACAGTCCTTCCGAACCTCAACCTGGCGACTGTTTCTTCCACTAAATAATTGTTCTTGTGAATCATCTTCTTCATCACTACCATCAGCCTCTCCATATCTATGCCCATTGTGCTGCGACCTATCATTCCTACTCTCATTAACAGAACCCCTTTCCCTTCGAACATATTCTTCCTCCTCATCAATGTCAGCATAATTATTAGCTAACCCAGAAAGTGGATTCGCAATGGAGACGGGAGGAGGAGATGGAGAGGAATTCTCATCCAGCTTCTGCCTTTTCGATTCATTATCAAGCCCTTCATCCTCTACTTTACGATCAACTTCCCTTTCCCTTTTTGACGTCATGTTCTCTCCTAAAGCAGTATGAAATCAATACCAGAAAAAAACTTAGTTAAAGGGTAAATTTAGGACGTTAACCTTCCAATCGCCAACAAATATAAAAACTAGTAGAAAGAAAAAAATCACACAGATGGACAGCAAGACAATATAATGGTAATTTTATCTTTTATCTAACGAGAGGGCCCAAATAGAACAGCGAAAGAAGCTAAAAATGCTGAGGCTACAACTACACGAATAGTATCAGTATCAAATATCACGCCTAACTTGTACAACTAGGGTCTGTACCTCTCACTGCCCCAATTCTATCAAAAAATGACTAGATATTCTCTCTCTATCTCCTGTTTCATTTATAGGCAACATGCCTTATTTCTATAACCAATGAACCTAACTAAGTAATGGGTAGCTATCTGCATTTGTTTAACGAACAAGTAATAGAGTAATCATTTGGATTGTTCCAAAACTGATGAAACGTGGTCAAACAATGCGTAAATTGTTTCTGCCCCCATGCCAATTATAAATAAAAATCCAACACAGAACACTGTTTAAAACAATGTACCATTGGAGCACGATCCTCTAGAGTTACAAAACAAGTGCACTCCTTCTGGCTTATATCTATATACATTATCACAGAATCCAAATTAAACACTAAAAAATACATCAAACCAGGGTATATTCAAAGAAATTTAACTCTGTATGAAACCTAATTACACATATAACAAGAACATATCCATATCCTGCACGAGAAAAAAAAAAATATCACTCTTTTCAGCACATAAGCATACACGAAGCATGTCCGTGTTCAAATTCTTCTCCTGTTAAGGTCTTGCAAGAAAATGAAATTGTCGGAATGTGAATTGTCTCAATAAGGAGAGAAAAAAAAATCAGGCTTCAGCAAACAAATCAGTTTTCAATTTCTATCTCGAACACTTGATACGCACAAGAAAAAAAAAAGTAAGGTATTCCAAAATAAATCGTCGCCACAGGCTCTACGACTAAATCTTACAATTCAAAACAAAATCTGCACAATAACAAAATGCAACTTAACAAATAATGTTAATGAAATACCTTACCCGAATAAAGAAGAGAAAAACCTCTTGACAGTAAGCGTCAGAGACAAGGGGAAATTAGCATATGCTGTGAATTGAACAAAAGGACGAAAGGTTCTGAGACCAATGGGTTATCCTTGTGAGAGATGATGTTTGTTGCTGAATGCAAGCTTCCCAAATGAAAGAGTTTTAGGAAGACCCTAGAACAAGTGTTAGTGAAAACTGAGAAAGGGTCGCTTTGATGTAAGATAATCTGAGAATAATGCATTTTAAGGTTCCTGGGAGGTTATTTAAGGGTTAAAATTATTTTAAGGTCAAATCAATTATCAGAATTCAAAAAAATACATCAATCTAGTATTTGTCTACTGAATTTACTGTCATTCATCTTATAATTTGCCATCTGAACAAAATTTAACCCCTCTTTTATACACATGATTTCTTACAATTTTGACTTTTATATTTTGCTATTATTTTTTATGTACATTTTATTTAATTTTCTAACTTAATTGATTTTGCTTTTATTAACATTATTATTTATAAAACATTTATCCATTATAAAATTATAAAAAATAAGAAAAATTAATTTAGTTTTATAACTATTTGCTCATGAACATATTTTTTTTATAATTTTAATAATTATAATATTCAAATAACAAATATTGAATGGGTCAAAATAATATACTTAAATTTTATATATTTAATCCTTGTGACTCATATAACAAAAATATATATAATTTAGTATTGAAATCTTGAAATCTCTTAATATAATTTTTGTTAAAAAAATTATAGTTTTAAGTTGTATTTGATATAGAACTCATTTTAAATAAGCTTTTTTAATTTAATTTTTTTATTGAGATATTCCCATATTTGAGAAAGTTTTATTATAATAAGTTTCAAAGAATTAATATGAAACTTCTTCTCATGTATAATTCCAAATAATTAATATTAAATTTTTCCTACAATTCTTTGCATCTTAAGGAATGAAAGGTTCCTCTAATTCAACAATTGAATCTATCAGAATCATTACTATCATGCTTGAAAATATGTGAATTATAATTTCAAATAATTAATTAATAATTAATATGAAACTTCCCCCTATAATTCTTTAAATATTAAGAAAGAGTTCCCCTAAATTCAACTATTGATTCTATTGAATCATTAACATTATACTTAAAAACAAATAAAAATGTAAATTTGTATTAATAATTTATCAAAATTTAATTAAGAATCGAAAAACGTAACTACAAGAAAAGTATAATAATTAAGTTACATCTAAAAAGTAGTTAAGCAAAAACATACAATAAACAACTTTTATTTTTTCGTATTCATATGAAAATAAATATTAAAAAAATCATAAGATGAATTAAATATTAAATATCAAACTATTATTTTGTTATAAAAAAGTTATCTTTTTTACCAATAAAAAAAATGGATGACAAATGAAAGTGGAGAGATTGACTTTGTATATAAGTTTCTACTTATTTTTTAAAACGAAAAAAAAAACAAAACAATATATCTAAGTATAGTACATAAATACAATATGCAAAAAATTTAAAATAAGAAAAAATAAAAAATATTTCAATAAATTTAATTAAATTTTATTATATTTAATTTTATATTTTATTATTTAATAATATTAAATATTATATTTTATAAAAAATAAAAAATTAAACTAAAAAAAAATTAAAAGAAATTAATTAAAATTTTAAATTTTTTTAAGGGACCATGACCCTTAAATAAGATCCGCCGATAATAATATCGTTTACTTTTTATCTTTTATCTATAACATCATATTAAAATTATATTTATTTTATTCATATTTGTTATTTCAATTTTGTTCTTAATTATTATTTTAAAATTTAATTATTTTATAAATTTACTTTATCTTTTAATATTTATTTTTAAAATATTTTTTATGTACATATTTCATTTTTTTAATTTTATATTTAATAAATATTGTAAAATTTAATTATATATTATTTATTAATTTAAATTTAAATTTTTATAAAAATTAAAAAATATGAACACAGATTATAATCTGTGTTTTCGCTTATGATAAAAAAATAATACACTGTTATTGAATGATATCAATCATGGTATATTTTCACACTGGTATTGAATGATATCATGTGAATTAAACTGTGTGAATATTTGTGTTGGTTAATTTTGCAGTTAATTGAGTAAAAAACTGGTTGTTGCCTGTATTTGAAAATTGAAGATATATTAATGAAAGGAAATTAAATTAAATAATATACATACACATACATAATACAATTAAAAAGGGTAATTAAGTAAAATTCTGACTTAGTTGTTCACCTAGTCACATTAATCTTGCATTTTCCTTGTCTAAAGTAACTGCGAAAAGCAAAGACAAAACCCGAACAGCTCTTCCCTCTCGTTGTTGAATGCTTCCATGGAGTTCAGACCTCGCAATTACAGTGCCGAGCTTGAATCTCATGCCCTACCTCGCGTAACTGCCGCTGCTCATCCTCTGTGTGCTTCACCTCCGTCTCCACCTGTCGCTCAGGTCCTGCTCATATCACAATTTCTTTCGCAATTTTTGTCCTTCTATTAACAGTTACGGTACCTTGACCACGGAAAAAAGTAATCGTGACTGTGCAAAATTGGTGTCGATTTCACCGTTCCGAATATAAGATTTAGTTCTACCAACCTGAAATAAGAACATGCCTAGGAAATGAATCCGTCAGTTAAATTAACTTCTATTGATGCTTCCTCGTTTAGAAGCCTTTGTTCAATTCAATGTTGTACAATGGTTCGAAATCGATGTTGTTGAGCAGAGTACTATGCTCATATGACTAAAATATGATGTAATCTGGATAAAGATTTAAATGATCTTAGTCATGATTTGCAAGTTATTAGCATGCATAGTACTAAGATAATGCACTAAAAGCGGGGGAAAGAGGGTGAGGGCAGGGACCGGTAAGGATTTGATTTAGTTACTACAATTTAAGACTTAGTAATTTCTGTTGACTTGCTTGAAGTGAAAGTGTTCAAAAGCTCTGTGGTTATGTTTTTTAAGTTGGTTTGTGACCGCAAAATTTTACATATATTTCACTTTTGACGATATTCATTTCTTTGTTAATATTCTCAATTTAGGTTGATGTTGTAGATCGTGGGAACAGTGATTTCTTTGATCCACTAAGAGGAACTGATAATGATGCAAATGCTGCTGTTCCTGATCATGACAACCTGAATGAATATGCTGATATTCAGCCAACGAAGGAGTGGACCTCTTTCAGGAGATTACTAATGCAGAGGTTTCCTGTCTCCAAGATGGTTTCAGTTTCTACAGTAAGTGCTACAGTAATTTCCTTTTTCTGGTTTAAATAAGAAACTGTACTACATATTTGTGGTATCTAAGATGGCTGAGAGAAAATAAAGTATGGTGGTGCATTTAGAAGCATGCTGAGATGAGACTGCAGACAGTTCTTATTGGCTTTGAATGTTCATAATTGTCATTAGGTGTAGATCAGTTTAGATAATAGATGTGAAATTTGACAATTTAGCTACTCTGTTGTGGCTTGCTAGCGGAAAAGCTGGACATTTTCTGTTTGGAAAACTGTAGAACTGTATGATACTGTTTTATCGATTTCCTTGCTATTAGGACATTGTTTAATTGTCTGCATTAGTGGATATTAATTACTAAATATTTTTTAGGAAGAGGTGTATCCGGCTTGAGTAGAAATCTTGACCAAGATATTACTAATTATTCAACTATTTGTTAGTACTCTTAATATATTGCACCTTAGGTTTCTTAGTTGTTGTTGTTTTTGCCTTCAGCTATAGAAATAGTGAATAGAGCCTGAGTATGGGCATTGCTGTGATTTTTCATTTGAAGGGCACTATGCAAGTTGCCAGATAACACTACATATGAGTTAGCCATCTACCAGATGCTATGTTGGAAAATTTTCACAAACTTTGAAATACTCTTTTAAAGTGTAAGATATAGTAGTTAATTACTATTAACATCTACAATTTTTATTGTGCAACTGGCAAATATAGTATTGTTAGAGGATAGGTCTTAATGTAAGCACTGGAAAATAATCCTTTACATTCTAAAAACAGTTTTGATCCTTTATTTTAACCCTTTTAATTTTTCGTTATAATTATCTAATTATTTTTTTCTTTAAATTACAGATGCCCGATGTTTTAATGAGAAGTGGAAAATGTATGTCTATACTTTTGCATTGTTTTTACTTTTGTAATATCCTTTATTTATCTTCACTTAGTTATGTGACATCCCAATTTTCAGTACATGAGAAATCTTCAACAGCAATGCATTTGGAGGAATTGGACGATCCACAAAAATTTGCAGATGAGGGTGTCAAGACTATTACTTGGCAGGAGTATGTTTCTCGGCTACATGAGCTCAAAGATGAGATTACTCGTTCTTGGCAAGCTGAAGACCGGGTGACATCCTTAAAGTTATCAATAAAGGTAAACTTCAATGTATTTAATAATTTATTTTTAACATTATGGTTTGTACTGTGAAATAACCTTTTTGTTTTTGAAATCATGAAAAATACATTTTTGTTTTATAGTTTAGTTCATTCTGCTAGATATGATTTTATATATGATTGTTGTTTAATTGATTGTCTTGAAGGTTTTATCTAGTTGGTTGATTGATGTTTGGTTTTGTTGGATGTATTTAGTTTCTTTAGGTGCTGTATTAGAATCTAGGAAAATCTTAGATGCTGCTTTTACCATTGACGAGGTTGTTGATCATGTTACTTGAAGCATGGAGTTTTGTTGCAAAATTATATTTTGAAAGATGCTATGTTTGATTTTTATGATTCTTACCAAGAAAGGTTTTGGCAAGATATTGAATGACTTAGTAACTTGTATTCTTCTGGTGAGTTGTCTCTGCCATCATTCAAGAGAACCTCATGCTTGATCTAGAGGAGCAAAAAGTGGTCATATTAAGTGTTCAAATATGTCTTTTTGGGATTTGTGCAGGTTTCTCATTTACCATTTTTGTTCTTTGATTGTAGCCTTGTAGGTTTCTGCACATGGCTTTCCCTTTATTAGATTGTATAGGGATTAATCAGTTTGTATTTTCTTTTCTTTCTGTACTTTATTTAGTCTTAGTAATTTTTTATAAGCCAAAAAGAGTACAAATGTTATTTCCTTTTGTTTAACAATGTTTTAAAATACATGGGACTTTGAGAGAGGGCTCTGCCCATTTGAAATATAAATCAATTTATACTTAGTTTTGAAGTGGGAGTGAAAGCATACTGATTTATTTTCATTTATTGTCTAAGTTTATCTTGATTTTGATTGATTATGTGGATCTAAAACAGATTATACTGTTTGCAGGTTGCTAAACTTCTGATGGATACGTCAGTACTTGAGTTTTATCCTACGCTTTTTGTTCTTGTCACAGATATCATGGATATGCTTGGAAACCTGGTTTGGCAGCGCATAAAGCGTAAAGCTGAGTTTTCTGAAGATGGAACATTGCGCTGCAGCTTAGCAGGTCCTTTGTTAATTTGAAGCTCACTCACAAAATGCTGTTTACTTCCGTAGTTATGTATTTGAGTCAGGTTAAGCATATGGCTCTTGTGCTAATAATTGTTTGATGTGGAATTTTTTCATGCTAATGTTTTGAAGACTAGGGATTCTGTGTTAATGCATGTTAGTTCCTTAAAATGTAATTTTTTTAAGAAATTAAAATGAAATTTATTGATGTATGAATATCTTATCCCAAACTTTGAGCTTAGCAGATAGAGAAAGAAAGATATACCACAAATGTGAATGCCATTATATTTGAGTATTCTTATCTACATCAGCTAAGTATGTGATTATACATGCCAACATCTGGGAGTATCCTTGCGTCATTGAAAAGTTTATCCATTAGAGGGACATCATAATTAGTAATTTATTATAGCCTCACTGACATAAGATTAATGATTGAAAATATGTTCACTGGGATATCTTAACTGCAAAAGGGTTCTCACCATCTCTAACATCAGACTCTTTGAATATTTTCATTTTGTATCTTGCTTATTGGAACTAATTTGTACATGTCAGACAAGCTTGATGATCTGCATGAGTTTGATGGATATCATTTAAAAGTCACATCATTTTTCTTAAACGATTTATTTAAATCTTGTAGAAAATTTTCAAGCAAGGGATATTTGTGCTGATGCCAAAGAAACTTGCTATAACTGGTTTAGCAAAATTGGTGCTGTGCAAGAGCTTCTTCCACGCATGTGAAGACCTTATCCTTTGTCCTGTACTTAATTTATTCCTTACGTTTTTTCCCCTAAAGTTATTTGTCTTCTCTTTCAGCTTATGTTGGTTGAGACTTTCTGATGCCATGTTTACCTTTAGTTTCTTCATAATCACAGTTATAATTTTCTATGAATTCACTTTGAAAGACACATTGCCGTGATCTCTCTAGAATCACAGTCATCTATAATTATATTTCCATAATCTCAAAGCTAAGCCTAAATCCACTTCAACAAACAAAGAAAGTCATCTTGTTACAACTAGGCTACAAAAATTATATTTTTGGATGAAGCAGAGCCTTGTTATATGTAAAAACCATTCGTCCATGGGCCTGGGCCTAGGTGCCTAACTGCTTATGCTTTTGAGATAATTTGGTTCTTGATATGCTATCATATGTCTTTGATCAGGTGCTCAGTACTCTGCCCTTAATCATTTATCTTTCACTCTTCTGATTAAATTATAATTTCAGCATATGATTTTAGTAGGCTGGCTGGCTGGCTGGTGGCGGTGGTTCGTCCATGATTCTATACGGATAGGACTTTAGTTGGGGTGTAGTAGTGTGTCAGAAAGAAAAGCAATCAAGCCCATTAAATAGCAGCTTAAGCTTTTGTTATGATTAGGTTTCAATTAGAAATTGAGACTACAGAAGGTAAATAGTTTTAAAATACATGAGTTTTAATAGGAAAAAGTTAGACAGGCTATGTGTAGAATATTTATGGGTTACTACTACTAGTAATATGGAATTATCACTAGTTTGCAGATATTTGCTTCGTTATGGGGTGACCTACTCCTATCTTAATTTATTTCCTTCAACAGATTTGGAACCTTTTATATACTGTTAATACAGTGAAGATTAGGTTTAATGTGATAACTGTCAAACACTTTGTCTGTCAATATTGCTTGAAAAATTGCTACGGTGTAGACCTTTTTCTGAAAAGTTTGAAAGGTTTTGCTAATAACATTTGCTGAATGCATATCTGAAATTGTACTAGTTATTTGGAGCTGGCAATTTTGCCTTGCTGGTGCTTTCTGTTTGACCAACCTTTAGACAGCCTCCGGCGATTGGTAATGATGACCAGAGGATTAGGAGATCCAGTGGCATCTGCATATTGCCGTCTTTATATGGCTCATTGTGCTCAGAAGCTACCTTCACATGATATAGGTATTTGTTTCTGATATTATCTATGTATCCTTAGGATGTGTAGAACACGTACACTGAAACAGATGGTCCCCCCTTTTAACTGTTAAAATAAATCTGTATGTTTCCAAACATGTTTTGGTCTAACCTTTACGAATGCATATTAGCATATGCAATTGTTCATCACTATGATGCCCAACGACATGTATTCCATACACTGATTTGTCTCACCCTTGAAAATATAGGACATGATATGTTGAGATATGCTTAAAGATATATGCATATATACAGTTCACAAAATAAAATAAATATTACTATAGCTTTTTTTAAAAACCATATGAATTTTGAAAATTATTATTATATATTATATATATATATATATATATATATATATATATATATATATATAAATAGTGAGAGAATTGTTTTTATCCATATTTGTTGTCACAGTGTTTTCTTTTATTAATTATATGTAACTCAAATATCAAATCCTGATAAAAATAAAATAAAATAAAATCATGAAAATGGTTTCATGGAATAAATCATAAAAATTATATATTTTATGTTTTGTTTAATATTTGGAATAATATAAAAAATAAAAATAATGATAGTTAAACACTAAAAAGAAAAAAATGACTATAAGAAAAAATTGTGACTGTTATATATATTAGTTGAATGTTGTATCTGACGCTAGTTTAGGAAAATCGGGTAGGATGTGTTGTCTTGTACAACAATGGTAATAAAGTCTTACCCAAAGGGCAATGCAAATTCATAAAACATGATTATTAAGCAATAGTGTTAGTAGCTTCACAGCACTGTTTCTTATCATTTTTAACTGCTGACTGACACTTTACTGATAGTATTTTAAACGTATCCAAACGTATTTGTGTTAGATATGTCCTAGATATGGATAAGGCCCGATCCATGTATTAGTGCATCACAGGTTCATCATAATGCTCTAGCACCCCTACAAACGGCAATCCAAGACCTTGGTGTATTATATACTCTCTAGTGCCAGTACCGTTACTAATACTTTGGTTTAGAGTTTTTGTATTTCTTTCATAAATTTCCATATTTAGAAAGCTAGTTATTCAGATAAAACAGAATCAATTAATCTAGATTACCGCTTCACACTATCTCTAATATGAAATTTTGTGCTCTATAGCAGTGCTTAGTTGCCTCTAATTAATTTCAGTTGTTCTTTCTCCAAATTTAGTTGCTCGTTCTGAATTTAATGTATCTGATCCCTGCAACATACTTCTTTCTCATGTTTATTTTCGTAAAACTTATTTGATATGTTGTGTAACTGAAACAGGCTATCTTGTTACATGTGTGAATGACATCAGAGTTATTTTAATGCAAATCTTGTCAGCCAATGAAAGATCTCATAAAAATGGTGAAGTCAACAAAAAATTGCAAGTCAGTTTGATGGAACCAACCATTGAGTATATTATGAAGTGTTTATTTAATGGGTTGACTCAGGTATGTAATGAAGTTTCTCTTCACAAGTATACTTGTTTTGGGCGATATTATATATGATCATGTTTCCACATATCTTGGTTATCTGAAAGTGTATAATTGAAATTTCATTGATTGGTTGGTATCTTTGTTCTTCTATTGTGATTTTTACATGAACATTTCAAGTGAGTGGAAATGAAGATTGGGTAAGCACATATATAAGCTAAATGGTTGAGGTTTTTGTGATTATAATATTGACTAGTCAAGTTTTATTATGTCATCTATATACTCCATCAGACAGTAGAAAAAAAGAAAGTCAGTTATTTCTTTTCTGCTTGTTTTCCTTCTATATCCTGTGTTTTATGCTGATCTAAGTATGTCGTTGCTGAAGAGACAAGTCCATGAAGTTCTGTCAGAGCTTGGATTGATGAAGAATCAGCAGGATTTGGGGAGTGTTTCATGTGTTTCAATCATTCTTCATCATTTACTGAAGGAGCTCCCTATTGAAGTAGTTAGTACAAACGTTGTGCAGATCCTTCATCTCATTGAATTTAGCAAGGATAATTCTTTTGGTCAGGTAAGTTTTTGCAATTTCTATGATCCCTTGAATTTAGCAGCATCTTTGTTTTCGTTTTTCCAATTTGCAGTTTTATTGTTTTCTTTTTGGTGATACAGCACTTGAATTACAGACTGCTTGGATTCAGGCTGTATGAAAGAAAATCCCCTGCTCATATTGTGAATACTGTGTTAGATAAAGTTATCCAGGTATTTATAGAATTATAATCCACCTTGCATCATTTCAGAGTTACATTCACAGTGGTGTATATTCCTCTTAAATCTCCACCCTTGGTATATTACACCTTGAGGGAAACTTTATTATTTTAGTTTCTTTCATTAATACATTCTCGTCTCGATCCCTCTTCCTCTTATTTTGCCAAACAGATATAAGAGTAGGAGGAGGAAGTGTATATCTTATGATTGGGAATCTCCTTAAAACAGAAAAACATAAATGATAAACAAATCAGAGAGTAACCATCTCAAATAGATTTTATAAGTGTTATTTGGTTAAGTAGACTTTATATGGTGTCAGAGGTGTGTCATCTCTTATTATGTCAAATATTATAGACTTTAGAGTGCAAGGAAGGAGTAGAAAAAGGTAAGAGATGGGCCAAACTTGGTGTTTTGTATTTGTTGTTTTTAATTGCTTGCTTCTTCTAGGAGAATGTATTTTTGCTAGGTCTTGCACTCTTTTCTTCAACATATTCACTTCTCCATAATTCTTGAGTGCAATGTAACTAAAACATGTATAGAAGGAGAAAGTATATGCTGAAGATATAGATTCTCTTAAATGTGCAAAATGTAAACGATGAAAGAAGCAAAAAAACTCTTTTTATAGAAACCCAGAAAAATTACGTATGTGTACATCTATGTATCTACTATCTAATCCTTTGCATGCTTAATGAAGATAATCCTTGACCTTTTCTTGTAAAATAACTACAGAGCAGCAGGACTAGTTGAAATATTTATTGAAACACAAAACACTTGAACTTCATACTACTGCAATGTTATTACCGTCCAAGAGACTTCTGAAGAGAACATCTCTGTTCTGAAACTTACAAATACAACAACACCATAAATGTTCCCATTCCGTAATACTAAATTAAGCATTACAAAGTAAAAATGCTATATGCAATAACTGCTATTAACCTCAAATCGTACTACCCACTCACTTTGACCAAATCAAATACTGCAGGGCATAATTGCCATTTGTACACTACCCTCTTCTGGAAAAAACATTTCAAATTGAAGGTCTTGGAGTGGTGTCTCCGTCAGATGAGACACAAAATGTAAAAGCGTGTATAAACTGTTGGTTGAGCCACATATATTCTACTTCTATTTCTCTGCTCTGTATTCTTGGTATGTGTGTTTCCTTATTGGTTAGGTTACTATACATGAGAATATGAGGCTTAGGGTAAGTCATCAACATCCGTTTCCTAACTGTTGAAAATTGTTTGGTCAGATGTAATTATATTTAGATATTGACTTTTAAGGAAAGTCTAACGAGTTAAGGAAGGATACACCCAAAAATCAAGGGAGTGGGGATTGATTCTGCCTTCTATGTAATTAATTGAAAGCTAAGTAATCATATACTCTTTCTAATACCTGTACTGTACCTATATATACATCTATATTTAACATACGATACCAGCACTCCCCCTTATTTTAAAACAAAAAGGATTTGTTTTTGTAGTTTATTCAACATCTAAGCTTACCACTCATGGTCAATTGGAGTATATGGTAATTTTTACCTAAGTAGAAAAATGTTTACTTTCTGAGATTTAGTCCGAACTTCGTTTGTAAGCATATACTGTCATTTTTTTCCTCCTGGTATTTCATCTGTTCTCTAATTTTGCTGCAACTCTAGGTTATTGGTATGTATGATAGCCTTGACGAATATCTGAAGGTTGTAGATGCTTATACTGATCTTATTCTTCAGAATCAGATGGTAAGTTCAAGTGAGTGAGTACAATCAGACTGTTACTAGTTCTCTATGTCTTCTAAGTAAAAAGTTTATTTTGCGATGGTGTTTCTTCCTTTTTTGGATGCACTAATATGTTGACTATTTTACAGAGCATAGATGATTTGGGCTTATTTAGGCAAGTTTAGTAATCATTTTTTTTTCCTATGACTGTTTAAAATATTAAACTTTGAAGGTTTAGATATTTAGTTATCATTTTGGGTTAAATATGTTTTTGGTCCCTCAAGTTTCAGCGAAATTTGGAATTAGTCCCTCATCAAAACTTTTGACCAATTTAGTCTTCATCTTTTAAAATACATGAATTTAGTCCTTTTAACCAAATTTTGTTAAGTTTATATGACGTTTCAAGCGCATTTCATGATAGTATTTAAATTATTTACACTGTTTGACACATTTTTGCTTCAATGTTAATTTAAATACTATCATGAAATGTGCTTGAAATGTCAGATAAACTTAACAAAATTTGGTTAAAAGGACTAAATTCACGCGTTTTGAAAGATGAAGGACTAAATTGGTATAAAGTTTTGATGAGGGACTAATTCCAAAATTTACTAAAACTTGAGGGACCAAAAACATATTTAACCCTTATCATTTTTTATAATGTAAATTTGATACAGGAATGTAAACTGAAAAGAAGAATTGAAGGAAAGAACTATTGTTATATATCATATTCCTTCTTCTCATAATAAATTTTTTAAGATATCATTTGTCATTATTTACTTTGTCAAGCCTCAACAATCAATTGGTCTACATGATTCTCTCAAAGGGTCTTTTGTTACGGACATTTATAACAAGCTTGTCTCATATGGCTTACATGATTCTCTCAAAGTTTCTTGCTTAATGCCGAAGTCCTTCCAGTAGTTCAGTGTGGTTTCAAAGTTTTCAATATACAACTTGCTTAATGCCTATCTCTGTGAGATTGAACATGGTCCTTCAAAATGAACATTGATGTCAGTTACTAAATTTGATTTGTTAGTGCTGAATGAAATTTAGACAATGAAAGGAGGTGGAAATTACAAGAGAATGATGAGACAGTATGAGAATCTCAAAGGTCTTATTGAATTACCGATAATAATTGTCTTCATTTCCTATGAGCTGAAATGATAAGCAAGCTAAGAATGCAAACAATTCCCCAGAAGCAACAAAAGATCTATTTCTAAATTCTGGAGCTAACTTTGCAACTCCTTTGTGCAAGGACGATATATTATCCTCCTTTATTTGCATTCTTTCTTCCTATCTATTGGTATGTCTTAGTATTGTTAAGCTTCAAGAGAGAGAGAGAGATAGTAGAGGCATGTTTAACGAGAACAAATTTTATTGAAACTGAGTTGAAAGTATTTATTCAGCTGTCTAATATGGTCAACTATTAACTATAGTTGACCATTGACCATAGTATAGTTAACCCCTAACTATTAGATGCAACTCAACTATTACTGTGTACACTAACAGCCCCCCTTAAACTCAAGGTGAAGAGTTATCAACAAAGACACTTTTCACATTGAGTTTGGCACGTAGTAAAACTAACCGAGTGGAAGAAAGGGGTTTAGTCATAACATCTGTCCATTGATCAAGAGCAGGAATCTATATTATAATTTAAAGAAAATCTGTAGAAAACATTGAGATTTAAACTCTATTCCTTGATGGATTAATTGTTATCCAATTACAAAGTTTGTATGATTATATATGTACCTATCCCTTTTCAAATGACTACTATTTTATACTTTCTTCTGTGATCTTTCCTCTAAATGTTACCCATTATTCCAGAATAACCATTTGAATGCCATTTTGGAAGGCATTTCAAGTCGAGCTTTGAATAAAAGAGTTAAAGAGGATGAAATGTTAAGCTTGCAATCTTTCATTGTGAAACTTCTGTCTCATTTTAAGCATCTGGAAGATGTTTTTTCTCTGGTAGGTTCCAATAATATCTTGTACTTAATCATCTTTCTTTTTTATTTGTCTCTATCATTCATTCTTCAATATATGTGATATAAGTACTAGTGATGATTTAGGCTTTTATTGTTATTATTTGTAGGTTCAGTTTCCTGAAATCTTAGATGTAATGTATGGCAAGTCACAGGATGTTGTCTTTCTGCACATCCTTAATATGGTGACAAGGTACCATTTCTAACAAGCATTTTGTTTTATTCTGCTCCTTTCAATCCATATGACCCTTATTGACTCATGTTCTAGTTTGTATGTGAAAGTCCACTTATCTTTTGCTAAAGTTTATATTTTTTATTAGAAGAATTGGTGTGCCAAGAATCAAATTGTAGACGACTTGGTTGAAGGGTTTGATATCATGTGATCAACCAACTATACCAAAAATTTCTGCTATTAGGTGAAGTGAAATGAACAGTTTTATGCTAGTATTTGACAAATTCCTTTACTTCTAAGGCAATTCCCAAAGGAAATTGAGTTGTCAGGCAGTACTGATGAATCATCTCTAAATTGCCTCTTTCAAATTTCAAGGTTCTACACATCAGATTTTCTTTTCTTTTTTTCTTTGTCGGAAGAAGGAAAAAACTGAAAATACTAATTGTATGGGAAGAAAAATGGCCTGATCAATAAAGTAAAACACTTTAAAGTAGTGTTTGGACAGTGAATTTTGAATTTCTAATTTACATTCTTAGATCTAATTTTGAAAATATGTATTATTTAATATAAGGCTAAGGCATCAAGTGAGCTTGGGTAACAATAGTTAAGGTCATTCCAAAACAATAAAATTAATGGGATACTATTTTCTCTACAAAATTTACATGGGAAATTATATCCTGATCCTGAATCAAAACTTGCATGTTTGCTGAGTTACCTTTTGCATTTTCACATTTGTGTTTCTTGATATACTGGCTGCCCCCAACATACTGTTGATTCTATCCTTCTGGTTGTTAATGTGATTTGTTAAGCATTCATTTCATTACCATGTAATTATCTGTTATAATTTGTCAAACAGGGATGATCACATTAGTGATCCAACAAGCATACAGTTGCTTTTTGAAATTGCTCATACACTACATGATAATGTAGAGTTTATGAATGTGAAAGATGATGATGGCCAAGTGGCACGTTCAATATCTCGCTTTGTGCTCATGGTAACACGATCCTTTTGATTATTTGGGTCTATGATCTCTTTCTTTAGTTGTGGTAATTCTTTTTTCTTTTTCATGATTGATTAGTTGACTCTTAACTGCCTCTATTTACTAGGTAGATTATGGAGCAGAGATGGAACAACATTTAGCTTTTTTGGTTAATTGTCGAGGAGCTTTTGGTAGATTCAATGAACTTAAGGTTTGTCTTTGTTTTTCTTTGCAGTTGTTGGCCAAAGACCTGGTAACACAGTGATAAAGTTATCATACTTTCTTGCAGGAAACTCTTGTTCACTCTAGCAATTCTTTAGCAATTCAAGCTTTGAAATGTGCCAAGAAACATCTGAGTTTTTTCAAAGCATGTGTTACATTTAGTGAAGTCACAATACCTTCTGTTTCTGCTCAAAGGCAATTTGATCTTTTTCTAGAAACTGCAGAGGTAGGTATGCCAGTTTTTGGCACATCAAAATTGCTTGTATACTTGCTACTTTTATATTTTCAAGGATTCATAATTTGAATTTTTCAGGTTGCATTCTTAGGGGGATTGGTTTCGCATTCAGATGGATTAATTGATTCAGCAATCACATGTTTGCATACCTTAGACATAATTGATGGTTAGTTTATATGTAAACTTTAAATTAGTTGCTCACTCATTGTGGAAGTATTAAGAACCAATACTTAAAATTGAATGCATGTAATTTGTTATCTGTGGCATGTCTATTTTTGTGGAATTTATTCAATGCTAATTTTGTGTTCAATGATGAAACAGTGGTGCTTAAAATGTTCAGAACAATTATCAGAATTCCAAACTATAATTTATTCTATATTTTGATAACTCAATAGTCAATCGTGTTGGAGAAGAACGCCCAATAATTTTGGCATATTTTTTTTCCTCTTTTATCCACTTTGTTAAATATCTAATGATTTGAGGCGATTTATGAACTTTCTAAAATGTCCTCTTTTGTCCCCTTTGTCAAATATCTAATGATTTGAAGGCAATAATTTAAACAGCTTTTTATTTCTCTCTTTTATCCCTTTGTTGTATATCTAATGATTTTAATGCATTTATGAATTTTGTAAATCTTTCAAAGGTCTAAAATCTGACCAAGATTGCGGCTTCTTATAGAAATTTTTATATTATATAGATAAGTCTCCAATAACATGTAAAAAAATACATTAATTGTGCCACCATGGCTTCTATCTGAGAATGATTTTTTGTCTGTCTCTATGACATTCATAGAATATAAATCTGATTGACTGTTGATTTGCTTGATTTTGTAGGCTTCCGAACTCCAACTGATGTTGAAGGACTAGTTTCATCTATTAGAAAGTTATGTGGCTTCTTAATCATGGTTCCAGGTTGTAAAAATTATTTAAGTTTTTCACTTTCATATGCATAGACACTTTAAAATCTCTCTTTTGGGATGTCACCGCCATTAAAATTTGTAATAGAAAAATAAGAGTTCCTTTTTTCCTCTTCTTTGTATGCATGTATTTACTATGCATTTCTTATACTTTTCTGAAGGTACATTTAGTCTACCAGTCACCTATTTCCCAAATAACTTGTTTACATTGATCAGCTCCCGATCTTGGTAAGTTTTCTTTGGGATATATAATGATTGAAGCTTCTTGCCACCCTCCTTTGAGAATACTTTCCTTATTATTTAAACTTCTCTTTTCCCTTTCTGCGTCTTGTTTCATGAATGAATTGAAATTGAAACCCCTTGCAGGTTTGAACCAAAAATGAGGACGCAGATTTTTTCAGCTATCATATTATTACTGACAACTTTATCGCAAAAGAGATTGCCATATCATGCAAATACACAGGTATAGGTGTAAAGCTTTGCATCTCCTTATTTTGTCTTTGCTATTAAAAGGAAATTGAAAATGCATTTATGGAATAAAGATAACATATCATCTGCTCTTTCATTCCAAGATGGATAAAACAAATTGAAGTTTAAAAGAGTATTTAAAGAAGTCTTGCTTCTGTTGTGTCCAAAGTGATGGATTTAAGTGTCATTTGGTGGTCATCCATAGCTCCAGTACAAGTAATAGGTCTAAGGTTTAAGCTTATGCAGTACTATATTCTCAGCCGGTTAGTCAATCAACCTTCCGGTGCTTGCTGTCTTATCAGCAAAGTTCAGTATTGTCCTTGTCTGCCTATGAATTCATCTTCCCTAGTTAATTAATAAATATTTAATCACATCTTACCACTTGGGGGCATTTCTTTTCCTTTAGGCACAACCTGCAGGAACTTAGAGGTGGAGACGTGAGACTATTGTATTATATTCACTCATCATTGAAATTAAGATAGTCTTTAGAAGTCATAATCCCTAGTTTCACTATAATGCCATTTCAGATGTTAGTTCTTATAATCAGTTTTTCCAAAAAAATTCTTTAGTTTCACCTGTTTTATCTTCTTAAATCACGGTGTTCCTGACAAGTAGTGGTTTATGGTTTATGTATCTTACCTCAGAGCAATATATATTTTTTCTTTCCAGATTCCAGGCAATGACATGTTATACTATGGGGATTCATCTTACAACCAAGAACTTGTTTCTTTGTCTAAGCTCGTTCTTGAGAACCTGCTTAGTGCTGTTCAACAGGAACCTTCCCAGGTATCATCATTTTATCTAAATTTGTTTGATTTATTTAACCAATTATAAATACTGGTTTATTGTGCTAAAATATAGGCTGCTCGAGGAATTATGGCACTTGAAGCTTGCAATTGCATTGCATCATCTTTTATGGTAAGCTGTTCTTTTTAGTTGTTTGAACTTTCTTCCCATTATCATTGACGTGGGAAAAAGGAGGATTCAAATTTCAATTTATAAATTCTTGGAAAACATTAAAAAACTATTTCCGGTTTAGGAATACTATTTTTGAAAAACATTACAAAACCAATGGGTATTTAAATCAAAATGCAGTTAACCCGTTAGCTGGGTTTCAAAATGCGGAGTTGTATCTGAATCATGCCCTGATTCTACCACAGCCTTCTGATAATGGTTTCTTTCTTGATTAATAGCAGCTAAATAGTGAATTATCACCTGTTTGTCTTACACTGATAGAAACTGCCAAGTCATGTTTGAGTGCCCAAGACAGATACCTCCAGTCAACCGTTCAACTTTTAAACAAACAATGCCCAACTTTTGTAGGGACTATGGTGTCCACTTCTGTATGATTTGTGTTCATCTAGGTTGATAGGTTACTCGTGACATCTATTGTGACCTTGTTTTCTGTGTCCTTTTTCTTTAAAAGCGTTTTTTCTCTGTGCTCTTGCCGTTCTTTCTTTTGAACGAGATCACTTATTTGTTTCAAATTTGTTGTTTTGCCTTTTTAGGAATCAAATATATTGTTTCTAAATATGGAGAACGAAATAAAAACAGTGCTCCATATTAAATTTTACACGTATTCAATTGACCCTATTATATACTCTTCCTAACTGAATGTTTAACTCATTTTGGTTAGCTAATGCATCTAACAAAATTATTAACGATGGAGTTCACGTCATTGATTCTCCAATTTTTTCGTAAGTGCCTTTAACTCAGAATTATCCTGTTGTCATTGATTCTCCAATTTTTTCAAAGTGTTTTAACTCGGAATTATCTAGTTACTGATCCCGACCCCATTTGAAAGCATACAGTTCCAATGTATCACACTTTTGCGTCAAGAGAATTCAGAGTTTCTTTCGTGCTATCAGACAAATTCAGAGTTTATTTTGTTATATAAGACAAATTTGTATTCTCATAATAATAAAATGGACAATATTTTGATAAATTTTTTAACAATTTGAGATTTTATCTTTTAAGTAATTTTGAAATATAAAAAAAAAATTATTTAGAATATGTCACTTTAAAATTATAAAAAAAATTATCAAAATTTAGTTGTTAAAAAATTATTTTCCAAATAAAATACTTATTACTTTTTTTTAACTCCTTCAATTCTCACTTTTCTCGTGAAAGGTTAAATTTTTGCTGATAAAATAAATTATCTAAACGAATAATATAGATAAAATATTAAATTTTATCTAATAAAAAAATATAGAATAATTAAAATCAGAGTTGTATTGTATCTAATAAAAATAATATAGATTAATTAGAAAGGGTTGACAAAACTTTTTGAAAAGAACATTATGGGTAAAATATGGAGGAGATTTAAAATTTTATATTTTCTTAATTAACATTTTAGAATGTAATTTAAAATTGTTCCAAAAATGCTATTAAAGCGTAAAGAAAAATAAGTCCTTATAACGTCTGGAAAGAACGTGTCTCATCTCCATTTATATCCACGAAGTAATTGTAATTTCAAATAAAAGGTATAAATAACAAGTTTTCAAAATAAAAGTCCGGTTTTAACCTTAAAAAAGTCTTGAATTAAAACAAAAGAAAAGTGGATATAAATAATTCTGAATAACATGGAACTCTTACTCAACATCTATAATCTATATTTCTTTACTAGAATATATTATACGATATATATTATATATTACTAGAACTCTTACTCAACATTTTTCTTTAAATCTTATCCTACTATGTTTTTTAAATAAAAATAATTATTTTATTAATTTTATTAACTTTTTTTAAAAAAATAAACATTTTTTATTTGACTTTTTCTTAAATTTAATTATTTTTTAAGCAAAACTAATTATCTATAATAAAAAATTATCGAAGACTAAATAAAATTTATCAACAATAACATTACCTTGTAAATATTATTTATATTTACTTTTATTTTATGATTATAGCGATAACACTTTTATCATCTTAAAAAAATAATATATATTATATACTGAAGATTTCACCTTCAACATCTATAATATCTATAATTTTATAATATTATATAACTAATTTATCTTTTTTTGTGTCTATATTTTATTTTCCAATTTTATTTTTATTAAGTAATCGTTTATTTAAATTAAAATAATTAATTATCTTATCAATTTATCTTTCAAATGATTTTTTTTTTTAAATCTAACTATTTTTTTATTTGATTTTTTAAAAACTTAACTACATTTTTTAAACTAAATTAATTAATTATAATAAAAAACAAAAAGTTACATACAAAATTAAATAAATATTATTTACAATAAAATTTTAAAAATTATTCACATTTATTTTATTATTATTATTATTTTATTTTCTAGGGTTAAATATGTTTTTAGTCCATTAACTGTCAATGAATTTTGAAATTAGTCCATTTTGAAACTTTGAACCAATTTAGTCCTTCATCTTTTGAAATACATGGATTTAGTCATTTTAATCCAAATTTGTTAGATTTATTTGATGTTTTGTACACATTTCATGATTATATTTGAGTTGTTCATATTGTTTGATACATTTTTGCTTTAATGTTAAGTTAAATATTACTATAAAACACACTTGAAATGTCAAATAAACTTAACAAAATTTGAATAAAATGACTAAATTCATGTATTTCGAAAGATGAAGGACTAAATTGATCTAAAATTTCAAAATGGACTAATTCCAAAATTCATTGAGAATTAAGGGACAAAAACATATTTAATCTTATTTTTTATTATGATAATGTGAATATACATTTTCACGTGTGATATAAGAAAATTAGTTTTGTTTTCATAAATTTTTTTTATAGATTATGGTATTTAACAAAAGTCGACAATAAATAAAGTAACTAACAGGCCAAAGGCCCAAAGGTCCAACCAAAACTCGGGCCCCAACATTACAGATAGGGCACGTTCCCGTCTCCGTCCCCGAGTACCATTCCTAAATCAACATTCCAAAATTTCATTCATTCATAATTTACATCCATAGCGTCAATTACTGGTACTCTCATCTTTTTTAAATTTCAGAGAGAGAGAGAGAGTAGAGCGATCCGCGAAGTTCAGTTTGATAATCAAGGTGCAGACGCGATGGATCTGGAGGTGGTTGGGCGTCACGCGATGCTGTTCGACGACGACGGCATGGCGGCGTTCGTGAATTCAGCGGAAGCTCTGGTGGAATGGAACTCCCTCTCCATCGATCGCTATGATGTCCGCCACCTTCTTTCCGCTCCCCTTCCTCCGCGCCTCAAGCGCCGCCCTCCTCAGCCCGAACCCGACCTCGATCACCTACGCTATCTCGATCTCCCTTCCTCTTCTTCCGATGAAGAACCACAAGGTAACCTAATGTATAATTCTACTATTCGTTTTGCTTTCTAGTTCCTTCTATTTGATATTATCTAAATACGGTTTCCTTTTGATTTGTACTGTATTAGTTGTTGAGTTTTTTTTTTTTCTCAACGAGAAGCTCTCAAAAGTATATGACTGGTAGTTTTATTTTGATGATGTTTTCTTCGAGCTTATTTTATGTTCTGTTGCTGGAGAGAAATTGTGGTTCTCATTCGTTAGAGGCTATAGTGAGAAAAAAAGTCAATCAAATGCAAGTTGGTGGAAGTCCTTAGAAAACCTTAGATTGAAATTTTGGTTTTCCATAGAGCTCATGGTTTAAGATAAAGCTTTTTGGTTTTTGAGGGCTTTAGCTAGAATGTTTCCTTGCCTGCATAGCTTTGTACCTTCTATTGTAGTACCGAGGTTTTTAAATTTTGTGTTGTGACATATTGGATTGTAGGCTATAAAGTACCATACTTCAATTTGCTTTACTCAAATACCGATAGTCTTGTCTATTTAATCTGATAGGTATCGATGAAGTATCCAACCTATTAAATATCAATAATTCATTTTTTTCCATAGATACTTATGCTTTTGGATACTTCTTGGATTTGTATAATCTTTAAACCATTTTATGAAAATCCACTGCAGCTATATGAAACATATAAGTATGCACAGTAATATACAAACATAAAAAATATTATCAAAAACATAATTTTTTCTATATAAAAGGAATGAGATATATGAAATACTGAATTTGACTTTGACATCGATATGGCCAACAATGGTTTATAATTTATTTATTTATTTTAGTAATATCCCAAACGTATATTTTTAAATTGGATTTGCTGAATTGTAATTATATATATACTGTCTTGAATTTTACACTACTCCAGAAAATGTATCTTCTTAAGTATGTCGCATCTTATTTATTTAAGAATAGTTGTTTCGCCGAATGTTTACATATCTGATATGCATATAGTATCTAAAATATGTTTTAAACAAATAAGGTATAAGTTTTTCAATCTGTTATCATCTTTCAGACACATTGATATATTTGGTTGGACATGGCATTTAGTTGAGGCAACTAGGTGATGGTGCATTGTTGGCTACAAGTCAAATGTTTTTCAGTCGATGTTGGAAACTTGGAACAAGATTTTATTTTCCAACTTCCACCTGAGACTATGTTGAGTGTTTTTATTTTTTGTGCAACCACAATGTCACATTTGCAGGATGGAATGTAATTTGCTACGGTTCCTGTGTCAGAATACAAGTAAGGATGTTTTACCTGGCTTCAATTTACCTTTGGCTTCTTCTGTGTTGCAATTACTGTTTTATTTGGATGATATTGTTGCTTTTTGATAATTATATTGAATTCTGATGTCGGATGTCACCTTTATGTTTGTTTAGATAATGGTTCAGATCCAGTAAGTTCGGCTGGCTTTCATGCTGTTGCCTTTTCATATGGAAATACTAATGCTTCCATGGAGACAAAGGACGATAATGATGAGTCTAGTTTTCGTCCAAACTTCCCAATACCAGAGAGTCTACTCCATAATCTGGTGAGTAACATGTCTTAATATATACTTTAATTGTGTGGTTTTTGAATGTTACTGACTTAATTGACCTTTCATTGTTTAACCAATGTCATTAGGTGATAATTGTCTAGGGTACATATGTTATTCTAAGGCTTATGATGTCTAAGTTTCAGATGCTCGGAGCATGAATGGAGTTCTTGTGACTCAAGGTAGCCATTCACAGGCACCTTTTTTTCCTTTTGATGTCATGAGAAGGGGCCGTGCAGGTGGGATTAGGATGATTGAAATTTGTTGATTCCTTATCTCTTGAGAGCAAATGGGATGATACTTGTCTACATAAAGTTCCTTTTCTTGATCTTTATCATTATCCAACTATATTTGAAGTTGTCACGTGTTTGTTTAGTAAGATACAAGTATCTTAATATTCTGCTTGGCAAGGCCCTTTCTAAGTTTATACTTATGCTAATTTTGAAATTTGAATTTATTGATTAAGAAACATTTGTTGTTTGTTGTTCTTTTCCAGCCTCCAAATGAGAAAGTACATCAGATTATTTCAAGGACTGCAATGTTTGTCTGCAAACATGGAAGTCAGTCAGAAATCCTTCTTAGGGTGAAACAAGGAGATAATCCAACCTTCGGATTCCTGATGCCTGATCATCATCTTCATGCATATTTTAGATTTCTTATTGATCACAAAGAACTTTTGAAAGCTGATAAAGATGATGGCAGCTCAACTGAGGACATCAATAAGACTCAGGGAGGTGATCAAATGGGTGGTGCATTGTCTTTGCTTGGATCTGTCTATGGATCCGGAGAGGATGAGGATGGTACATCTGAGAACACTTGTGACTTTGGGAAAAAAGAATTCGGGGGAGCTATTGATGCTGTTAGTACTTTTACTTCTCCTGGAGTAGAGCCGGCAGAATCTTGTTCAGATGTGGCCAAGAAGGATGGAAGCGTTTCTAAAAACCCAATACCTTTGAAAGAAAAAGTTCCAGTCATAAAGCGGAATCATTCTATCAGTACTGTTAAGACTGCAACCACAGTTAAAGCAAAATCAGGTGATGGCTTGGATTCAATGTCTAATAATACACAGAACAAGTCGCAGACTTCTTTCCCCAGTACTGCAGCTAAGATTGAACTGCCTGTTGTTGAACCTCCATCTGAATTAAAGAGAGCTATAGAGAAGATAGTTGAGTTCATCCTAAAAAACGGAAAACAATTTGAGGCTGTTCTTGAAGAACAGGATCGTCCTCATGGAAGGTTCCCCTTTCTTGTGCCATCTAATAGATATCATACTTACTATCTAAAAGTTCTTCAGACTGTTGAACAGGTGAGTTTCTCGGAATAATAAAAGTCAATTTTTAATGTATGTTTAAATTGTGCCCTGATAAGCGAGCAAATGATTGCACCTGCACTTTAGTCGCTTGTAGGACGTAATCCTTGTCACTCTAAGATTGAATGTTTTCTACCCTCCCCCTCCCTCTAAGAAAAAACATATTTTAATTGCCAGACATTGTCATATGCTAACTAGTGCCTTCAATTTCTAGTAATTATTTTATTTGGGTTCTGGAGACATTTTGTGCACCTAGTGTGTTCCATGAATTATGTGCAAATTTGATTTAGGTATTGCTAATTTTGACTTTGAGCTGATCTTCCTAATTTTGTTCAGTCTAAGTTACGAGGCAAGGGCCACCAGAAGCACAATCCAGCAGGTCGAGCGGTGGACAATAATTCTGCTGTACATGATGAAAGTGACAATGTTCATGAATCTATGGCTTCTGATCTACCAAATGATATGGACCGAAAAGAAAAGTTCAAGATGACTATTGGCAAGTCAAAGAAGGATGGTCAAGATCCAATTCCCAAAGACCAAGCTCAAAACACAGTTAGCATGGATGCAGCTGCGACAGCAGCTATTCTTCAGGCTGCCACTAGGGGTATTAAAAACCCTAACTTAGAACTTTTTAGCAAGACATCAAGTGGTAGTGGTCAGGGTCTTGGAAGTGATGGTGGGTATTTATCTAGCTCTGGGACTGGGAGCCTGTATTCATCTCAACCACAAGCTCTTGTTGAAAATCCAAACTTGATTGCAAAGACTAGGGCTTCTGCCCCTGTTGCCAAGGCAATTGCGGAAAAGATAGCTATTGCAACAGCAGGTGAAGCGGACTCCTCCGAAGCACATATGACTAAAGAGCAAAAGATTAAAGCAGAGAGATTGAAACGAGCAAAGATGTTCGCAGCCATGCTAAAAAGCGGTGTTGGAGCAAGTGAATTGCCACGAGCTTTGTCAGTGGAGCCACTTGGCTCTGGCCTTTCCGGTTCAGATGCTGAGACTGGGAATCTTATGGGTAAAGAAAGGGAAGGAAGCTCCGTTCCATTTGACGTCGAAAATTCAGATAAAAGTCAAAATTCTGGGAAGCTTTCTGTTGATAATTCAGATAAAAGTCAGAAGACTGAGGAGAAACTTGCTGGTGATAATGAACGCCGTTCAAAAAGAAAGTACCGTTCAAGACATAGTAGACATGAAGGGGAGGAAGAAGACGAGAAGAAAGAAGAAGACCAAGAAGATAAAAGACGTCATAAACGATCAGGAAAAAGACATCGATCTTCACACCACAGTCGAGACAGACATAAGCACAAGAGAAGACAATCCTCTTCGAAAGACGGGCATTCTTACAGGGGGATCGAGCATGACAGTTCCTCGGATGATGAACATCAACGTTCAAGGCGTCGTCATAACTACGATAGTTCTTCTGATGAAGAACACCATAAGCGTAGACATTCTCGCCGTTCTAGTAAACATTATAGTTCGTCTGATGATGAGCACAGGCACCGAAGCAGAAGTGTAAAGCGTGGGAGCAGATCCCGTGGTGACAGAGAAACAGAGGTGGAGGAGGGAGAGATAATTATGAAATTGGAGAAGTCAGCGGTTGGGCGTGGTAGCAGGGAGGCATCTGCTGGATTATCTAATGCAAGGGCTTCGTCTCAATCACCTGATGTAACTGATGTTCCTGATGAGCTCAGAGCCAAAATTCGAGCCATGTTAATGGCTAACTTGTAAAACTTCTGTACATTGTATTACTTACTCTTCTTCCTCACAACGTAGCCATTGTTCCCTAACTTAAACTAAATTAACAAAACCAATTTTTAGTACTTAAACAGGTATTTTAACTAAATATGTGACCAACTTAGTACTTAAACAAGTGTTTTAACTGAATATATGATTATTTATTTATTTTTAAGTAATAAGTTAAAAATATAAAATAAAATATTTAGATTCAGAAATAAAAATAAGGGTTAAGTATGTTTTTAGTCCTCGAACTTTGACCCAAAATTGGAATTCGTCCCTGGTCGAAACTTTGATAAATTTCGGTCCCTAAACTTTAAAAATAAATAAATATAATCTTTTTAACCCAATTTTGTTAACTCTTTTTTAGGCTTTGAACACATTTCTCAGTAAATATTGGAGTTGTTTATATTCGTAACCTAAAAAAAAAGTTAACAAAATTGTGTTAAAAGGACTATATTCATTCATTTTTAAAGTTTAGGGACCAAAATTTATCAAAGTTTCGACTAGGGACGAATTCCAATTTTTGGTCAAAGTTCAAGGACTAAAAACATACTTAACTCTAAAAATAATTATATAAGCATCCATGAAAGTTTTGAAAATGATGGTTATAAAAATAATTGTTTTAAATTTAGATGAAGTTATGTCTATAATTAAACCGTATCTTTTTATGAGTTTTAATAAATATTTATGTTTATTTTCAATTTTAAATCAAATTAGGATTTTTTTTATATTTTATACTAATTTGGTTTATTAAAAGAATATGATTAGATTGTGTCAAAAAAAATACAATAAACTAGTATTGTTTAATCAACATTTTGGTTCTTTATAAATAAATAAATAAGTAACCATTTACACTTAACAAAATAGAAGATGTTTAATTTATGGATATTAAAAATCAATAATTGTGTTTTGTATAATTTAATAACTAATAATTGTGTTTTGTATAATTTAATAACTAATAGAACCTTAGATATAACTGATTTTCACCGTGTCTTTGTTCAATTTGGTTTTTTTTTAGTTTTTTTTTTACAATATTTTATTTTCCAAATTTACAAAATTTGATATTTTTTTTAATTATGTTTAAATAGTTAATGGAAAGTAATGTCTAACGTATTGGTTTGTAATTTGTCTTTTAACTAAAAATAAGTTATTCATGTGAAGTCAAGTAACAAATTTGGTCTTTTTTTTTTGTGTTTAACAGCATATTCATTTTTGTCAATTTTGTTTAATTTGATCTTTTTTAATCATTGTGTTTAAATGGTTAATGGAAGGTGAATCGTGTATGTCACGTGTTAGTTTGTAATTAATTCTTTATTTTTTAATTAAAAAAAGTTATCCAAGTTGTGTCCACATGTCAAAGTTAGGTTAGTGTCACATGTCTTATATTCAATATTGAATTCAGTTATTTTTTTCCTTAATTTTATTCAATTTAATCCAAAATTTTATTAGTTTTGTTTAATCTAGTTTTGATTTTCTTTTATCATGCTACTATTCTCATCACATGAATCATTCACATTCTATTCTATATGAGTTTGAATGATCATAGAATGTCAGAATCTAACTTCACTTGAATCTATAAATCAATACATACACTAGATTAAACCAAAGGAATTTCTTCATTAAATTTCATTATCTTTCACATGTTATGTTAGATTCAATCACATAATATACAAATAATATACAGAAAAAACATACAAAGTCAAGTCTCAGCACACCTACATTAATCATACACAGCTCATCCATGATTTTTTATTACAATAATTTCATTACATACCTAAAAATAATGAACAACATTTTCCTAACCACAAATCCCAAACAAAAATCTCAACGGTCAAGTGTCTAGGATGTGTTGTCAAAATCTCGGCTTGATTCGATGGATAAGGAAGCGAAAATCTCCTTTTCCCAATATGACGTAAACCAAAAATCAGGGTAACGTCCAACACTACAACACATGGATTATTTATATTACTTTGATTTAAAAAAAAAATTTAAAATTTTGAAAATTAAATTTTTTTTCCTCTTCTATTATTTTTTTTACCCTTTTATTTGGTTTTTCTTTGTACCTTTTATCTTCCTTCTATCTCAATTTTCACCTTCAATCTCTTTTCTTTTTCAAAATCCAATTGCACTAAGAAGAAATTAAGGAGTTAAGGAACATTTTGGACCGAACAATTTCTTCTTTAGAGTAGGTTGATTTTTTACCCTTTTTTTTGTTCGAAGCAATATGTATGTGATTTTTTTACATTATAAACAAATATCTATTTGTTACAGATAATAAAAGTATGATCTAATTATTAATCGAACTCTTCTTTATGTAGATGAAGTTATTTTAGGTTTGAAGTTGTGTAAGGGCAAAGCTTGTGTGGGAGAAGAGTAGTATTAGAAATCTATTTAAGGTAAGAGAAGATAATCATCTTAATTTTCTTAAAATATTAAGTTTTCGTTTTGAGATTTAGGTTGGGGTATTCATAATTTTTTCTTTTCCTAAATAGGTGATAGGTGAGAAATTCATATTAGACAAATTATGATAAAGAGTAAAAGAATTGATTTGTTTTTCAAGAGGGAGACTTGTGATTAAGATGAAAAAAATGTATATACGTCAACTAAACTTGAGAAACTTCATAGGAATCCAATGATTGAAGAAAATGAAAAAAACTCTCTAAAGTGAGTTAGATATAATGGATTTGAAAATTCTTTGGAACGTGATTTGTAATTCGGGTAAGCATCTTCAAATTTTACAATACCCACCAAATCAAATTGACGAAGTAGGAAGGGCTAATATAAAATATGGTCTATATAATGACTTTTTCTGTTTCTATAGCTACAACTGATATTTTCCTGTAATGAAAATAATTGACGATTGGAATCCGTCTTCACAGGTTCTCGATTTATTGTTCATCTCATAGAATACGAAATATCATATAAGAAGTAATGGTTAAGGAGATGGATGATAGGATTTGAACCCATAACATTTTGTACCCAAAACAAATGCGCTGCCAAGCTGTGCTGCATCATTTGGATCAAATTCTTAATTATAATATTTTTAATCATTTAAATTTGAATGAAATTTTATTTTAATATTTTAAATTTAGAGATTTAATCTTTGATATTTATTTATTTTTCTCATTTAGCTTCTTTACAAAACAAAAATCAAGCATGAAATAAACATAACATTTACGCTAATCTTATTATTTATATGCTGAAATAAGCGAAAATATATTTCTAATAATTTTAATATATAATTTATCACTTTTAAATTTCAAGTAAGATATTCATAATTTCATATTTGGAGACTAAAACAATATTTTTAAATTTGGAGGATTAAACAATTTATTTTTAAATTTAAAATACTTACAATATTAATTTTATATTTGAGAGACTAAAAATTAATTTTAAATTTAAAAATTAAAATGAAATTCGGTTCAAATTTTGAGGGTTAAAATATGTTTTAAATAAAAATTTCAAATAAATATGTACATCAGTATTTTTAACAGTGTGATTACTGGTAACGAGTTGGAAGGCGTAAAGCTAGAAAAATATTTTTGGAAATTTAGGAACGAATGAAAAATAAGAACTAAAAGAAAAAATATATTTAATGTTATTCTAATTTAGTTAAACTAACCAAACGACATCGTATAGGAACTCTATATATACCCATCGTTGGCGAAAAACCTAGTAAGCTCATACACTCTTTCATTCCTGCTTCACAAAATCGCCGCATTTAGCACCATCCTCATATTTACACTGACTTTCTGCACTCTTCGATTGTTCTCTGTATCTCTTATCCAAAACAATGGTTGAAGACGTGAATACTGAAGAAAGGCCAAAGTTCAGAGATATTAGACGTTATTTCTGCCAGTACTGCGGTATCTGCAGATCCAAGAAAACCCTAATTACCTCTCACATCAATTCGCAACACAAGGTACTTTTTGTTTTTCTGTATTTTTGTTTTCCTTTTGCAAAATCAAATCCTTCACAGTCATCTTTATTTAAATTATTACAATTTTGTGGATGTTTACGGTCATATAACACTTTGTTGATTTTTGTGTCATTTTAGGAAGAAGATGAGAAGGCTAGAAAAGAAAGAGATCCTGAAGCGGAGTCTTCAAAATCCAACACCTGCGGGGAATGTGGTGCCACTTTCAAGAAACACGCATATTTGTTGCAGCACATGCAAAGTCATTCGCTTGAGGTATTTACATTCACATTCTTAAGTACAAGACAATTTGTTGATGTAAATATCTGAAACCACATCAGAAACATATACTTGTGTAACATTTTATGGGGTGTTGTGATATTTGAAACATATTTCATCTGTGGGAGATATAGCTTTTGTTGTGACTTGTATTGTTGCATTAGGCTGAAGATACAAATTTTGCAGGAATGTAATCTATAAGATTCTAAAATCATTGGAAAATTATGGATTAATAGTGTGAAGCATTGGATCCCAGACAACGATCTCCAAAATGCACGAGGCAGCGAGTTTAGACTTGATGGATCAGTATCAGGTAGGGAGACCTCCTGTGAAGCTCCATCAAGGATGCCTCAGTCACGCTCTTTGAATTTGAGGTTGGCAGTTTGTTCATTTGTTTCTTGTTCTTGTCAAGGTATGATGATATTTATGTTGTTGTTTGGGTTTTTTTGTCGTTAACATATTTTTTTTTTCTGTTTCCAGAGGCCGTTTGTGTGTACTGTTGATGATTGTCAAGCTAGTTATCGAAGGAAGGACCACCTGACTAGGCACCTTCTACTACATGAAGGGAAGACATTCAACTGCCCTGTTGTGAACTGCAACATTGAGTTCTCTTTGCAAGGCAATATGAAAAGACACGTTGAGGAGATTCACGACGGCAGTTCCACTGCCGCTGCTGACAAAAGTCACAAACAACATGTGTGTCCAGAGATTGGCTGTGGAAAGGTTTTCAGATTTTCTTCACAGCTAAAAAAGCATGAAGATTCCCATGGTAGGTTATTTTTATTTTTTTTGGTTTTATGTACGAATTAGTGAAATATTCTTGGGATATTTGTAAGGCGCTTGTTTATTTATATTTTTGAAACTGTGGGTTACAATTTTGATGATAGCCTTTGTTATGCAGTTAAGCTGGAATCAGTAGATGTGGTGTGCTTAGAACCTGGTTGCATGAAGCATTTTGCTAATGTCCAGTGCCTTAAAGCTCATGTAAATTCCTCCCATCAATATATGAGCTGTGACATTTGTGGGTCTAAGCAACTGAAGAAGAATATTAAGCGTCACCTTCGTTCCCATGAAGCTGACACCAGTTCCTCGGAGACCTTTCAATGCGAGTTTAAGGGTTGCAGCTGCACATTCTCTAAAGTAAAACTCTTGTTAAATCTTCTGGGTGTGCACAATATTATTGAATTCTCAAATTTGTTTCAAGTGAACTTTATATTAATCTGTCTTCATTGTGTCAACAGAAATCTAATCTTGATAAGCATAAGAAGGCTGTGCACCTTCAAGAAAAACCTTTTCGGTGTGGGTTTCCTGAATGTGGCATGAGATTTGCTTACAAACATGTGCGGGATAATCACGAAAAAACTGCTAAACATGTTTTTACCCTCGTAAGTTCTACTTTTCTGCTTTGGTATTTCGATTGTGCCAAAAGTTATCTGATAAGAGATGGTGTGTGAAAGTTTTACCTTTGAATTGTCATGCTCATGAGATTTACGTGATGCAGGGTGATTTCGAAGAAGCTGATGAAGAATTCAGGTCAAGGCCAAGGGGAGGGAGGAAGAGAAAATGTCCTACTGTTGAAATGTTAATCAGGAAGAGGGTTACTCCACCTAGTCAATTGGAGGATTGGTTATTTATGCAGGACAGAGAGTAGAATGCATTGAGCATTGTGTTCGTAATACATGTAGTATTATGTATTTTGGCAGTCTTGTATATTTATGTATTTGTATATTTAGGATTAGTATTAGTCTTAGTAGAGAGATAGAACATATAGGACGAGGACTCATAGTATGGAATGATGTTTACATCAAGTTTAAACATTGTATGGAGCCAACCCATGAACAAGTTGGCAATGTTTGAATTGGAAGAAGTTTATGTAAGGAATGGAACTTATAATGCAGTAAAGTTTATTATAAACTATAAGTTATATTTGTGTATATATCTCTTCACTTTATTTAATGTTAAAGCAATTTATTTATTATCAAGTCATCTTATTTTCTCGATGTTTCTTCTCCTTTTAAAAAATTCCTAAGTAATAAAAGCAAGTGAATTTTAGGCAATTAATAAATCAAATAAAAATAGAGAAGGTGAGAATAGATAGGAATGGATAAATGATATCTTAAGTTTTCAGTCAAAGGGGTCAATATGAAAGAATGATTATAAGTAAAAGGCTAATCCATCTCGGATTATGTAGTTCAAAGTTTTTGTTTTTTGCATAAAGTAATACAGTGCGATGTCAACTGATAAAAGTTCTATCTATTCCCAATTGTTTTAATAATGGAAGAGAAAACAACATATTATATGCAAAAGTTTAACAAGTTACACCGACAATATGGAGTGTCCATCTTTTTTGTTAGAATGTAAAATGTTTTATATGATTGTTTAATACAAAATGTCATGACAAGAAATAATAGAAAAATATATTTTCTTTTCAAATATGAGTTTTATCATATATTATAGAGACCTAACATTATAAAATTATTATATATATTTTTTATACGGATCGAAATACCTCAAGTGTTTGAATATATAAATATAATTTACCGATAAAAAATTACTTTGAATTAGTATTATTTCATATATTATTTATATGACGTCATAACACTTCTATTACGCAAATTTTAAAATAATTAACTAAATTATCTAATCTAATTTTAAAATAAAAGATAAAGAAACTAAAAGCTGAATCGCAGACTAAAAAAACAAATAATTTATTGACTTTAATCGAATTTCAGATTTGATTTTAAAAAGTGGATCAAATCCACTTCAAATCAACCCATACGTATCGTTTTTTCTTCCATAAATTTATGATACCACTTATTCATATTTTTATTCTTATATATATATAAATATATATATATATATATATATATATATATATATATAATTCTCACAAAAGTTATACTTAATTATGAAAATATATTTACTTGAAGAATACAATGACTTGAAGAAAACGCTTGAATACAAATCACTCTCAGATTGCATTTAGTCAGATAAACACAAACAAATTCTGTACACACAAACAAATTCCAATACAAAAAATAAAATATAAATATAAATTTTGAAATAGTAAATTGCGCAGTGAGACATTAGTTAATAGCAAAAAGTCTAAGTCAGAGTCCCTCTCAAGTTCTGGTTCCTGTCCTTTCTCCCAATGGCCATTCAAAGAGCTGACACGTGTCCCTCACTTCCCAAATCTTTTTTTCTCGATATTCTGAGAAAATAATATTTGGTCTGAGTCAAAACAAAACCCCATTTTTTGTTGCCGACTCCATTGCATCTCTCTTTAGAAAACTTGTGGGCACAACTACGCGACTCTTCTTTGATACTCATTCAACAACTTTCTTTCTAACCAAGCACACACTTTTGTAAGACTTCTTCAACACCCACTATATAACGCTCCTTATATATTTAATCAACATGGAACCCTCTTCCAATCATGACATTGCTAAGCCTTCTTCACATCCCTTCATGTCCTTCAGAGGGACACCACTCCTCATGGATGCCCTCGATTTCTTCCCTCAGAAGAGTAAAGAGACTGAAGATGATGACGATGATGATGATGCCGATGACATTGATCATCATCATCAAAATCTCGACTTTCATGTAGATGTATGTGCTTTGCTTTTTACATCCATCCATGCACATCTTAGTTGGGTATGTGAAAATCTTATGTTTTTTTTAATGTTGTTAATCTATAGACCAGTTTGGATCTCCTTACCAAGAACACCAGTGGCAACAGATCAATTGAAGAAAATGATGCATTGGAAACTATGGATGAAAAGAGGGTAAGTGAATGAATATTTGTGTCTGGTTTGGTTTGTATAAGCTGTATATTAATATGCAATTTTAGCAAACGTTATATATAGATATCATTAATTTGTTTATTGTTATGAGTACAGTTTGTAGCTTTGGTAACTGAACTGCACCAAGTGAATGCTGAAAATCAAAGATTAAGAGAGTTGATCGATCAGATGAACAATAACAGCAATGCCGTACGCATGCAGCTTATCAAGATAACGCAGAAGCAGCATAACCAAGGGGTAATTTATTTATGCAACTTGTCGAATATCAAAGAATATGTATACGATGTACGTGTCTGAGAAAAATGGTAACTATGTATTGTTTTTTGCTTGGTTTTGTGTAGAACAATGGAGTGAGTGGAGAGAAAGAAGAGATGGTTGTTCCAAGGTCATTTTTAGACATGGGTGTGGCTGAAAAGGATGAGGCTTCGCAGCAAGTGTCTGAGGAAAAACTGAGAGAAAGCAAAAGCGTGGTTGATTTGATTCATCGGTGTAAGGGTAGTGAGAAAGACATTGAAGATAAGTTGGATTGTGTGAGGGAAAGCTCAAAAGCTAGAATGGAAGGTGACCAAGAACTTTCTAACAAAGTTCCTAAATTGGATCAGAGTTCAGAAACCTTGTCAATGATCAAGAAAGCCCGTGTGTCAGTTCGAGCAAGATCAGACTCCACAATGGTTAGTAAACTATATAATAAGCAAAAGTGAAATTGGCAAATGCAACTCTTTGTATGATCTTCAATATGTATTAGCACCAAGTTAATTATTTGACTAATTCAGTTTATCTAACCAATGAGTTGTCTGAAAGAACATGGATAATGAGAAATTGCCAAGAGAATTAGTAGTTTATTGTAACAGATTGCAGATGGATGCCAATGGCGAAAGTACGGGCAGAAGATGGCAAAAGGGAATCCATGTCCAAGGGCCTATTATCGTTGCACAATGAGTACTGGTTGCCCAGTGCGTAAACAAGTATGCATGCATCTTCAAAATTTACTTACTCTTTTGCACTAAAATTCACTCACTCCTGAACCCAAATTAGAAAAAAAAACACAGTTTTATCTCTAACTATTAGGTCTATAGAAAAAGTTTGATGAGGAGAACAAATACCAATGAACCTGAGTCCAACCATATAAGACATTGATACCACTCTCGACCCAAAACTTTAAAAAAATAGGTTTATGAATTTTTATCTTTATATAGTGCTTCCCTTTCTCATATGAAACTTAGACTCACACTTGCATTCCTAACAAGTAGAGAAACAACAACGTTGTACACCAACAAGACATGTTACGTTTGTTGACAGGTGCAAAGGTGTGCAGAAGATCGAAGTGTGTTGATCACTACATATGAAGGGCAACACAACCATCCACTTCCTCCCACAGCTCAGGCAATGGCCTCAACCACTTCTGCAGCTGCTTCAATGCTTCTTTCTGGATCAATGCCAAGCTCAGATGGCCTAATCAATCCAACCATTTTGGAAAGTGCTTCTCTTCCATGCTCTCAAAACATGGCTACTCTCTCTGCCTCAGCCCCATTTCCCACCATCACCCTTGATCTCACTCAAAATGCTACCAATTCCTCACAGCACCAAAGGGAGCCACAGAACCAACTCAGCCTCCTCTCTCCCCTTTTGGCTCAGAAGTTCATGTCAGTTCCAAAATTATTTGGACACTCACTTTGTGATCAAACTAAGCTTGCTGGGTTACATGAGTCTCAGGGAATGGACACTGCAGCTCCATCATTTGCTAACTCACTCAATGCAGCAACTGCTGCTATCACTGCAGACCCCAATTTCACTGCAGCACTTGTCGCAGCCATAACATCTGTCATGGGGAGTTCGCATTCAAACACCGGTGGCACCAGTAATACAACTGGGGATGATCAGTGCAATAATAATGCGTGAAACCTAATCCAAATAAGATCACGTTAGACATCACTCACTGTGAACTTTCACATCTCAACTATATAATCGTCATGAACTTTGATTTAGTAGCTGTGATTTCCTTCAGAAATTGGTTTAGTTGATTGTTTTCTTGTTCAAGATAGGTATAGATTCTTTTAGTTGGTACATTTCATTCATACGAAGATCTTAATCACTATATCATAGTCTTCTTTATTTGAAATTGTTATCTCAATAATGCATTCTGTTTTTAATGCTTTTAGATTGGCCAAAAGAATAAAAATTGTTTTTTTTTTCATGTGTTCTCTGCAAAGTAGTGCAGTTTCTGGTATTGTGCTCGACAATTCTAATGATCAAGTTAGATTAGGAATTTGAATTTTCTCATGGATTTTTGGTGTACTGTTTCTTCTTTATTGGACTTTCGTACTTTTGTAATGCATTGATTATTATTAAATTCAATTTTTTAAAATATATTAAAAAAATATTTAAAATATCAGTATATTTTTAATTCCCAAAGGAGAACACAAGAAAATCAATAAAAATCTGGACTTATATTAGAAAGTTTTTATATTGTCAATTCGTTAAAAATAATTTATAATTATTTATCTGATTCAAAGGTTTATTTTGGTCTTTGTATTGTTAATGTTATCATTTATCTTCTAAAATGTCATTTAATCACGTCACACTAAGGTAAGTTTATTGATTTTAATAATAAGTAGGCTAAGCGACTGTTTATTGATCTATTATTTTTTTCAAATTTGCTCCATAGCTTTCTAAAAAAATTATTTCAATCCTTGATATTTAAATTTTTGGTTAACTTAGTCGTTCTGAATTCATATTATTGAGATGTTTGCAATAGGTATGTCTTAATCGTGAGTTTGTTAGGACAACCTACATAAATTAAAAATTTATTTGTAATGTTTTTAATCCCAAATTTAAATTTAAATACTTTATTAAAAACAAAAGTTAAATAGTGAGAATAACAATTACAAAGGCAAATATTAAAAACTAATGATTTATTATAAGTATAAATAAATAATTAAGCGTACTATGAAATAAAGTATAAATGTGTACGGATAAAACTATGATATTTATGAATTAATAAATGAAAATATTTAATTATATTCGACACTGAAACAATATTACATAATAATAAAATATTAAACAAGTTAGCACAGATTGAAACAATCTAAACTTTAATTTGTTAAGACAAACTCACTGGTTAAAAGACTTAAATGTCTAACCTATCTTAGTTTTGTATGATTTTGTCCCATTTTAACTCATCTAGATTACATGTTTTACGAGATAAACCTATACGAGTTAAGAGATTTAAATATTCCTTATCTCACTTTTTTTATAGTAGATTATGACCAACCAACGTAACTTACTTATATTGTCATCTATACTTTGAACAAATTCCTTATTGTTTAAATTTATCTTGAAAATTTTATATAATATATTTTGTATTGATGATATTGGACTATTTTTCACACCATTTATGATTCAAACTTAGTTTAAATACATAATTTTCATATGAATCAAATTAAAAGAACAATTTTTACAACTTGAATATAATAAAAGAATTTCTTAAAATCATATTAAAAAATTGAAAATAATAGTGGTTTTGAAAGAAATAAATTGGCTGAAATATTTTTTTTAAACAAAGGTCAAGTAAATTCACTATTATTTATTAAATTTTATGACACTATGTACTTTAACATAAGTCGACATTTAAATTACATTAAACTTATTTTAAAAGTAAAATAAATAGCCAAAATATAATTTGGGACATTTCTTTATAATTTGTAATTATCTATATGGGATTTTTTCTTACAGAATTAGGTCAATTAGATTTGGGAATTACATATTTGGATCCACTAAAAAAACAGATACTCACATGGTTAGGTTGTACTTATTAAACACAACTTTGTTACGAAGAAATTGTCTCTACAACACAACTTCTGACATGTGGAGATAAACTTGTTCAACCACATAAGTAAAAATATTGAAGTCATACAGATAAAGGATGAACGACTTTATTTAAATTAGTTAGACTTAATTAAAGTCTTCTAAATTTGGAAGAATTCACATCATCTCTCCCCTAAGACTTCAATTTTACTTAATTTTCTTACATGACTTTAATCAATTAAGTCTAATTAATTGAAATGAAGTCGTCATTTACCTACACAACTTTAACATTTTCAATAAAATCATCATGTGACTACACAAATTCATCTCACAGTTTAGAAGTCGTGTTGCTAGATGACAACTTATTCACAATAAAATTGTATTTAATAAACACTTCATCCGTGCGTAAATTTTTTAAAAAGGACCCGTATACATAATTTTCAAATTGACCCGGATTAAAGAAAAACCTATCTATGGTCTATAGTAAAAAAACACTATTTAGCAAAAAAATGTAATTAAGAAATTTTTTTTCTGCACCCCTAGTAACCCTAGTAAATTGTTCTGCACTGATCCGGAGTATTCCTTTTACCTTTTTTCGATATTTCAAAAATACATTTTGTAATAAATGAGAAGTAGAAGAAAAATAAAGAAAAAAGGTTGAAAATAACTATCAAGAGAGGCCCAAAAGGAAGATTGGACATCACAAACGTTGGCCCATTATTGAAAACAAAGGTTTACTTTTGATTTTGAAAGCAGGTCGTCTTCTCTTGAAGCCTGCAAAGCCAACACACATTGTTCCTTCTTGCAGAGGCGAAACACAGTTTTGAAAGCCGTTGTCTGCCTTCAAAATAAAATAAATAAGAAAATAAAAAATACTCATTTCCTACAAACGATCTTCACGGTATTCTATTTCATCATCATAACTTTTCATTTTTGATTTCAAGAAAGTGTTGGATTGGTCATGCTTCCTCTGTTTTTTTTTTTTCTCGTGATTTTCAATAGTTGTTTTTTTCGCCCTGATTCCGTTGCCGTCCTTTTTCAAGCGTGATTTTTAAGCATATACCTTTATCCTCCTCTTGTTGTTCGCATTAAAAGCACACAAAAAACCACTTTAATCTATTTTCTCTTCTTTAAATTTCATTTGAACTTACTTTTTGTGCCCTTTTGCTTCCCATATCCAGAGTTGAAGGATTTGAGATTTGAGTATGCAATTTATGGTTCTTTGTGTGCTTTTGTGATAATATATAAGTATTCTGTCTTGTGTAGTCGCTCTTATAGAACACAATGAGTGCTGCGTCTTCGTTGTTCTCCTCCTCTATGCATGTGGGTGTGTCTCATCCCAAGCTGGCTGCAAAACCCTCTGTTTGTTGTTTGCTCAATCATCCGTGGAATCATTTGAAGCCAAAAACATCATTTGGGCATTCAGGGATCTCCCAAAAATCTAAACTTTCGCGTAAAGGTGATGAGATTTTGTGGAGGGCAGGGGCTCTTCAAGTTGAAAGTGCACCCTCCTTCTCTGTGGGGCAAAAATTTCAACTTGATGATGTCATTGAGGCCCAGCAATTTGACAGAGAGACTCTCAGTGCCATTTTTGAAGTTGCAAGGAGCATGGAGAGCATTGAAAACAATTCATCTGGGAGCCAAATGCTTAAGGGTTACCTCATGGCTACCTTGTTCTATGAGCCATCCACTAGAACCAGGCTTTCATTTGAATCCGCCATGAAAAGATTAGGTGGGGACGTTCTCACAACTGAGAATGCAAGGGAGTTTTCATCTGCTGCTAAAGGAGAAACGCTCGAAGGTATGTCCTGTGCAATGTTTTTTTAGTGGGTGCATTTCATTGTTGTTCTATCTAAAATTGGAGTTTTGTCGAACTTTACTTCTTGCAGATACTATAAGAACTGTTGAAGGTTACTCTGATATAATTGTGATGAGACACTTCGAAAGTGGTGCTGCAAAAAGAGCAGCTGCAACTGCTAGCATTCCTGTAATCAATGCAGGAGATGGCCCTGGACAGCATCCCACCCAGGTATGAAGAATTTACGCAATTGGCAGAGTTTTATAAACCATTGGGGAATGTCAAGTAGATATTATCATGTTATGATTTACTTTTCAAAGTAATCTTGAGCTACGGCCTACATGGATAAAGTACTTTTTTACTGCAAAAATTGCACAGTTTCTTCGTTTGTGGTGTTTTTCTGAGTTTTGATGCTTAGCTATAACTATAGAATTCCCTTAACGAGTTTGTTTCCGAGAATTGCTACTCTTCTTAAGGAAAGGACGTGACATGTTTTTCTGTAGAGTGTATAACGTTGTGACAGAAACGTTAAAACCCACCACCTAACTCTCCTGATACTTCCAGAATATATCTTAAGTGCCTACTAGTTTCCTAGCCAATTTCAGGTTTGTAAGAAAACATTATGGATCTTTCCACCTAAAAGTTGTTTCATTACCTTCTTATGTACTTTATTTACACTTTACAACATGAGTCCATGTTTGTTTCTTATGTAGAGCAAGAAAAAACAGTCAAGGGCACTTTTTTTGACTTTTTATTTATTGTCCTGCATTCTTCTATAGTTTAACAATTTGAGTGGTAAATGATTGATTTTATTTGAGCCTCAAAACTCTTTTCTTCATGAAACTGCACAGGCACTGCTAGATGTTTATACCATTGAAAGAGAGATAGGAAAACTTGATGGAATCAGAGTTGGACTTGTGGGAGACCTTGCTAATGGGAGGACTGTTCGTTCACTTGCATACTTACTAGCCAAGTATGAGGATGTGAAAATTTATTTTGTCTCTCCCAACGTGGTTAAAATGAAGGTAACTGGTGCAAATTGTGGTTATGCCATGCCAAGTACACGATACAAGTAGTTCTAAAATGTTTTTGTTTTATCATAGGATGATATAAAAGAGTATCTGACATCGAAGGGTGTGGAGTGGGAAGAAAGTGCTGATTTGATGGAGGTGGCTTCTAAGTGTGACGTGGTTTATCAAACTCGCATTCAGAAAGAAAGATTTGGAGAGAAAATTGATCTTTATGAGGAGGCAAGAGGCAAGTATATTGTGAACAAAGATGTCCTGAGGGTGATGCAAAAACATGCTGTGGTTATGCATCCTCTTCCAAGACTTGATGAGGTAAAACACCTAGGAATTCACATGGCATTATATCATGTACTCTTGTTATCAACACAAGCTTTTGAGGGAGTTATAATGTGGCTTAGTATTAAAGTTGGAAGTGAAGGTACCAGAGGTTGTGGGTTCAACTTCCTCCACTGACACTTGCGAGTTATGAGGTTGGTTTGGTGAGTTTGGAAGGAAGGGTGAGAGAGATTGTTAGTTCAATCCCACTGACAAAATACTAATTACTAACATTTGCCGATAAAAAAACATTTAAGATTAAATAAACTAAATTTTTCCCTTAATTTCATGCAGATCACAGTGGATGTTGATAGTGATCCAAGAGCTGCATACTTTAGGCAGGCAAAGAATGGTCTATATATTCGGATGGCACTCTTAAAGGTATTGCTTCTTGGATGGTAAGGATTTCATTCACTTTTCAAAGTGAATGGGGTTATCTAAGGTTTTCTTCATTTTCTTGGATTTTAGCGTGTTTTCTATCATATGGTGACATCATTTCTCACAGTTAGATCGATGTTGGGAGGTATTACTTCTGCGTCTTTAAAGTAAATGGACGTGGTTCCTCATGTATCTAAACTACTGTGTTTCCAAACACAGTTTTTTTTTTTTCTTCTATTTGTAGGCTTCACAAATAAAGTGACAGAATTAAAATCTTCTTTCTAGAGTGAAAATTACAGTCACCAACCTAAATTATTGAAACGTGAAAGTTTGTGTAACATAGCGTTCATAGCCTGACCTTAGTAATTTGTTTCAGCACATATAAGAAAATGGCCATGTTGCATGTGTCCCACGGAATAATCTGCATATCACAACATTTTGGTTTCAATTTACTGATAATATTCTATTATGTTCTTTTACGATGACACTCTAAATAAATTGTATGATTAATTGGTGTATAAAGTGCGAGGTTGTATTAAAAATTGATATACAACCTTTTTCTTTTAAATTATTAATCATTGGGGCGTTGCTACGTTATCATCATAACGATTTCATGAATTAACAAGTGGAATATGAAGGTAGAAAATTCCCATCGAACTATTGTTATCAACTTCATTCCTACCATTATTAGAATAGCAGTTGGCTTGTGTATCTCTCCCCAATTTTAGTGCATTTTTTAATAACGTATGGGAATTTTATAAAGTTCTCCACCTTTATTTGTCATGTTGTAAATATAGGTTTTATATTCGTAATAAAAAACTTAGAAATTTAAACTTTTACTTTAGTATTTTGTACAAAACATTTGATTATTTTATGTTGAAATTTTATTTTAATTTTCAAAAACCATATAAATAGAGAGAAAATATGATGAGCATACCTTTCCCTTTTCTTCTCAATATGAACAATGCACTCTAATAAGAACTTGAAACTCGATTGACAAATAAACTAAATTTATCATTGGTCCAAAAGCAACTAATTTTCAAGTCATGTTATAATACATCAAAAACTAAATTAACTCTATCAAATAGACTTTTCAATATCTCAACCAATTAATTAATCTTTGACTTTTCTCGTCATGAATCACCCTTTCCACAGCCCCAAAAATAAAAAGTTAACGACCAAACTTGAAGCTCGCATTGAGTTGGATTCAGTTAAAAAAAATTGGCCTAAAGGATGCAGACTTAAAAACGAAAGGCCTTGCACTTGTACCGTACTTAAGATAACTTAACATTAGATACTTTCATATTTGTAATATGATATTACCATAGCAAGCATACAAAAATTAACTATTACTGGCAACTGTAGCTACAACGGGAATTTTAAATTGTACCCAACAAAAAGAAACAGGTAAAAAGGAACAGGCTACAGTTTTCTACAACAATGCATGGCCAAGAGTACCATCCTAGACTTCAAAAAGGATATTGAAAACTTAAAATATAAAATGGAAGCAGCATCACTGATAAAATATAATAACTTCAAAGCAGGGGTATAACTTGGAAGAACTTTCTTACACGGCTAATATGTAGGGAACTTGGGATCCACGTTGTATGCCCAAGACTCTAAGCCCCCTACAATGTCCTTGGCAGATGTGAAACCCATTTTCTGAAGACACTGAACAGCCCTTTGAGAATCATTTCCCCTTCTGCACACTACGTACAACTGTGCACCACCACCTGATCCAGAAACTAGACCACTGTCCTTCTCCTCTTTCTTCAAAGCTGATGATATTTCAGGTAGCCTACCCTCTAACGTTGAGAGTGGAATGTTCAGAGACTTCGGTAGAGATACAATCTTGAAATGGTGAGCCGGTCTAACATCAACCAGTACATGTGGTTCCTTCTTAAGAACAATTTCACTGTATTCCTTGCTGCTGATTCTAGATTCACTCGGAAGTAGATTTAACTTCAAAGGAGGCTGCATATGCATTATTGAAAATATAAAAATAATTTCGTGGAAGGCAATATTATCAACAGCAGTCTCATCCAATAAAAATGGCCAATAGTACACCCAACTTAACCAGAAGCAATGCTATCTAAATACAAGGGAGGTGAAAGGCAAGAATAAAAGAAATACCACACGCAAGGGAGTCTCAGTGAACTTCTCATAATCAAATTCTCGGAATTTCTGCTGTGTAAATGTTGCATTTTCTCCACATGCTTCACAATACGTAGACCTTCCTCTAATTTTGACCTGTGCAATTAAAACACAATCAGTAAGAAATAAATAAGATCTTGCAATAGAAAAAACATAGTATAAATTGTTTTGACTTATGTATTTTCAGTGTACTACTTGAGGAAAAACATTCGGACAAATAATGAGATTTCATCAATTATATCACTTTGTGATAGCATAATTACAACATGGTTTAGAACTGTAAATATTACAAGTCTCGATTTAATAGGTGACAGAAAAGTTAGTATGAATACGAGAATCACTCAACAGTAATAGTAATGTCAATCATTGCATCCAAGTAACTTATCGAAATAAAATCCTAATTTATAAGAAATACTAAACATTCAACCCCCGCCCCCTCACCACTTGAAAAATCCTAAGAGGAGTTAGCGTCAGTCTCTAATATTTTCTCCATTATGGGTTGAATTTATTACAAATCATAACTTGGTTTCCCTTTTAAATCTGGTGTGAGAATAAGTGGAGCCCACCAAAAAATGCAATTTCCAATAAATTTTAATCGACGATAGAGGGTGTTAGAAAGATTATGTTAAGAGAGAACGTATCCAGCATTTCTCGAATCCTAATAGACATTGGAGTTCCCGACATACAATACGAATCCTTCCAGACAATGCATCCAAGAGAAGCATCCTTCCTGAGAGTGGTTCACCAACAGCAGCCGCAATCTTAATAGCCTCAAGAGCCTGGAGACAGCCAATTATACCAGGAACTGAAAATGATAAGAGCAAATGTCAAAAAAACAGAAGAATAGCCAGAAAAAAAATAAATAGGTACTAATGAGAAGTAAAGCAAGCTGAATGATAAATATTCATCATCATTAACAGAGATGATAAACAGTCCAGCATCTATAAATCATAGTTTAGCAAAAAGAAATATATATGAAACAACTTAAACATTCAAAACAAATTGAATCTTAGCTAATAAGTCTTACTAAAGGACACATTCCTGCTAAACAAAGAATAAATCGCAATATGCCTCACATCACCCTTCTAGCATGTCATTCTTATTAAGCCTCATGACCCTTTGATTCCCCATTTTAAATTTCCTTCGTTGTATAGTATAGTACCATTCGTGAGATTAGACAAACTTTTAAGCTGGTTGTGAACCGGTGAATCTACAAAAAATCTTCTTCTTCATATCTACAAAAAATCTTCTTCTTCAGTTAAACTTGATGCGTCAAAACATATTCCCCATTTATAGAGACAGATTGGCAAAAAGGAATCACGCAATCAGACTAAGTACCTAGTTGTCACCAATAATTTAAGCATACATTACCACACATCCATGACTCAACTTTGCAATGACCACGGGAGATCAGAAGAATTGTCTTTTGGTTGGCATTGCTTCTTATGTAAATGTCTCTTAGACTAGCAGTGAGAAGTAAACTTTATTCAGTTCACAAAAAGCACTAGTAAATTTACCTACTCCAAGAACTCCACCCTCAGCACAACTTTGGCATGCCGTTCTAGGTGGTGGCAATGGAAAGAGGCATCTATAGCACGGACCACCTTTGTAATTGTAGACAGTAAGCTGAAGCATACGTTTCCCTTGTTAAAACTTAAATTATGCGACATAATCAAGCATACATGATGACTTGTTCTCCATAAAGCATTATGCAACTGAAATGCTAGAAGAAAAAAAATAAAATTTAGGCATGTACCTGTCCCTCCATTCCCAATGCAGCACCTGAGACAAGAGGCTGCATCATATGAAAATAATTAATAAGCTGTCCCTTAAATCACATTATGTACATAGGTATAAAATAAATGCATATAATTGCACCTTTTCAAATTTATAAAAAATAAAACTGATGCCTAGTGATTACAAATCTTTTAGAGATAATAATTAGTAGGCATAACTTCCTTTTTTATAAATTATTAGTAGGCAACAGCATAGGAGCAAACATAACTTCCTTTTTTTTTAATGAATATCAATATCATACAGAATAATGCTGACTTTGGAGTTGCATTCTGTGAGGCCGAAATCTTAGAATAACAAGTGAAAAGGCCCATATGGCATCAATTAAATTTGCTCATACATCAAAACATTAATATTTACCTTTCCTAGTACCACGCAGCAATCACTGATCAGGTACCTGGTAGGAGCATTATCTGTTGCATCTACTATTATATCATATCTATCAAATTCGCATAATTAAAACAAAGAAAAACACGGTTAGTCATAACATTCAATGTTAAATGAAAGCATAGAAGGAAGAGGCCTCAAGAAAAAAGTAAGATCAATCAAATTATAGAAATCATACTTGCTAAGAATTTCCAAAGCATTAGAAGTCCGCAAAGCCTCTTGATGTTCCACAACTTCAATAGAGGAGTTGACCCTAACATTCAAAACATCTTAGTTCCAAGGACAATGATGTTACAAGCATTTGAAAAAAAAAAAAATTCTAACGAGGGTTCATTTTCAGTTGTCCACAAAAAATTGATGTGGTAAATAGTAGGTCAGAGAGCAACATACGAGCGACAAGCAGCACCGGCAGATTTCACTTTTGGCTTACCAACATATGCTTCTGTGTGGATAACCTGAACAAAAGTAAGAACTTGTCAAAACTAATAACCGTAGTGAAGTTAAAAGAAAAACAGTAAATGAACACAAACACAGAAGCAAGATACTTTAACATTGTACTCGCAAGAGTGTAAACACCCAAAGGCCGATGCCGGACACAAACATATATGAACAATACACAAGGTACATGTTGCACCTGCTATGCCTAAAAGGGGTGGGAGGGTAAAACAGACAATATTGTACCTGCCTATGCATATTATTCAGCTCAACCACGTCATGATCAACAATACCCAAGCGCCCTGAGTGTAGATTTTAAAAAGTAAGCTTTAAAATTATATAGACTAGAACAAGGATGATAGATAACAGAATGGTATTTACCAACACCAGCAGCTGCAAAGTATAACAATGCAGAAGCACCCAATCCACCAGCTCCCACAACCAAAATCGATGACTTCAACAGATTTGCCTGCCCTGCTCCCCACAAACGCAACAAGTTGGGAACATTTACGACAAATGCAAAAAGCACACGACAAGATACTAATTCTTATGGTTACCATAAAGCAACCTAAAAATGGAACTAAACAATATCCAATACTTGAGCATACATATGCAATAAATAGAATCTTCCTTCATTAAGTTAAATTTAGTTAGGCTAATGCAGCGCGATAATTAAGCATTTGAGATATTGAAAAGAAGACCTTCAACACCAAATGAAGGAAGCATAAGATGACGACTGTATCTGTGGATCATGTCCTGCGTCAAACCGTTGGTGGGGTACGAAGAAGGATGAGAAGAGCCATTGGTCGGTGCGGCGTCGTTTCGGAGATTAATCTCTCTGAGTTGAGCTTCAAGCGCAGAGATTTTATGCTCAATTTTTGCCTTTGCATCCTTCAGTGAATCCAATTCCCGAAGAATCTCCGACGCCGACATGGCAACAACACAGACTCAAACTGTGACTTTGCACTCTTCTCTTCCGTTAGCTTCACCCTTCAACCTGTTCCAGCGCCACACGCACCAAAACCAAACCAGGGTTTTCTACCCCAAATTTTACTATTCAAAATAAGTTTGGGAAGGATGTTTTAATAATTAATTATCGTCCATATTTAATTACAAATCTGATTTTTAATATGAATATATATTTTTTTACTTTTATACTCATTTTATTTAGTTTTTATATTCTTTATTTCAATTTTTTTAGTCCTTGTGAATTTTTAAAATAATGGCTAAAAGGATTATAAATGAAATATATAAATATTAAATAATGCAGATTCAAGGATTACATTTTTTTCATTTCTAATCATTTCAACAAAAATAAGTAAAATGTGTTATATTTGAAAATATAAATTAAATTATAATAGGATAACACTGTTCCACATTGTAACATAAAAAAACTATTGAGTGGTTGAATTATACGTTAATATTTTTAATTAAAAAAAATAGAACAAAAATAAAATGTTCGTATTTTAAGGTATCAGAGTCAATTTTCTTATGAGTATCTAAATATCATCAACTTATTATTGTTTGTGATATTGAGATTTATGGTATGACAAGCAATACAGTGATGCAATAACACTTAAATTTTAACGTAATTACATATTGAAAACCTAAGCATAATATCACCATTGAATTAAAACAATTTTATATCGATTAATTGTATTATGCGGTGTTGCCTTCCTTTTATTTAAGCATGTGCTTTATTTAAAAGCATCTTATAATATTTAAAAGTATTTAGAATATATTATAAGTGGTTCTACTTATTAGGGATTAGGAATAATAGTGACATATCAAATAATACTAAATAGCAAACAGACAGTGGGTGATGTAAAAAATCGGCAACATCTCATTTAAATTTATATATATCATTTTTTTTCATTAACACATACTTGTAAATTAAAAAATATATATATATATCCTTTATTGACTAGATATAAATAACATAATTTTGCTTATTGAACTATAAAATAATCAATTTATTCTTTTTTAAATTTCTTAGTGTAACGATTAATTTAGTTGAATAAGAAAAGAAAAGTTTAAGATGTTTGTTTTAACAAAATAGTAAGAAAAAAATAATCACGCTTTTTCATTATAAACATTAATGTCACGAGAGATTTATCACATTTGTTATTTATTTATTTTAAATTAGAATAGTATTTACTGATGTTAAAATGTATTTTAATCTGATTCTAACTCATAAGTTAAATCAGCTTATCACTAGTGCAAGTTAGGTTAAATTGAAAAAATTTAGTGTTTTGAATGTGAATCAGGAAGAGTCTCATACATTTAAGTCAAGAATCGAAAATAGGTTGACTCATAAATGATTTAGGTTCATAATTTGATTTTTTAAGTACTAGAATATTCTTCAATCATATTTCAAAGTTTAATTGTTTAATTTATTTATTTGATATTTTAATTTTCAACTATTTTTTTTATAATTCTTTTTGAAAAATTAGTTTAATATTTTGATTTTTATATTATAAAAAATTAAATTGCGTTGGTCTATTTTATTGTACTATAGTAAATATATAAATAATTTTCAAATCAAAATATGTATAAGTGAATTAATCCACTAATCTATCAAATTCATGGTAGGTTAAATAACGTTACAAAAGTTTTAACAAGCTAAAAATAAATTCAGCTTATAATAAATCAATCCATACAAACCAAATAAACTTACTTTGACACCTTTATATAAACAGAATTATAGTTAATATTTGTAAATATAAAATACAATCAAATTAAAAATATTATTAAATGCTGACTTTAATATACTATATAATTATTATTGTTATTTTATAAGTATTTCTGATATATAAATAGATGTACATTAAAATTACATGATTTAACCTTGACATTGTTTATTTAGATTTTAGTCTAAAATTGTATTAATCTGACCAAAATATTGTACTGATTTAACAAAATATTGTGATACTAAAAAGTACTTTTGATGTTATATTTTTTTATTATAGCTAAGTGACAATTAATCTTTCATATTATCATAAAATTATCGATAAGTTTCAAAATGTCCTTTAGTAATTAAGTAATATTAAATGTATTACAATTAATATATTACTTTAAATATAAAATTAAATAATAATTATATTATTTAAGTAAAATATTTCACTTATTTAACTAAATTGTGTGGCAATGGATGGAAATAGTTGATAGTTTTAAAATAATAATATTTTAATCTATTTTTAATTTATCAACTTTAATTATTATTAAATTATTATATTATATTATTAAAAAGAATTAAAATAAATAATTTAACGATCGAAGTAATAAGTTAAAATAAATCAAAAATAGATTAAAATATTATTATTCATAGATTTAATAGATGGTATTAACCAATAACAAATACTGTACCGTGTCCAGGTGCAGTCTTGTTTTTTTCTCTATTTTAGCAGACATTAAACACCAGACTGCTCCAATTATAATTCAAACTCAATTATAATTATCAATTTTACTCAATTTTATTTATCAAACCTTATCTCTTTATTCAATTCAATCCAGTCCAAATTTATGTCCAAATTTTGTCAGAATAATGATACTTTGATTTACTTTGAGTAAAAAAAATAGATTTTTTTTTTTTCAAATTCAAATCCTACGATTTTTTTTTTCCTTAGTTGATAATTTATTGGATTGGTATTAACCAATGGCAAAACCGTGAATATCTGCGGTGTGTTCAGGTGCAATCTTGTCTTCTTGTTTTCTATTTAAGCAGACATTACACACCACAGTGCTCCAAGAACAATATTTTTACCAACTACTCACTCTCAAACAAACACAGGGAGAGAGAAATCATGGTTGGTGCTCACTTCAACACCATTCTCCATGCCACTTCAAGATCATCTTTGCTAAAATCCACTACCACTAACCCATTCTTCAACAACACAATCAAGGTATCTCCGATTTTTGTTTCTTCTACTTCAATTTCCCTCTCTGATGCAGTGTACTAATTTATGTAATTCTGTTACCCACTTTCCATGAAAACTTTTATTCTTCTGTAAGAACAAACAACCCCACCTGGAAATTAAATTAGACACATGAAAAGTGGAATCTTATCTTCATCATTTTCAGATTCATTTTGCTTGGAATCTTAACTTTTTTGTGTGTTTGAGATGGAAAAATTCTGAGGTTTTCAGCTTTCTGCATAACCCAGTTCTTGAAAATGGAAACATTGACATAGGAATGTTGAAAGTGCAAGCAACTCAAAGGGGTTTGCTATAGGAGTAGTGAAAACTAATGAAATTTTACTGTGGTGAAAATATGTTGAAGAGTGAACAGAGAGTGGGTTCTGGTTTTTGGTTATTGAACTAAGGAATTGAGAATTTTGTTTCAGAACTATGGACAAGCAATCAATGGAAACCGTAGCCGTTTGATGGAAGAGAGGGCACCCTCCACAGCTGAAGAGTTTCAAAGAGTTGCTGAGGAAAAGGCCAGAGAGACGAAGGAAGGGCCAGGAACTCAGAATGTTGAAAAGCTATGTGATGGTGCACAAATCGGTGACTCCAAGGTTGGATCTGTCAAGAACTGAGATTAGAATTTAGAAACCCTTTCTCTGAACTATCAGATTTCTACTGTATGCGCAACTAGAATAAGATTATGTTATTTTCCATGAACTTAATTGTAAGTGTTTTCTGCACCTAGAATAAATGATATTATTGTTGGATCTTCTCAGAGAAATACGTCTGAATTCCTAAGATGGTGTCGAATGATTTCATCAAAATCGGAAAAAAAAAGGTAAAAGGTGAAAGACGTATATGTATTGTTTTGTAATGAATAAAGAGACTTGGTTGGGATTTTATTGTTTTCCAGCAACATTAGTTTGGCATGTCTCATGTGTTGTATGACAGAGCAGAATAAACAATTGTGTGTACAATGTGGTTAGCCTTTTTTTTTAGGGTGTCAAAAGAAGTAAAATGTGTTGATATTTAAACACAAATTTTTGTCTTAGAGTGGTGTTTGCAAGGTAAAATGTGTCTTTTCGATGAAAGAAAATAGTTGATGGTCCCTCCATTGTGGCCATGTTTTGTCCTAACTTATTTTTGTGGTTGGGAGGTATCATCCACTATCACATACATTGATACGAGGGACAACCTCGCCAAACTTTAGTACTTGGATCCCATTTACCATTATTTTGTTTCCTCTCAAATCAAATTAAATAGAGATGGATATGAAGAAAATATTCTATATAAAAATATCATAACAAACTAGTGTGATGAATATAGAAACGTATGAGTAATTGAATCTTATATTATTAAAAAAAATTATATTGAAACTCTTCTTGACACAATAAGTGGGAAACTCTTCCCAACACTTTTTAATTACCATTCAAAAATTATACTATTAATTAAAAGTATATAGTATTGTTAATATTAATTGCAATATTAATAGCTTTATTTATTGCTAAGATAAGAACAGAATTTACATATTAATTAATTCTAAATCTTATCCTTAAGTGGTGCAAGCTTATCATTTACTCTAATATGATCTTATCTTAACAAGCTTGTTCATTCTGATATGGCCTTGTTTTGGTTATCTTTTTATCAATTTAAACAACATACGTATACGTAATATATTTATTAAAAAATGTCAAAGTATTACAGATTTTTTTTTTCTTGAATAAATATATTTGAAATGCATTATGAAAGAAAATATGACACGGGATTGAATATTACAAAATGAAAGAAAAATGGACATGACACTGTGGATTGGTGATTAACCAGCACACTATCCATTATGTATGATTGAAAATATGACACGGGATTGAATTAGTATAGTGTATTTGATTGAAAAAAAAAATAAAGAAAAGAAAATAGTGTAATCTATTATATTTTTTTCTCATATATTCTTATACATTTCTAAATTTTTAATTATTTATTTTTGGAAGAAAGTGACTAATCATCATTAGTGAATCTCTTCTTCATAATTACATTTTTTTCGGCCATAATATTCAAACTCAAGATCTTACTTTTAAGAATCTTGGTTGTCACTTTATTCAAATTCAAGATTTTGCTCTAGTAATTTTCATAACACATTTTATCCGTTTTATTGACGCTTTAAATTCCTAACTTTTTGGAATTGTAAAATCAACGAGAAAAAGAAATTAGGGAAAGGAAATATATATTACTTTTATAGTATTTATTTAAAAACGAAAAATAGAGAATAAGAATGTGTTCTATTTATTTATTTGTAAAATTATATCATTTTTATATAGCATGCAAAATATAATAGATTCATATTAAAGCAAAAAACGTAGCAAAAGAAAAACTTTTTAGTACTGTTTATTTATTTTTATCACCCCTTTCATAAATCTAAATAAGGAAAGTGATCGACTTTCTTTTTTATTTCCATTCATCTGCATCACATATTATTTTTCACTTTTTTTTTTCCCCACTATTTAACTCCCACACAAAAAGCTAAATATTAATAGTGACAATAAAAACTTTCTTGCAGTGGATGAATAGATATCGTGTCATGAAAATTAAAGCAGTGGGCCAAATCAAACTTTGCCACTCAAATTCAAAGAGACGATGATGAAAACCATCACATTTATTGTCATTTTTTTTTCTTAAAGTAATTCTGCAGAGATATTCTTAAAGCAAGTGAGAAAAAAATAAAAAATAAAAAATAAAAGGTTTTGCTTTTTACTCAAGAGTTTACTTGCTTCACTTCATCTTATTGTAGAATGTGAGATAGAAGATGAAAGGAGTTTGTTAGGTGAAAATAGAATGAAATATTGTGAACAAACTCTCACTACATGTGGCCACGAGCCCATAAGAAAGTTTGGCAGCTTCATATACTCAAATAGATAATGAAAAAAAAAAAAAAACATATTTTATGATTCGTTATCTATGACTCATTATTTTTGACGGATGAAGAATAACACATGTAATGATATGTAATGAGTTAGGTGAAAAGATCATCTTACGTAATCACTTGAGAATAAACCCTCTTCTTCACAAAATGATGAATTTATCGAGTTGATTAACGGGAGACATGATATTAATAAGATATATGTTCAATTCATTTCAAAGATGGAGATTATTTTTAAGTAATTTTAAGGTTAAATATGTTTTTCTATTTCTCAATTTTAATTAAAAATTAGAAGTTTTTTTTTTCGAAATTTTGACTTAATTTAATATTTTAATTTTATAAATGTATGAATTTAATATTTTTAATCAACTATGATTAAATTTATTAGATATTTTAAACGTTTTTCATGATATCATTTAAGTTGTTGTTTACATCGTTTGACATATTTCTATTGTAATGTTAACATATAAACATGTTTAAAATGTTAAACAAACTTAAAAAAATCGATAAAAGAACTAAATTTATACATTTTTAAAGATTAAAAATTAAACTGATATAAAATTTTTAAAAATAACTAATTTTAATTTTTATTAAAAAATTAAAAAACAAAAATATCTTTTAATTAAAATTTTTAAAGTAAATAGTTTATGGATATTATCTCTACGAAGTATTTCTATCTAATGACGCTTACATTCATATTCAAATTCCTAAAAATAAATTATTGGACCAGATGCTCCCATAACAAGCACAAACTGCTTATAAGTTTTGTACATTAAATAAGATGACAAGATAATGTTCTCAATTTTTTTTTTAAACGTTAAAAGAATTCGTTCAGGTTTTTATTTTTCGAGAAAGGTGAATAACTCACTTTCTTTTACAAAATTATGAAATTATTTTATCAAATTTATTGATGTAGCCATTAAAAAAAAAAAAACTATATAAATGAGTAGTAATACGTCATGTTTGTATAGCACGACATGAAAAAAGTTTTATTTTTTCAAACAACTTCAAATTATTAATGGTAATGAAGTTATGTTTTGAAATCATAATTAACTTTTAATTTTCTTTTTTTAATTTATATAAAAGATGTAATTCTTTATATGTAAAAGAAAGTAAAATTAAAACTTATAATTTTAAAACATGACTTCATCATTTTGATAACTTAAAACTGTGTTAGGAAAACAAAATTCTATATTTGTATAATGTTTTAAAAATATCCTAATATTGATAAATTTAAGAAAAAAATAACATCATTTTCATAAAATTATATATAGTTTTAAATTTTAATCTTCAGTAGCTTATATTAGTTAAAAAGCTTTAGTGGACTACAGTTATTATAAAAGAAGAAGAAAAAAATGAAAGAAAGGAAAACAAAAACACGTTGGCAATTAAGATGAGAACAGACCAAGTTTAAAGTCTGAGTTAATTTGATCTATTTAATAAAAATGTTACGTTTGGACTTAAAAAATATGTTTGATTAAGAAAATCAGGTTTCAAGTTATTAAAAACCTATTGAGAACATAAATTAAAAATCCCATATCATAAGTAAAATAAATATTTAGGATAAAAAACATATTATTAATAAATTAAATTTAATATTTATTTTAAAATTTATATTTTATAACTATTTAAATTTGGTCTAATCTATTTAAAAGTTCACTTGATAATCTATTTAGATATTAAAATATGAAGGAAAAAAAAATCTTAAAATATAATTTAGATTGAACTCTTAAAATGCATGGTCAGAATCCATAAACGTTTAGGAATCTGGACTCCTTGGCCCTCTAAAACGAAGATGTTTGGGTCATTTCTTCCTGCAATCCTATTTTATCTTCCTGTACCCCATAACTTTCAAAACTCCCATTTTACCCTCAGTGAAATTAAAAATCCTAACGTTATAATATATATAATATAATACTCCTTGCGTATCAATTGGCCTGGAAAATGACCAATGGCAAAATTTTTTCCCATTTATCCTTATTATAATAAATTATGTCCGTTAATTAATGACAAGAGTTATATTGTCAATTAATAATAAGAGTTATGTTATATAACATAAACAGTTATTTTACGTAATATAACAATTATTGTATCCGTTATGTACCATAATTGATTATTATATTATATAATGTAATTAATAATTATTTATTGTAATTTTATTAATTATTAATATTTTATTGCTCTTTAACTTTAATATTATGATCAAATAAATTTTTTTTATTAAGTATAATTTGTATTAAAAACTATATAATAATTTTTATTTTAATATTTAATTATATCTTTTGTATAAAATATTTTAATTATTTTATAAATATTTTAATTTATAACTTTCGATTTTATTACATCAATCAAATTATTTATAATTTGTTTTACTCTTAATTCTCATCCTCTTAACCTAAGCTATTACATTTTTTTTTTCTTCATGCTCTAACTATCGCCTCAACCAAACATAAAAAACAAATGACATTATAGTTTCAAAATTTTGTTAGAAAATTATTTTTGCGACGCTTTCTTTACAATATTCCAGGTAAAAGTGCCAGGAGTTGGCACACCACGCACTCTCAATGCGCGTCAACCAATCAAGAAAAAGAAAAAAACCGTTAAATGGGAACATGGACTCTGCTGGGTTTTCACATTTTGAACTTTGTGATTGTGACCAATGCTTGAATTTTGAGGACTTAAAAATACCGAAACATCGTGGCAATAAATCCTGCTTGATTTTCGTTTCGGCTGGCTTTTCCATGTGACCATTCCCCCGCAAATTCAGTTACAACAGAAAGTGCTTTTGGGCCTTTAGCTCATATACCCTTGCAACCGTAATTAAAGGGAAAGAAAATTGAACATAAAAATAAAAATCAGACACAACCAAACCCAAGAATCTCGTGAATGTTTTAAAACAGTCTTTTCAGAATTGTGGGATCTTCTATCTCCATTCTTCCATGCTCCAACTGTTGCATATTATTATTACACTTACTCTTTTGTGTCGGTTGATGCAAGTACTTACATCGCCGATCTATAAAACTTGACATTTTTTTCAACTGTTTTTCTTTTTACGTTATATTTGTTGTCAATACATTGTGTTTTTATAACTTTTTATGGATAAAATTGCAAATCCTTCTTAATATAAATTTTTCGATAAAAATTATTAATTTTTTATAATTTTGTATTCATAGTAATAAATTTAAATTCTAAACTTTGAATGAATGCATAACAAATATGACAAAAATAAAAAAGCACGTTTGTTAATTGTAAGTCAAAGGGACACAACCCACTTTCACTACTTATGCAACTCATTCCAAATGCTAGTAGAAGAAGGGGTACACTTTCCTATTTCACCTAATGCCTCTAACATTGACTCTATAGTTTGTATCTTATACTGTATACTTAAATTACGATGGCGGCAAAAAAGTAAGCACTGCCATGAAAAAATTCTCTGGTAGGGCACATAATGGAGCAAAATTTTTCTCTATAACCTTAACTAGCTAGAAGCTATCAAAGGGGTTTTATTGTGATGAACATCACCATGTGACTGATGATGCAATCTAGCAAAAACCCCTACTAAAGCTGCAGTGTTGTAGGTGCATGCCTCTGTTTGGACGTAATTTGATCTCTCATCTTTAAATTGGTCTTTGATGTCAGGCCCACCAACGAGGGCCCCAATTAGTACATTTGGATTGGGTTCACCGCGTCCATACCAGCTATCATAACCCTGAATGCACCCAATAAAACCCTTGTTTTCCTTTGATGATTCAATGGATGCGCCCCTATGGTGCACCCTCTGGGGGAAATCGGGACCGTAGCCTACCAAGTAACTCATACCCATTGGATTAGATCCTAAGATGTAATCAACCTGTGATTTCGCAAAGGCAAACATCTCGTGTGGACCCACCTCTCCCCTTTCGCAATGCAGCTTCTGATGTGTGGCTTGGAGGTGATCAGAATACAGTGTGAGAAGAAACGACGCCGTTGCCACGTACTGCATGTTGTTCCATTGGCGGGTGTACAATAACCCCCCTGGGGTGCGCTCCACGTTACTCACGTTGTTGAGGTTGAGGCACGCGCAGAGATAGTGCTCGGCTTTTGAACGATACTGTTTAAGTACGACTTCATGCTGCTTGTGTTTCTTTTCTTCCGTTGATAACTGTCATAAGGAAAATGTCGGTAAGCAATTTTCATTATTTCATTCTAAAATGAATCAATAAAATTAAAATAGATGCTTAAATCACTCTCAATTATAAACTAGGTACAAGTAATTGATGATATCATCGATAATCACGTTACATTAAAAGAGTTAAATATATTTGAAATTTCTAAAATTATATGCGGAATTTTATATTCCAAACTTATATTTGATATTCAAACATTCAAAACAAATAGATGAATATAGAGTTAAATATATTTTGATTATTTAATTTTAACTGAAAATTGAAATAAATCTTTTTTTGAAATTTTGGACCAATTTAGTCTCTTATACTTAGAAATGCATGAATTGATTCTTTTTAATACAAGTTTATTAAGTTTATTTGATGTTTTAAACAAGTTTATAACATTTGAGTTGTTTATACTGTTTAATACATTTTTGCTTTAATTTTAGTTGAAGATCGTCTCTAAAATACGTTTAAAACATCAAATAAACTTAACAAACTTGGATTAAAATAATTAAATTCACGAATTTATAGATATGACAACTAAATTTATTCAAAACTTCAAGAGACTAATTCTGATTTTCATTTTAAGAAATTAAAAACATATTTAACCCATAAATATAATCTTTTTTAACGACATTAAATTTTGGAAATTTTGTTTGCATTACATACTGATATTTGATGGTAAAATGGGATGAAGACATGGTAAAATATGTTAAATGGTGTAAACACTTTAAATGTTAGTCCAAAACACCATTTAACACGAAAAAATATTATGAGGGTTATATCTGTTAATTTTTAAAGTTTTGAAATCAAAGTATATCAAAATTTGAGACAGATAAACTTTAATTTTGTATCAAAATTTAAAGATTAAAATTATATTTAATTATTTTGAAAATGATATTTTTATTTCATTTTTTTTTTACTTTGTTATATTTTTGTAAACCACGCTTTCTTTTGTTTTTACTTTTTACAACAAAAAAACATGAAGTGATACCATCAGTCTAGTACTTCTATCGTACCTTCTTTCCAGGACAGTTCAAAACTTTGAAAGGTAGAAGAATGATTAAGCAGAGATTAGAAAACACAAATTACAATAAAGTAAAAGAAAAGAAAGGGATTTAAATTGGGAAGTGTGAGGAAAGAGATGATTATTGTTTACCATGGAAGCAATGGCTTGAACACCAGCATATTTAACATCCCAGCTGAACTCACTGATGGCCCAAGTGGTCCCACCAAAGTCATGAGCCTTCTCCACAAAATAGTTTAAATATTGGTCCTTCTCTGTGGCCTTATAAAGCCAAATAGCTGCCCACAGCAACTCGTCCATGTAGCCACTAACGGAAGTATAATACCCTTTAGCCACTCCAACACTCTCATCATACTTCCCTTTGTATTTGTCACCAAACTCAAACAACTACAACAAACACCAACCACATCCCTATTATAATCTCAATTATCCACGATCAAATTCACATTAATCCAACTAGTTTAGTTAATGTCAATAAAACAAATACCTGTTCTGCATGATGCAAAAGTTGTTGAGAGTAATGTGGATTTGTTCTCCTAAACACCATGGATGCCGCCGCCAACGCCGCCGCGGTCTCGCCGGCCACATCCGACCCAGGGTTGTCGCCGTCAACCTTGTAAGCTCGCCGTGACGTCGTCATGTCCTCCGGCCGCTGCCAACAGTAGTGATCGGTGTAGCCGTCACCCACCTAAACATGTTCACTCATAATAAGATTATGTATATAACAATTTTTACAAGAAAGGTCCGCATATCATGATTTTTAAACCTAATTTAATTTCATAAAATTGATTTATAAGATGAGATTTACATCTTTTTGTATAATATGAAATTATTTTTGTTTCTAGTATGTAGAACTAGAAATTATTAAATGATATATTTGGAGTCCGATAACGGATAAAATATAATATCTAAAAAATTGTTAGAATAAGTAACAACTTAATTCTGATATCATGTTATCAACTTAATTCTGATATCATGTTAGAAGTAAATTTTAAATTTAAGTTAATCTTAAAAAAATCAATTTATAAAATGAGATTTGCATTCCAGACATACTTACATATTCCACTCACGCTTACATAACCTTATCACCGGTAGATGTAGTACTTCTCACAAAAATTTCATCGCGTAAAATTTTCTTATAACTTCTAGTAAAGTTTAAACAAATGTTATAAAACTCCATGTTCATGGCAGGAAAACAAGGAGAGATCCGTAGAATCTTCCGACATTAGGATCGATTCCTCCGGTTAGTTTGGAAGAGGCATTGAGTTCTCAACGGCGGCGCGTGGGATGATTAATTTAAAAAAGTGAAAAATATCTTGAATTGCATGGAGTGAATTGAATTACATACCTCAACCCAAAGAACATTGGGGTGTGTGTGGGCCTTTATGAAATAGTCCGTTCCCCACTTGATGGCCTCGAGCGTGTGAGCGTACTCGCCGGCCGCTGCGATTTGTTGGCCGTACTCTATGGCAGCCCACGAGAGGAGTGTGACGGTGAATGCCATCGGCAAACCGAATTTCACGTTGTCCCCTGCATCATAGTACCCTCCCACCAAGTCCACCTAAAAGTCCCCAAAAACAAGAACCATAATGTTGGAAGAAAACCCAAAAAAAAACGAATATAAAAGAAAACATGGTTTTGGGTTCAGATTTTATAGGAAGCAATGGAGCATGTACCCCTTGTTCTAGGCCATCGGTGAGGGCAGAATGGTGACGCCAAGTGACCCTTTGGTTGTAGGGTAAGCGTCCTGAACGCTGCGACTCGAAATAGAGTAGGCTCTGTGACAGGGCTTGGCCATAGTTGAAGGACTCACATAAATGGAGGAAGATTGTGGTGAAAGAGAGTAACCAAATACATGGTGCCAAATACCGTATCTGAACCTTCTCTTTCTTCATCTTTCAATCTTTCTCTCCTCTTTCTTTCTCTTTATATATGGTTTGTTCAGTGTTTGGGATTACAATTTACCATGTCATTTTCATAGGTTTTATTGTACTCTCTTTTGTTTTGTTCGTCAACCAATACAGTGTTAGAAAATTGTACTTTCAGACGTGGCGCGTGAAAAACATGTTAGGGTTAATTTTTCCGAAATGGAATGTTTTGTACACTAAAGGGAACTAGTTATGGAATTTATATTTTGTCTTTCAGATTATTTTCTTTCAACAGCTATAAAATGTATTTTTTTTAAATTTAATTATGATTTAATTGAACCTAAGTTTGAATTAAAAGACTAAAACATGAAATTATATGTACACTACAAATTGACGAGTAAGGTACACTAAAAATTCCTGTTCAATGACTATTTCCCATTGTTCAAACTGTCCCCTTTTTTTTTTCACGTGTTTTCATCCGTTTACTTAGTATATATTAATATCACTTGCAGTAACTGTTATTGGTATAAAGAGTTTTAAGAAATAATTAAGATTAAATTTTTGTATTTAATTTAACTGTATTTTGTAATGATATACTTTTGGTTCTTTGACTACAATTAATGAAACCGGTAAACAAATTAAAGCATAAGTATAAACGTATAATGTATTAAAAGAGTTTATTTTTTTCTTTTTCTAAACTTGTATATAAATGTTGTCTGGGTTCAGTAATTAGAATTAGAATTTCACATAGATGAAACGCAAAGTTTTAAAACAAAAAATTATATGAAACTCTAATTATTAATAAAAACAATATTTATAACACTGTAGATAAATTTTTTTCCTGATGAAAATAAATAGGCCAGCGATTCATTGATGAAAATGGGCCAGATATATGGGCCGATGAACACATGTGTTTCTGGCTCAATATTAAATTGGATGATACTTCTTCCATCTATCAATTTTCTTTCTGCACCCCATCAAAGCTTCTGGAAAAAAAAAATCCGGAAAAAAAATTCCGGAATAGAAGCGGATGAATGTCTTCTGAAAAAGTGAGTGAGTGTCTTCTGAAAAAAATATTTCCAGAGGTGATTTAATGTGTTCCGGAAATAAGATCCTGAATAATACGTGAAGGAAGAATTTTGATGGGTTGCAATAAGTAACAGCCTATTAAACTTATAAGGTTTATTTAAATTTTCATTGGGCTCATCCACCTCTTCAGCCTGCGAACATGTCATATTGGGCCCCAAACTATTACAGTCCCATCGAGAATAGTGTTGTTTTATTTGGGTTAATTCATAAAAACAACAACTGTTTCGAGCCAAAGAAAAAAAAAAAATCCTTTTCACAATCCATTGTTGGAAATTTCTTCAGTGGCCTAAGAGTTGATAAGGTTTGATCACCATTTAAAAATAATGTTAAATTTGTCTTATTTAATCCATTGATTCTAAAAATACTCGAGGAACGTGTTAGGTTAAATGATCATCAACGTAAATTGGTCGTCTTCTACCAAACTCGTTACTTTTTGTACTGGCGCTATTATAAATCTTCCATTTTTATGAGATTGTTTTAAATATATCTGTAAGCGTATGTTCATTACATCACGATACTTGTTCCCTGATGTTCCTTCTTCGAATAGATTTCCATGTTTTCTAACCATAGATTTATAACTAACACGACCTTTATCGTTTATGTTCTGGTTGAGCGATTTATCTAGCTTTTCAAGCACAGCGACAGACTCCTAAAGTAATGGAAAGAGAAATAAAACACCCACTTTTGGATTTAGGATTTACTTCAAAAAAATTCGAATAAACTCCCTCAACTATTATGAGACATAATATTTTGGGTTAAATATATTTTTAGTCCTCAGTGAATTTTGAAATTAGTCTATTTCAAAAATTTTGATCAATTTAGTTCTTCTTCTATCAAAATATGTGGATTTAGTCATTTTAATCAGATTTTGTTGGATTTATTTGATGTCTCATACGTATTTCAGGATTGTATTTGAGTTGTTTATATTGTTTTACACATTTTGTTTTAATGTTAAGTCAAATACTATTATGAAACGCGCTTGAAATATCAAATAAACTTAACAAAATTTGATTAAAATAACTAAATCCACATATTTGAAAAGATAAAGGACTAAAATTGATCCAAAGTTAAGAGACCAAATACATATTTAACCCTAATATTTATACATGTAAGAGGTACTCCAACGATTGAAGTGAGTATTTTTTGACTATAGGGTATTAAATACTCTAATTAATGTCATCTAACTACCTTACTAACATCTTCTATTTATAGTTTTGATCATGAGTTTTTTTACTTACCATTCAACTAATCATGGCCCAATAGTGCTTAAACATGATTAATCGATTGATTCGTGCTAATACATTTTTTTGAGTTTGGATAGTGACTTGCATCATTTCACGATCAATCATTCAGATAATGTTAATCAATTTGACATCATATACTTATGTGTTTGCATTTTTTAAGTTTTGAAAAAAAAATTAAAAGTAGTAATAAGAAAGACACAAATATAAGTGTATAAAGTATAAATAAATAAATCCATGACAACTTTTTTTATTAAGAAATATATACACACAAAAAATAATTCTCTTTAAATAGGTATGAATATATAGGTATAGATATACGAGTGAATTGATATCATATTATCCATATATCTGCGATTCATCCACAAATAGTTGGAAAAAGAAAAGGCTTTCAATTAGGTCACAAGTGAAGTAACCCTCTCTCTTCAAAACAACAAAATCGCACCACTTCCACAATCAAACCCTAGCAAGCTGAAATTGGTGACCAATGGAACCAACCACAGAAACATTAAGTGAATTTCCACCATAAATACCGTCAAAATCTCAATGGGAACGGAAACGTAAGGGGAAAGCATCAGAAATTGGCCTTATAAATATCTAGCTTCAGGGATGAACGTGAACTCACCAAAAAATCTCAGGTTTTAATTAAAGACACTTTACAGATCAAAGCATGAATGATACCTTAACCTACTATTCAATTTTAGTTTTGCTGAAAACAATTTTTAGAAAATTTAAAACGCCAAAGAAAGAAAACCACTCACAAAAATGAATAGTTCTAGTTATCATTAAGAAATTGAACAATGTGAATGAATCTTATACCGACCTAAGATAAGTGTAGAATTGTCTAACCTTATTATTATTGTGATAAGATTTTAAAAGTGTAGTGTCAAAATTGGGAAGATGCAATTTGACAAACAGTTTTGACTTATTAAGGAAAAAAGTTTCATTCAATGTACAAAATATTAATTAAATGAATTGAATACACGGTGCCAAATATAAATGTATGTTTCATGTAATAAATATTTGTGTGGCTCTTGCTTGAGAAAACACTCAAGTATAGTTTTCTTAATAATAAGTCCCTTTTACTTAATTTGGCTAACATGAACACGACTCTGCCGACTCATTTAGGTCCTTCAATTCTCCATTTTCTGCACCAAAACCCCATCTTGAGTGTTGAACCGAAAAAGAAAAAAAAAAATCACCCTCCAACTCCAACCACTTCTATTTTGTTAAAGAATTATTGAGTCAAAACACATAATTTCTTAAATATATTTTCAAATTCACATATAAAATTTATCATAGTTCAACATATATTTTTTTGCCGCATAATGGTGAAAATTAGGTAAGTTAAGTCATAATTAAAAAATATAATCTTTGGTGAAATAATTTTTAAGGAAAATATTACAAGAGATAACATCAATTATTTTATGATGATATTAGATGAGTCGAATCATTATAAAATTACGCTGTGTTATGTTCTAAAATCGAAAGAATAATATATTGAGCATCAACTATAATTCTTGACTTATAAGTGATAATGTTGAATTTAATAATTAATAGTAGAATTAGACATATGAGTTTAATTTTCCAAATAATAATTATTAGGAAGAAATTATTGAAGGGTGTTAACACTCCTTTACGTTTATGATTACACATATTGAAAGTTAATGTAAATATTTATTAGTGATCTCTCGAAAATTAAAATTACAATAAAATTATTGTGCAATTAAATTTGTAGTCTAATTTTAATCAGTCAAATGAATTTTGTAAGTTGATAACACCTTTGGTTATTTTAGTATAAAATCTAAACCCTAAACTTTATAAATTTAATTAATAATACTATATTATTAGAATAATAAATTATGTTTAAAACCTAAATCAACACTTGTGTTAGGTAAAATATATGTTTTATTGGGATCAAAGTGTTAATTTATTCCTTCGTCCTTAAGTATTTTTAATTATTAAATGGTCCCATACACATTTGATCGCATTTATAACTCCAAAGTCACTTGGCTTTTTGTGTAGAACAGAAGAGGAATGATACATTTCACCGACTAATACAGAGGCCAATGATTATTTTGTGTATAAAAATATCAATTATCATTCATTTATTTTATTTTGTTGATAATGGCACGTCATTTCTTTTCTTTCTTGTCATTTGTGTTTCTCAAAGTACATACGGTGATATAAGAAATGAAATCAAGATAATAAAAAATTGCACTGATATAAAATATCCTTACGTATAATTTTTTCCTAGCATTGTTCTTTTTGGCAGTTTTCGTTATTGTAATGTTAGATGAAGACCTTTTTGAAAACACTGCATATAAAACAGACCAATTATTAATTAAATTATAAAGAAAGGAGCAACTTGAATTTTGAGCTATGTATCACTATTTTAGGATATGGATAAAGATAACATCGATCTCAAATTTTCCTTTTTAATGATTTTGAAAGGTAATATATTATAGTTAAATGCAAAATTAGAAATTGTTTTTATTCTTAATTTTAATATATTTTGATTTAAATTTTGAGAGGAGACATTTAAAAAATTAACTTATTTAGATTAAAAAAATGTTTATTTTTAAAATTAAACAAAGCACTACAAAAAAAATATTTTTAAAGCTAAAATACGTAAAATTAATTACCCCGCCCAAATTGAATTGATAGCATTTACACGCTTACCCAAAAGTCGTTATTTTAGACAGCAGAAAAGTCATAATTGGAGTTAATTTATGGGTCACTATCTATTAAAAGATAATTCACTTTAAATTTTATCTCAATTTTATTTTTTTGGAAAACATAGCCAAATTAAACTTAATTAATTTTTATATAAATTAAATAATTTTCTAATAATTTTGAGTACAGCTTTAAAATATTTGTTAATTTTAAATTCATTATTTTGTTAATATATTATGATTAGCTATTGTAAACGTATAATTAATATTTTTGTCTAAAGAGAATATACTAGCTGTTTATGATATATTGAAAATAAATAACTTGACAAAATTCAAATTATAATATTAAATTAATATTAGGAAAAAATAAACTATAACCGTCTAACTAAATTTGAGTTGTTTTTATTAAAAAATATATATAACACTAAATTTAAATTATTAAATGAAATCATAAAAAATGTCATTATCCTATTTATATTAACTTTAAATAATAAAATTAATATAGAACATTATTGCGCAGCATTCAATAAATATTGTAGAGGAGACTCTGAAAAGACCCTAAATAAATAATATTAATACTAGCTGCATCATTATGATCTCATGAAAGAAAAAAGAGTTTAGTGAAAATATTTTTCTTTTCAAAAACATTACTATTAAATTTAAAGAGACACTACTTCAATACTTTTTTTACTTAGTAATATATCCCACTGTCTAGCCTGAAATAAGAGAGAAAATGTTATTAGGAATAATGAGTGAGCATGATATGTGTGTGAAAAATAAATCATTTTCATTGCTTTGCACATGGAATTAATTATGCTCAAAGTAAAGTGAAGAGAAGTTTCTAACAAACCTATAGGTCAAAATAATGGAATTAATTTTCTTATATTTGACAAGAAACATAATTTGATTTTGGAAGAAAATGGTGTAACATTTCATAGTCTGATGCATGAAATTAGAAAGAAAACACACCACACATTGACACACAAGTCCACCTTTGACAATTCCCAAGTTTCTTCTTCCACAAGTATTCTACCCTTTCTTTCATACTCAGTTTTCTTCCTTTTTCACACACAAATTAAAATGTGATCAAAATTAAGTTATATATCTCTGGGGATAGTTGTGAACAGAGAAACTGTATTTGAAACAAAACCAAATTTAGTAGTCGAAGTTTGGCTACCTAATCACTGCTAGTGATTATTATAATTTAGCCACCAATTCCAAAAGAAATGGTCATGGAGCTTCAGATTTTTTCCTGGACCATAGTTGAAAACAAATTAAACAAAAAACATGCACTGTTTCTGTTCTGATAACCCCAAGAAAAAACAAAATTAGAAAATGGAAAACCCAAGTGGTTAAAATAATAGTACGACACTGCCATGATGATTCCTCTATTGAAGGCAAAGAATTGATGAATCACTTATTTACACAGTGGTGTACAGTGTAATGAATTAATGGATTCCAACTCTTGTTTTCGCAGTTTACCCAGAAGAAACAAACCAAGCACAAGTCACCAAATCAAACACTGCTGGATGGCAGAACCCCAACGTTCAAATTTGAGAAAAATGATTGAAACAAAATCATAATTGTCTCTAATCAACGTTTCTTGGGTACACAAACACAAACAAACATGTACCTCCACTCTCCCGTTTCATTCGTGACGTGTCCCTGTCGACAAGGTTGTCCCATACACGTGTACGGCGACAACATAGGCCACTACGAGATCCAACGGACACCTGAGCTAACATTTTATGGTCTTTTCACTCTTCTGTTCTGTTCTGCTGGTAACGGACACCTGAGCTAACATTTTATGGTCTTTTCACTCTTCTGTTCTGTTCTGCTGGTAACATTTTCTAACCTAACATTAGCGGTTGCGGGATTGTGCATTGGTGAGTGGGTCTCCAACACGGGTCCCACACGGCTTAAAAGTGAAAGCTCTTTTTCCTCAACCACGCCTCACCCATCAACAACTACCCTCACCACTATAAAATCCATACACTCCCTTCTCACCCAAAATAACTGCAGATTTTTTCTTTCTATTGTATCGTCTACAAGCTCTGCTTCTCCCAGAACCAGAGCATGGCTACTCTCGCATTCTCCTTCTTCTTCCTTCTTATTTCATTCTTTTCATCATCAGGTAACAAAACAACATTTCTTCATGCTCTTTATCTGTTCGTGCACAAAAGTTACATTTAATAATGTTTTTAGTTCTACTCTTTTGTCAGAATTTTGTGTCAGATATGAGAGACTTGAACTTTAGCTATGAATGATTCGATAGTGATACTAAAACTTTGAGTAGAAACAACAACAAAAGTACTTGTTAAGCTTTTGTTTGTGACTGGTTTATGTGCATGGCTATATATAACTTTGACCCTTTCTGTTACCACGATTCTGGTTTTTCAGAAGCGGGGTCCGTAGGAGTAAACTATGGAAGGTTGGCGAACGACCTACCTACACCGGCGAAGGTGGTGGAACTTCTTAAGAGTCAGGGGCTGAACCGTGCGAAGCTGTACGACACTGACGCCACCGTGTTAACGGCGTTTTCGAACTCGGGAATCAAGGTGACGGTTGCCATGCCCAACGAGCTTCTCTCGAACGCCGCCGCGGACCAGTCCTTCACCGACTCATGGGTGAACGATAACATCTCAAAATACTACCCCGCCACGCAAATCGAAGCCATCGCTGTGGGTAACGAAGTGTTCGTGGACCCAAATAACACCACCGAGTTCCTCGTACCGGCCATGAAGAACGTGCTGGCTTCCTTAACCAAGAACAACCTCAACACCAACATCAAAATCTCCTCTCCCATCGCACTCTCCGCGCTCCAAAGCTCCTTCCCCGCTTCATCCGGTTCATTCAAAACCGAACTGGTCGAACCGGTTATTAAACCCATGCTCGACCTCCTCCGCCAAACCGGTTCCCCCCTCATGGTGAACGCTTACCCGTTCTTTGCTTACTCAGCAAACGCCGATAAAATCTCCTTGGACTACGCGCTCTTCAGGGAGAACGCCGGCGTCGTTGATTCCGGTAACGGTTTGAAATACACCAATCTTTTCGACGCCCAAATCGACGCCGTTTTCGCTGCCATGTCAGCGCTTCAATACAACGACGTTAAGATCACGGTTTCCGAGACGGGTTGGCCTTCCGCGGGAGACTCGAATGAAATTGGAGCGGGCCCGGAGAATGCCGCTGCGTATAACGGTAACTTGGTTCGACGCGTGTTGGGCCAGAACGGGACCCCCTTGAAGCCCAATGAATCGGTCGACGTTTTTCTCTTCGCGCTTTTCAACGAGAATCAGAAAACAGGGCCCACGTCCGAAAAGAATTACGGATTGTTTTACCCCAGCGAGAAGAAGGTTTACGATATTCCGCTGACGGCGGAGGGTGTTAAGAACGTGCCGTCGTCGGGCGTGGGGAAGAACCAGGTTCCGGCGAGTGGGGACGTTGCAACGACGTCGCATCAGGGTCAGACCTGGTGCGTTGCGAATGGCGGTTCTTCCGAGGAAAAGCTTCAGAACGGTCTTAACTACGCTTGCGGAGAGGGTGGAGCCGATTGCACACCCATTCAACCAGGTGCCACGTGTTACAATCCTGACACGTTGGAGGCTCATGCTTCTTACGCTTTCAACAGTTACTATCAGAAGAAGGCACGTGCCGCTGGCACCTGCGATTTCGGTGGAACCGCCTATGTTGTCACCCAACCACCTAGTAAGTATTCCTATCTTGAATTATGTCATTTTTTTAAAGAATCTTAAAAAAAAAAAAAAAGAATCGTTTTTTTAATTTTGAAGCATGGATTTTTGTTGAAACCGTGTTTGATGAATTTGTGTTGCAGAGTATGGGACCTGCGAATTTCCCACAGGATACTGAATGCAGAGAGATGGAGTGGGTGGGTTAATTTGGTGAAGCCTTTTTTATTTGGATTCGATGGAGTTTTGCCATTTTTCTCTTGTATTCTTCCATTCATTACATGTCATTAGGTTTTGATTAACCTGTGTTACCTACTAATAAAGTCTAATATTTATGATTGCTTTGGGGTCACTCATTTCTTTCACCCATTTATCTGTAATTATATCTGTTTATATTAAATTTTATTACAACTTATATTACTTCTAGTGAATTTTCATGTTAACTAATTTTAGCTCAATTATTATTATTTTTTTTTCACGCCAACACCAATCCATAGTTCTGATCCTCTGTCATAAACTATTGAGTTAATTAATATATAAATACATGACACTGATTAAACTAACTAATCCTCTGTCATAAACTATTGAGTTAATTAATATATAAATACATGACACTGATTAAATTAATTAGCACAGGTGTTATAGCGACTGTGTACATATTTTTTAAATATGTGTGATATTATATTACATTATAATGGTACTAAATTAATATATAAATTAAAATTATATTTATTAAAAATAAAGTGAAATATATTATTGATATTTTAAAATATAAAAAAAAAATTCATTTATATATTACTAGCGTAAACACATGCGTTAAGTAATGATAAATTTTTAAAAATTTAATAAATTATTATATTTAAAGAATAAAATTAGTATTTTGAAATATGGATAGAAAAGGAGAATTCTCTCTATATATTATTATAGATTATAGATGAACGAAATTTCGGCCTCGTCTATTAGTGGTCATGAACTTGATCCAAGATAATCAATAATGGGCTAAATTTAAGAAGGCCCACTGCCTCTTAGTCTTGTGTATGCTATCCAAAATCTAAAGGACATAAAACACCCTAACCGAGGCCCAAGTCATAATATTTTTCTTTTTCACCCAATAATTTATTTTGGTGTTATATTTGTACTAAAAATAAGTATATTAAAATATTGAATCGTTGTAAAATGCATGTCATAGAAATAAATTTTATCTCCAAATAAAAATAATAAAATATCTTATGTTTTTAATTATTATATAACAATTTAAATATGTTTTATGTTGTCCCTGTAAATTTTGTTCTCTATTATTACAACCGTTTAAAAAATTTCCTTATTTTTCAATCTTTGATCAGGGTTCTTTTTTAGAGGTCATCATTAGTTAACTATAATTTAGTAAAACAATGTAAAATATCAATTAGAAAATATTTGACTATTTTTAAGTAATCTTTTATATTATACAAATAAAATAATCACACATAATCTTTTATTTTAAAATAAATTGTGAATAAAAACTTTTATACTATTTTTAAATGTTAATCAGGTTTTTGTTTCTGAAATATTATCTAAAAACTGTTTCACGTAATTTTAATTTTAGAAATATATAATTGTCAAAAAAATTAATTTAAAAACTAAAAATCTAGATATTATAGTGTCGTAAATTTCATAAAAGAAATATATATTTCAAGTGGGCCGATAATTTCTGTAGAAGAGATAGCATGTCTCCAAGCTCAAAATAATTTGGGTCTTTCAACGGCCTGCGATTTAGACAAAAAGTAAATGGACCAGTAACCTAAATGATTTTAAAGCCCAATATCATTTTCCATATTTTTGCAGATTAAAATATAAAAAAAAGTTTTTGCTATGCACACCTCTTAATTTAGTAAGTATTTCCCCCTTTTGCCTTCTTCTTTGGATATATACATATAGTTGCTTAATTATCGTTGTATTTTATTTATCTGTTTCCAATAATCCTTATATCACCCGATTTCTTTTATTCATTCGTAAACTCTTTTTTTTTAAATAGTACAAACCAAGTTTACTTTTCTGAATCTCACGCATTTAAAACAAGTTCAATGTGTATATACTAATCATATTTTGTTTTTTATATATAAAAAAAATAAATAATTACTTTTTATTCATTATAAAAATGAAAACAAATAAATTTAGTACCTGTCAAATATTCTTCCTTCTTTTTCGTCTTTTCAAAATCTGAATAAATTTGTTATAAATTTAAAAAAAATTAAGAGCTATTTGACGTTAGATTTAATATCAAAACGTGCTTAACATTTTATCTTTAACACGTATGTAGTTAACGAGCCTCACGTAATATAAAGGAATTTTTTATTGTGAATTTTAAAATAACAAAAAATTCATACGAAAATAAAAACGTAATTATATTAAAAAAAATTGAAGTAGAAAGTGAATTGGTATTAATATTTGAAATAAATTGGTTTGTTAAGGATGATCAGAGGAATAGTGGTTGAAGAATTAAAGTAAATGTTTGTTGGAAGAGAGAATAATAAAAGCGAAACCGACCATAGGCACCATAGATAAGAAGGAAAGTGTAGTTGCGTGAGAAAAAACGCGGGTGCATAATTTTCCCGCGCACCAACCACGAATGAAGCCAAAGAAAAGACAAAAGAGCGATTGGACCTCACTTCCCACCATTCCATCACCTGCTGTAACTGCCCTGCGCGTTTCGCAACGATTCCTTAATTTTAAATTCATAAAATAATAATTAAATATGTTTTGTCGTAAATTTTGTAATGTAAATCAAAATTAGTCATTATTAAAAATTTTAAATGAATTTAATTTAGTTTTTTAATTTTATAAATACGTTAATTTAACTTTTTTTAATATTCAAATACATTTTATTATAATATTTTTATTTATTTATACCGTTATCAATATTAGATAAAAAACTACACACATTTGTTTCGCATCAATATTAAACATTTATTTGATATCATATTCTTTATATCTTATCAGCAAAAAGAAAGTAATTAAATACTTATATCAATTATTCGAAACACATTTGTTAAAAAGGTTTATTTAACATTAACATATGTTTTACCCTTGAATATATATTTTTTTATCATCCTAATCCTATATATATTTTTCCTTTCCTTCTCATAACTCTGAAATCCTCTCACCTTTTTAAATACTTCTGAAATAATAACACTTAACTTAAATTTAGATAAAAGAAGAAATAGATATGAGGAAAGTTATAATGCATGAAATATAGTATTATTAATACTGTATTTTTGTTGTTCATTAAAATTTAGATGAAGTTATTAAAGATGATGATATTTTATTTTATTAAACTCACGTGAAGTTCATTCAACAATAAATGTGGGATCAAAATGGTATATTTTTTAAAATAAAATAAAAATCGGGATGACAGAAGGTGAGACATATGTCTAACTCTTATAACAACAGAAAAATAACTTATCAAAACTTTAATATCAAATATTGATACAAATGTTGTAATTTGCTGATAATTTTATTATGGTCACTTGTGCATGTAAAGTGAAATCAAATTAATTTAAAAAACTAATTTGATTACGATTATATTCTGTACACAGATAAATTATATTAGATTAAATTTATTTTTATTTAATTATTTTAAATTTTATTAGTAGGTTCAATCAATCACAGTGTTTTTTACTTTGTTAATTGAAAATTATTGTAATTGAACATCTTTTTAAAAAGGTGAAAAATTACAACAAGGTTAAGAATATATTTCAGACGAAAACTTGACACTTTAAACCTTAACTTAATATATATGCTACATGTATAGTTTGAGTAATAATAAATTAAAAGGAGAGATACTTTATTTAGTTTTTTGATTAAATTTTTACAGTGATCAAATGTGATTACGATTTTTTTTAATTGAATACGAGGATTAAAATAAATTTTTAGTTATTCATAACGTTCCAATTTACATGCTCATTATATTTGTTTGTGTTTCAAATTAATAAAATACTTTTGATGTATCGAGTAATTTAAATAACTTATTTTTTTTTTGTCTTCAATTTCGTAAGTTATTTTTAAGAAAACAAATTTATCATGTTTTTTTTTTAATTATTTTATCATTATCTATTTCTACTTGTTATTCGATATTCTTATATGGTATTTGTATAATTATAATTTATTTCGTGATATTTAAGAGTGAATAAATTGAAATGAATATCATTTTAGTATTGTATACTTTATATTTGTTGTAAATTTTTTTTTTGTAAAAAGACTATTTAATTAACATTTCAAATGTTAAAAAATAGTTACATGCAATAATATGAACACATTCGATATTAATGGAGATAGGATGATACTAATATTTTATACCATTTAAGTACGAGAGTATAAATAAAAATTTGATTTTTACTTTAAAAATAAAGATAACATAAGTCATGCCATTTTTCATCCCAAGACTAAAACTATCACTAAAAAGAATATTAACATTATTTCTCTCATCACTTGAGAGTTACATCATCACTCAAGTGACATGACTTAATATAATAATCTACTAATTACAAATTTTATCTAAATCTAGAATAGTAGACTACTTAAACTTAAATAGTGAAAAAAAAGTTGTTTTATTATCTTTAGCATTCAAATTTCAAACTATACCTTCAACAATCTATAAAACACCAAGACAATAATAATATACGCATGCAATAAATATTATTACTTAACCATAACTCGAGACAACTCCTTACCAGAACAATATAGGCATATAATCAAATTTTTCATAATATAACCAAAAATTGTCAAATATCTAAAAACTATGATATTAGGATTAAGGGTGTACAGTTAGATAATAATATATGAGAGTTGTGTAGAGAAAGTGAGGAGAATGTCAAACATTTTTTATTTTTCTGTAAAGTAGCCCAAATTTTGGGAAATATGTGACAGGTGAGTGGGAGTGAATGCAGTGTATCATAATAGTTAACTTCCAATACTTTCACCTCATGCAATTAAATGACAAACAAAATCAATCATGAAAAAGAATGTAGGTAGCTACTGTCTAGGAAATTTGGAAACATAGAATGGGGTAACATTTAAGTAAGGGAATGTAGACCTAGAGAAAATCTTTTGTATGGCACAGAAATACATGTTGGACATGGATGAAACATGACCTGCCCAACATAACATTCTCATATAGTGATTGGTACCAATGTCCAATTCAATGGTTAAAAATGTTCTGAGTTAAGTTTGATGTTTGTCTTTGAGTCAACCCAGAGTATCTGTATACTCTATAGATAGCAGACAAATTTTATTCTACTTTGTAGGGACCATATTGGTGACAAATTCAACATTCCTCAACTTTATTTCTTAAGATAAACACCACATCAGAAAATGGATTGGTGTTGAAACTAAATGAAGATATCAATAAAGGAAAGGAAAGAGACATATAGTATTTACATTGAAAGAAACAACAAGTGAGAAGTTGTAAAAACTTATTAGAAGAACATCTAGAGTGTTTTGATTTCCTTTTTGTCCTTCATGGTATTTTTTGTTTTTTTCTGTAATAATGTTGTAAAAGGGTTAAGGTAATATAAACATATTTTTTTGCTAATAAAAAAAAAATCTAAAACTATCTATATAATTTATAACAATTTCTATGTATTTAAAACAAGATTTTTATCCCTTTGACATTACACAATCAAGTTATTTTTTATATCTAATTACCAATAGTATCATCATCAAAGTAATGACTAATGTATAGATAGTTTTCCTTATCTGAAATTAATTTAATTTGCAAAAATATTAACTGTACAATAAAAAAAAAATCTTCAACTCCATATTTGAACTCTCCGAAACTTGAACATAAAGAGTTTTAATGCTTTAACTTATCCAGGTCTACAATAAATCCATTAATTAATTTCTCACATACAGGTAGAGAAAATAAATACAATCAACTAAAAAAACAAATAACTTACCTAAGATTTTAATTTACCTATCTTAATCATAAAAGAAAATTAGTCTCTGACTTAAAAAAAAAGGTGAAAATACATGTTTAAACAGATACAATAATAAAATAGGTAATAAATAAATTGTTTTGAGGTTATTTATAAAAAAAAAAATCTCAAGACATTTGTTTATTTTTTATTTAATTTTAAATTACACAACCTAAACAACCCGAATTTTACACATCTTTATAAAGAGTTTGTAATAAAAATAAACTATACAAAAACCGTTGTATTCAAATAAACTTTTCAATACTCTGAATTTGAGTTCCTATATAGAAATTCGTGAATATTTATAAATTACTTCTACCTTATTTCATTTCGAATATTATCTTTCTTCTATTGTTTTAGGCCTATGTTTTGGCATGACAATATCAAATTAGTTAAACTATTTCAATAATCTCAGAATTATATTACATTTTTCTTTATATGTATATTCAATGTTTTAAATTTTCAATCTTTTTAAAATTAATTATTTTTGTAAAGAAAAGTATAATATTTTGTACAAAAATATCTTATATTGTTTTTTTCTGATGAATTTGAAGACAGAATAAATAGTTCGAAAGAGTGAATGTGCATTCTTTATCCCAAGGCAGAAGCATATGATGAAAGGAATAAATGATGCAAAGAAAAATAAATTAATGGGGTCATGTGAAACCAGTGAGCATATGGAGGTGCATGCATTCTTCTCTCTTTCTCCCTCTCCATTTTAAATATATTTTATTTCATGAATTACAATGCAAGATAAAGAGAAACCAAACCTTTAAAGCCAATTTCACTTGCTTTGGGACTAAACAATTTAAATGATTGAAAAACTCATGAATTTATGAATGATTAATAGAAATAGGCTTATATTGTCTCCAATAACAAAAATACATTGACTAAAAATAGACATTGTTTCTATTATTCTAGAAAATTAAAATCACAAGATCGAGAATTAACCATGTAGAATATGCTTTTTCAAGTAAACGAGTTACTTACCCGCGTTGGCAATTATGGATTCAAGAAAGCAAAATTTGAATTTTTAAAACAGTGAAAGAAAAAATCCTTGAAGATTTGTATGGCTTAATTGAGAAGTCTTTTGCACTATTTTCTTTTATAGTATAATATAAGATTATTATTGTTAAAAATAAAGACAATGGAGAGTGTCAAAAAATAGTACACACCAATAATTACTCTATTGATTTTGTTGAAAATATAGAAAAAATAAAAGAAAGAAAAACATTTAGCCGGCTATAAACTGCACTTACGCATGCCATAATTTGGTCCTTCCTACTCAGCCGAAATATTTGAAGTGAATGGAAAGGAACAAAAACCCGTTTCTTTCTTGAAAATGGTTCAAAACCAATTACTATTATAATAATAATAATAATTATTATTATTGCATATTACATGACAAGGAAATACTAATATTTATGAATTAATATTTTAATATTTAAGATACAGAGAAGATCATCTGTTGCATTTGCATTTACCCCGTGTGCCCACTGAAAAAAAAAAAGAAAAAGAAAATACGATATATGATGAAAGGGACCTCACCAAATAAAAAGTACACCAACCAAGGCAAGGCAAATTTTACCTCCAAGAAACCCCAAGGGGTACTCTCGTCTTTCCACAAGATCCCTTAACTCACTCTTCGTAATTTGAAAAAAAAAAAAAGATAAAGGAGGGGATAAAGAAAGCAAGACAAGAGGTCAGTTCGAGAAGAAAATAATAATAATAATGATAATTATAAAAATAATAAAAAGGTAATACCGAAAGAGAGAAGAAAAACGCGAAGAGAAACACGCTTAATATGAGTATTAATATTAATATTATATTTTGTGTGTGTAAGTGTGTAGTTGAAGGAGAAGAAGAAGAAGAGAAGGTGGTACCGCCTTCCATTCTCTCTCTTCTTTCTCTCTCCTATTCTGGTCCTCATCATCATCTTATACCTCTTCTTCCTCCTCCATAACACTCATTCACCACTTGTGAAAAACCCATTAACATCACACACACACACACACAAGAAAAAAACACACCTTTACATGTTTCTCTGAGACCCAGTCCAAGATCGAACCTTGTCGTGTAGGACGACCTTGGGTGTCTGTGGGTGTCTGTCTTTTTTTTTTTTTTTTTTTTTTATTTTTTTTTATAATTTGTGG